>CEOQ01073088.1_pt1 | contig 33366 bp, 33 predicted proteins | sample 361351 | NCBI WGS metagenome assembly CEOQ01 (sample SAMEA2619907, study PRJEB7988) | marine metagenome | biome: marine biome (ENVO:00000447); feature: deep chlorophyll maximum layer (ENVO:xxxxxxxx); material: "saline water (ENVO:00002010), including plankton (ENVO:xxxxxxxx)" | depth 60 m | reverse complement strand
GCCACTCCAAAAAGTACGATAAAAGACCATCCAAACAAAGATACAGTTAAAGCCTTCTTGGTATCCAATAAACGACTTAACCAAGCGAAACCGATCGAACCAAAAGCAGCGACAAATTGAATAATTAGAAGTGTAAGCATGATCCAAAGGAGTGGAATGCCTAGAGTATCGGCGGCAAATGCTCCTGCGATCGCCATAACCGTTTGGATCCCGTCATTGAACAACAGATACGCTATCAGATAAAGAGAGAGCACTTTGAATCTCTTTACCTGACCCAGGGTAGTACGCAATTCCCCAAAAGCCATGGAGATCGTACGGCTAATCCGCATGGGTTCCACGGATCTGTTCACTACTGGCTCAGGAACTATCTTCAGAGTCCACAACGCCCAACCAAACCACCAAACCCCCACCGAAACAATACAAAGCCTTGTAACCAGATCCGCAATTTCCATCTCACTTGTCACAGATATAACAGCAAGGTGCACTAACAACAAGATACCGCCACCAACATATCCATAAGCAAAGCCCCTACTGCTGACCTCATCCAAAATCTTAGTTGGTGAGACATTAGGTAAGAACGAGTTGTAAATAACTATGCTGCCAGCGAACCCGATATTACCCAAAACAAAAAATGCAAACAACCAAGCCCATGGACTTCCGGTATAAACGGAAAAAAATGACAGGACTGTCGCTAACGATCCAACACCCGTATAGATCCAAAGTAGAGTTTTCTTGATTGCAAAGCGATCCGCAATCACTCCGATAACAGGGCTCGAAAAAGCAACAATCATTGTGGAGAATGCAATACCGAAACTCCACATGGCCGTTGCATTAAGTTCTCGACCAAAGAAGGAAGTTTCTTCACCAAGCGACTGTTGAAATAAAACGACAAAATAAGCAGGGAATATCGCTGCTATTCCACTCGTAGCGAAAGCGGAATTGGCCCAATCATACATGCACCAAGCCCTGATAATTTTTTTCTGCTGTTGAGGTAAATCTTTCAGGTTCAAACTCTACTACTTTATGACTAGAATCCTGTGTCAATAAATCAAACAACTAAATGCCATCTAGAGCGACCTAGCCAAACGAAAACCGGCGTAAACGCAGACTAGCCCCCCAATGTTAGTAAGAGCCAAATTTGCCCCAAACCATCCCCATTCTGATGCTCTAGCCATTTGGAAGTTATCGAACGCGAAAGTAGAAAATGTCGTAAACGCACCCATAAATCCTACCAAGACAATCAATCGAATATTACCACTAACCCAACCACGTTCCTCACTCAATGCCCAAATTAAACCAAACAACAACGCACCCACCATATTTGCAAAAAATGTCCCCCAAGGCATTCCGGTCGCGCCTTCGTCACCCATTCTCTGAAAAAGTATCCCAACGCCATAACGGGTCAAAGTACCTGCTGCTCCGGCCAACGCTATATATACTATTTTTTCCAAGATAAACCCTATTTCATTTCGTGCGTTTTGCATGAGTGTCGACTTTCCCCCACCATAATTGATCAGCTCTAGTAATAAGGATCTACTGTCCCAAAAAGCCCCTGTAATAATTTCATACCGATCAATACAGGATAGCCACTCACAATTATCTGATAACACCCTTCAGTAAAATCACAGGCCATGAGAAAGAATAATCACCATTCGCGTATTCTTTCACGTTGTATTCAAGCGAGATTTTTTCGTCAATATTTTTCCACTCACTCCTCATCGCTTCGATTTCTTCTTCCGGAGTATTTGAACGCAGTACCCAATCGTTAAATTCCATATCAACTGTAGTTAACTGTTCCTCAACAACCCGGAACCCAGCTTGAACGAACTCTCGACGCCAAGCAGATGGAGGCGGAGCAGCAACGTGACTCCGATCTCTCCGCCACTCCATGTTTTGATGCCAAATACGGGGTAATTCAAGTTCACTGGTTGTCGTATCAACCATCAAGAAAACGCCAGATCTCACCAATACTCGGCGAACTTCTGAAAGAAATGTCGGTATAGAAGCAAAGTGATGAGGAGCTGTACGGCACGTAATCAGATCCGATGAAGCGTCTCTAAAAGGCAATGCATGGGCATCAGCAAATGACCGTTCGACGTTTTCAATGCTTCGCGCAAATGCAAGTTTATTTACCTGTTCAAGCATTCCCCTTGAAATATCAGTCGCAATCATCTCATCACATTGGTCGGCAAGTGCGAACGCAGCAAATCCCGGTCCTGTGGCAATATCTATGGCAAGACGATATTGGCGATCTCCCGCAAATTCTTTCAGAAGCGCAAGGCTACGACTATTTGAATGCGCTCTACTGACCGCATAACTGGCAGCTGTACGATCAAACTGGTTTCTGGCATCGGTATCCATCATGTCTCCCCATGATTTGAACTACAGGAATTTCTGTTGCAAATAATCGTTATAAAATGCCAACATCACTATAATCTGGTTCCACATAGAAACAGGAACACCAAATAAACAATCCGGCTACTATTTCGGATACAAAGGTGCAGCACATGTCCTCTACGATCAGGGCTTATCTGTTAATTGAAACTCAGGCCGGTAAAAGCAATGCTGTGCTCGAAAATTTAAAGTTGCTACAACAAACGGTACAAGTTGATCGCGTAACAGGTCCGTATGATTTGATTTGCATCATCGAAGCGGTGAACCTTGATGAAATAAGTGAAATCGTGCGAGAGAAAATCCACACTACCCCTGGTATCAGCCGGACAATGAGCTGCATCCGATTCAAGTAGCAAATTAGAACTTAATCAGGTGATTTGAGGCTAGTCGACGTCCACTCTTGGGGGTGGATTTAACACCGGGTGAATTGCCAACAATTTCCCAGGCGAATCAGATTCGTTATAAATACCATGCCTAATCCCAACTTCACAGGTAAAGCAATCACCAGTTGCCAAAGGCACTCGATCATCGTCAGCATAAACAGCCATCAAGTTACCTTCTAAGCAAAACATCGACTCCTCATGAGATGGGTGATAGTGATTCGGGGCCACTGAACCAGGTTGAAAAGTCAACTCACTCAAATAGGTGGAGGATGATCCCAAAAAATCACCGACCATGTCATAACGAGACACGCCCGGAGAAAATTCATAAGGTGCTACATTCCCACGGACGAAAACTCCTGGCCCAGGATCAACATCATCATAAATGACATCACTTAACACTTCGCGTTCTGGATTAGCAGTAGGATAAATTGTGATCAGCCTGGCAGGCGACTGGCCAATATTCTCCAGACCATGTCCGGTTCCTTTTGGCGCTAGCACGCAGTCACCTGATGAAGCCCGAAATTTTGAATTAGCTAAACGGAACTCAATTTCGCCATCAACAACAAATATTGATTCTTCAGTGTTGGGGTGCAGGTGATAAGCAGATCTCACCCCTGGCTGCACTGTCAAATCCCCAACCGTCGCCATCGTCGCTCCGGTTAGAGATCCTGCCATAGTCAGCAATCTTCCACCCTGCATAGGGGAAGATTCTTGTTGGTCGGCGCGTCTCACAATAGTCATATCAATTTCTTTCAATAATGAGAGTCGAACTCAAATCCAAGGTATTTATAACGGAAAAACGACGATAGTCTACTAAACTAATCTAAGCAGGGTTAATTACAGGATGAATCACGAATAAGCGAGCGAGCACCCCACTTTCATTGGAAAATCCGTACTGCACCCCTGGTGCGACAACAGCACCATCATTTGTACCGAGCACAATGTTCTCACCGATGATTCCTGTCAAAGAGCCTTCAGCCAAAAAAAGAGCGGTCTCATAATCATAATTCTGCACAGGAACGGCGGATCCAGGCTGGATTTCAAGGGAATAGCTATATGTAGATCTTGCCCCAGAAAAACTCCCCGAATGCTCAACTCGATCTACTCCCGGTAGCCCTTCAATAAAAACCGAACGCCGAGTACCAGCACGTATGATTGACGGGTGTTCCGACACATCTTCAAGATCCACGTCATCTATGTGTACAGTCTCAGGAGAAGTTACTGGGAACGCCGTAATCATACGAGCTACAACATCCGCCCGATTATGAAATGCATGAGCATTCCCAGGCAAAGCGGTGACTGTATCACCCGGATAAACAGTAGTGCGTTTTCCTCCAACCCAACACTCTAGTTCCCCAGAGAGCATGATCTGCGTCTCTTCAGCTACACCGGTGTGATAGTGATGCGGAACCCCATAGCCCGGAAGATAAGAAAGATCACCTACGTGCAAACTCGTCTGTCCAAGTTCAGCACTTGCCAGTGCGTATCGAGGAACGCCTGGATATCGATCCTGCGGTTCCTGCTCTAACCTACGAATGATCAATAATTTCCACCTTAGAAAAGTAAACAGTTGCCATCTTATGCAATGTATTTCCGGTTTTTTAACCCATTTTTGCTAGTAAGCAGTTTTTAATGTGCGAGTTTACAGTTTCCAAGACTCCTTAAACCATGCAGCATCCCAAAAGAGGTATTCGTAACGAGTACTCACCCTGAAAGCATCGTGCATCCGCTGTCGCTTATCGGAATTTGCTCGGGCACCAAGACTATCTACAAAACCTCTAAGCCAGTCGGTCATTTTTCTATACTCACTGTCACAATATCCGGCAACCCATCTAGAATGAAAAGAATTCGGATCTGGTCGTTTTCGATGCTCCAGATGACGGGCCACCTCATCGTAACCCCATTGGCACGGTAACAGTGATGCGGCAAGCTCCGCAATTGAACCTTCATAGGCTCGGCGCATCAAATGGCTGGTATATGCAACAGTCGTAGGAGAAGGAATAGTATCCTCAAGGTCCATTTCTGTAATGCCTATATCTGAACAAAATCCGCGATGTAAGTCCATCTCAGAATTCAAAGTCTCATCAAGTAATGCTGCAAAGCGCCCCATAGATTCAAGATCAGGGCTTTTAGCCGCAGCAATAGACAACACACGGCAATAGTCAATCAAAAATAAGTAATCCTGCTTCATGTAATACGAAAATCGATCAAGTGTAAGTGAACCATCTCCCATCGCCTGTACAAATGGGTGATCTTCGTGAGCCTTCCGCCAGTCTTTTTCACATGCCACTTTAAGTCGCTGGGAATAACCTGTTGAATCGATCAACCTCTACCCCTCTATTTTTTCGATAATTATCTCTGCCTCAGACGTAACCTGAGCAAGCAAAGTGGGGTCATTGTCTAGAATCCCTACTACATTCACCGCTGACGCTGGACGGATTTCACCAGGAGCACTGATGGGAGTCGGACCCCAAAACAAACACAAGGCCGAACCTGGAGGCCAATAAGCTACTGTCCCTGCCTGCACGGTTTCTTGTGAGCCCAACTCCTCCTCAACATTAAGTGGGATTGAAAAGTAAATTTCATCTCCCCAAATTTGAACACGTCCAGTAATAGGCAGGCTATCCCACAGATGATTGGCTGTTTCCAACTCATTCAACGTAGCCGTCACAGTCAAATTATCGGTAGAAATTTGAATCTGCCTGTCACCCATAATCTCAGTACCCCTTGATCAATGTCTCATATGATGGGATTGTTCTAACGTTGACGAGCTTTCCAAGCTTTATAAATTTTGTCCGTTTCAGAATTGAATGGATAGAAGAATTTCGGCGATATTCCTTCTTTCTGAGTGTGTTCCAGAATCGCCTGCTCGACCTCGTCATGATGAACACATTCATCATAAATTTCTAATGCGAGTTTGGAAGGTAAGACAACCACGCCATCTTCGTCCCCCAGTATCACGTCACCTGGCCAGACAAGCACTCCGCCACACTGTATAGGCTCATTCACCTCATAAGGCAAAACATTGGGTTCACCAATAGTTGGCGTGCTCCCACCTGCATAAACAGGATAGCCATATCTAATAACCTTATGCCCGTCTCGCACGCCTCCATCGGTCACTAAACCTGCTGCCTGTTTAGAAAGAATCCTAGAGAATACGACATCACCCCCAGTCGAAGTCCCACCCATACCCATACAGTCAGCAACCAACACATCCCCTGGGCTCAAGGCTTCAAGAGCGTCCCAACGGGGTGTTTCGTTCAATCCTTCACCGTAACCACCACGGGTCACATGTTCCTGTAAATCCGGTCGCGAAGGTAAATAGCGCAGAGTTACAGCCCGTCCAACCAAACGTCGACCGGGAGCAAGACTACGAACACCATTCATAAACACCTTCATGTATCCAAGTTTCGCTAACTGTCCGAGAACGGTAGCATTAGAAACACTCTCATAATTTTTCAAAATCCTGTCGGGAACCCTGACTAATGCATCAACCAATACGAAAACTCCTTGAATTACATGTATTAAAGGCCCTGCTCGCCTTAAAGTGGATGGCAGTATAACCGTACGACCACTTCTGAAAGCCCATGCGAATGTATCTTCCTAGCGGTAATATCAGATTCATAAAACGATGAACAGCTATTCACTAAGTTAATAATTTTCGATTCTCCCATGAATACATACTGGATAAAACTGCCACCTCGAACTCGCGCCTTGGGCGTATTTCTCGCCACGTTCGTGCTTGCGATGCTTGGATTCTCAATCACGGGAGGTCTCGAACAGGTCGACTTGTTGTTCGGCATTTACATCGGGGGGTTGGTAACTTATTTTCTAGCTAGGTGGGGCACGTTTGCTACTCGAGTAGCCCTGATACTCCCCGGACAAGAACTAACAACTTACGAAAAATTCAGAAAAAATCCCGGACGAAGACGACGTGGACCAGCTGAGCCCGCTGAATTTATTGATCCGGATGAAGCAAATGAAGAACTCCTCCCCGACGATAGAGTCATCGGTGTTTTTCATGACGGAGAAGCTGCGGCTTACCCTCTGGCAGCTCTGGGTGTACGTGAAGTTTCTAATGAAGAATACGGCGAAACGCCTGTGGCCGTTACGTGGTCACCCGTCACATACTCAGCACGCGCGTTTTTGGCCAAGGTCGGTGATAAAGATGCCGTTATGCTAGGCGCTCATACGCACACGGTGTTCAACTCTCCGGCTATGCCTAACAATGACGGAAGCACCATCATCCAGTTCACGGGCCAAGCAGCAACGGGTCCATTAACTGGATGGAGTCTTGAACAAATCCCCGTTATTACAACTACCTGGGCAGCATGGGAAAAAGCTCATCCTGAAACCGAAGTAATGTCTACGGAGGGCGGTCCAGAAGCCGATATTTTTGAAAATTACTACGCGAACGACCGAAACGGCATTCACAGCCTCGCCCCAAAAGATAAGCGACTGCACGGCAAAGACATCGTGCTTGGCCTTGACATTGAAGGTGACATCAAAGCTTATTCTTATCCGGGATTAATTGAAAAGCCACTGATCGAAGAAACTCTCGGAGGTACACCAATACTGGTCTTGCAGGAACGATCGTCAGCTACTGCTGTAGCATTCTCTCGCAGGATTGATGGGCGAACTTTGAACTTCAAGGGGAAAAATAAAAATCCACGCCGCCGAAGTGTCGAATCTACTGCATCAGGTGAGGGCGAAAGGATCGACTATGAGCCATGGCTAATCGAAGATAAGCAGACTGGATCATCATGGCGTGCAATCACTGGCGAATGCATTGAGGGCGAGCTGAAAGGGAGTCGACTTAAAATGCTCCCAGCAATGACTGGTTTCTGGTTCGCATGGAGCCGGTTCTACCAAGACGTTCCCTTGTTCGGAGCCATAGGAGAACACGACGAAAGCGCCCCAAGACGGTAAAACAAAACAGACCCGTTCATGACCTTCGAACCATCACAGCTAACGGGGATCGTGCTTGCCGGAGGACAATCTACTCGCCTCGGCAGCACACAATCAAAACTCATCACCTGTATTGATGGCAAGAAAATATTAATCAGAATTGCCGAAGCCTTAAAACCAGTTACATCAAAACTAATTCTTGTGCTTCACCAAAATCAAAACGATGAGGTCTTTGATCTCGGAATTTCATTGAACATGCACGTAGTATCAGACACAGAACCCTATTCTGGTCCACTTGCGGGCATACATGCTGGCCTAACCGCCTCAATAACTCCGTTCAGCTTCGTAGTCGCAGGCGACCATCCGTTTCTATCTTCCAATCTGATAACTACTATGGCTGTCGCTGCAGGTCTCGATGAGAGCAAGGCGGCTTGTGCGGTCATACCGTACTCCGAAGGCAACCTTCACCCTCTTCACGCTATATATCCCCGAAAGTATTGGGTTTCTCATTTTGGACACGCACTATCAGAGGGTGAAACATCACCCCGTAGATCAATAGAAAAAGCGAGGGTCGCCAATTACCCCCCGGTGACTATCTTCACCGATGAGGACATAACTCAAACCGATCCCGACAAAATCAGCCTTTTCGACATCGACACTCCAGAAAATCTGAGTTTCGCAAAACAAATAGCAGAAGCACAGATTTCAAAAGATCTGTCCGACCACTCTAAAGATTAATTAACCTACTCGTATCGCAGTGCTTCAGATGGCTTTATACCTGACGCCTGCCGCGCAGGCAGCATGGTATTCAAAAGTGAAAATACTACCGCCACCAGCACGATGGCTGCGACATTCAGAATGGGTATGGAGAACGTTACTCCTGCCGATTCCTGACTTATGTTTTTAAATATGTTCCAAGCAATCAATGTCCCAAGACCGATCCCAATCAGAGAGCCCAATATCGCCACGACACCCGATTCCATCAAGAATTGCATTTGAACCATACGAGCCCTATACCCAATCGCTCGCATCATACCGATCGACTGTCTACGTTCGACTACGGCGCGGAACGCTATCACGCCAAGTGCAGCGACTCCTACCAAAAGGCCTAAACCCATGAACCCTTGAAACAGTTGATTGAAAGCATTAGTTTGGGCCTGCTCTTGTTCAATAGACTCAGAAGTACTTTTAGCCGTCATACCGTGATCGATAAATGCCGTCTCGAGAAGTCTCGTCAATTCATCAGCACGCGAAGGATCGGTAATACGAAATTTGTAATCTGTAAACGGGATAGTTTTCTCAGAAATTTCCTCGAGTACCGAGTAATGCATGTAGATATCATTACTTGAGCCCTGATTGTTCTCGAAATAATCAGCAAACTCATCGAGTACACCAACCACTTTACGTGTCACAAGTCGATCCGAAGTCGCCTGACCAACTGGCGGGCGCAACGTTATATCCACGCCAGATATTTCGCCCTTTTTATCAGGCTCTATACCCGTTATCTGGAACACATTATCACCTCTGGGAGGTCCCCAACCGTCCTCCTCCCTGATTATGCCAGCAGAGACAACAGCAAGGCTGGGATCATTTGCGACCGACTGCCAGATCTCTTCGAAGGTTTGACCATAAGCGGGATCCCAGTGGGTAAACTCAAATTGATTCTTGCGAAGCCAGTCCTCGTCAGATGCACGTACACGAGCGCCCTTGAAACTTGAGTCCGCCTCAGCCTGACGTACCTCGACTCGTAGCCTCGCCTGAGAGGTAATAACCTCAAAGTCAGAGACAGAAAGATCGTTACCACTTTGTTCAATGATTGCATAAGGATCATCGATAGGTAATTCCGGTTTTATCACGCCCCTAATATCGAAGCCACCGGAGGCTTTATCAGGGTCATCGCTTATAACGTTACCCAAATTGATTAAGATGGCAAATATCATCATCGTGAAAATCACCAGTGAAAACATCGCAAGCGTCAGTCCTGTACGTAAACGCGCAGACATCGGATAGGCAATTGCCATCTTGACGACCGGCCGTAGACTCCCCCAGCGACCGATAATTTTGTTTACTATCCAGACGAGCACATCTGCATTGTGCATTACCACCCATACAGAAGCAGCTACCAGTGAAACCCCTGAAAGGATGAACATTTCCGGACCACCATTAAGTTCTCCGGTGAGGTTTTCCAAGGCATCAAACGGCAAGCTGTAAAAAACAAACATGATAAGACCTATCAAGCTCATCGACACGCGCTTTTGAAATTCCTCTCTGAAGCCCCTGTAAGCAAGTATGCGTCTCACTATGAGACCGGTCGAAACAATAGAAAGTGTTACACCTAGGGCTAGGAGAGCAGCGCTGTCATAAGCAAAGTTCTCAACACCTTTCTCAGGATCCAGACCAGAGATGGCCAAAATTAAACCAACTGGAAGCAAGGGCCAACCAGACGCTAGCCAAGGCTGGAAAAATTTAAACACCTTGATTATCAAAATTGATATCCAGGGGACAATCAAAAGCAACACAAAAAATGTGACCACCCTCAGCGCCACACCGTAACCACGACGCCACATACCCCAGGTATCTAAAGCAAAAGTAAATGGCCCGAAAATCCATTTTAAAACCATCTTGGCCCTTTGGAGAGTACTGGGAACTTCATCACTTACAAGTTCCTCGCTAAGACCACGTATGGCTACTACAATGTTCAGTTTACTTACCCTGTAAGCAGAGATAGTAACCGTGAGAGCCGTAAGGACAAAACCTGCTGCAAACGCAACGATAATTGAGCGTAATGTCACGGAATAAAAGAATGTTACATCGTCACTTTCAGCAAATGCCCTGATCATAATCTGTATCAGTAACATACTGGCCAAGATGCCCAACCCAGTCCCAACAATCGATGCCCCCAAAGAATAGACCAGACCCTCATATGTGAACATCTGCACGAGATGTCTTCGCTTTGTTCCAATGGCACGGGCTATACCCATTTCAGTTGTGCGAGACGCAGCTAGCATCACGAAAACCAGGAAGATCAGTAACAGTCCCACGATGATTGAAAACGAACCAAATATAGTGAAAAACACCACGATTCCCGAGCTAATCATTTCCGCAAATTGAAGACTGCGATTCTTAATCGGGTCCACTTTTATTTCGACCAATGCTCCAAGAGACTCAAACACAGATTTTGTTAAATCCGCGTCCCCTGATGCCTCAGCTACTTCGAAAATAGTGGCCTGAGTACCCCCGTCCATTGCAGCTATCTTGAACTCATCTGAAGGTGAATCTTGGTCGAGGCCTTTTATAAGATCAGAAAGTGGATCATCAGTATCGCTTCCACGTGCGGCAGACTCCTGCTCCACAAGCTTCTTTTCCAAAGCATCCTTAATAGACGGAGTCTTTAAATTCTCAAATAAACTCTCGCTAGCGTCACTATTAACAAATGCCAGTTTCAGTTTTCTAGTGACATCCTCTGAGGTTTTCTCATCGTGTGTAACGAATTCAACTATTTCCTTACCTGTAATGGAAACTTCGATCATGTTGTAACCGTCACGCCCGAATAAGCGCTGCAGAGATTCGTCCGGGAACATGGCTGAGGCTCGAGTAGATTCTGTGCCCCCAAGAATTCCGACGGCGTCAACAATATCCAGCACTTTATGATCACTCCGACCAACAGGAGAGATCAGCGTCAGAAGATCACCAATCTCTAAGTCCAAATCGTCTGCCATCGGCTGATTTATGATCGTCTCACCATCGCGCATCACTGCGAGATCAACCTTTGTACGCCCTTCCTCTTCAGTACCTATCAGTCCATCAAAACCCGCAATTGATTCCAGTTTCGGACCAACTACAACAGCGCTGGAAAGGGTCTTTTTGCTCTGCTCATTAACTACCGGCATCTGCTCACGTACCAATGGCATGATTCCGTCAATACGCTGATCCCCATCGAGCTCACTTCTAACACGGTCAACGACGGAATCGCCCAGATAGTTATCACCAAATCGTGAAGATACTGACGAGCTTAGACGTATATCCGTACCGCCTAATGAGTAGAGGGCTCCAAGACGTATCCCGCCATTGATCGAATCTCCTATAGCTAGAGCAGCCATTATTATCGTCGTGCTCAGCATTAGCCCTACTATGATTAGTGCGGTCTGGGCTTTACGGCGCGGGATATTTCTGAGTGCCAACTTAACCAGAATTCGATTACGTGACGCCAAGAAAATCGACACGAGGAATATCACTAGCATAAGACTGGAGAGCCAGATGGCCAGAACGTTCATTTCAACGCCAAACAGTTTTTCCAACTAATTTTTCCTCAAGTCTTTTTCGTGCGCCTATGAGCTTTCGACCATATCGCCATTGCCATCGTCAACTATCACACCATCGCTCATTCGTACAATTCGATCGGCCATCCCTCCGACCTCATCAGAATGGGTCACAAGGACAAAAGTCTGTTCCTGTTCTTTGTTCAAACGCGTGAGTAATTCCATAATTTCACCAGCGTTGGTTGAATCAAGATTGCCAGTAGGCTCGTCCGCCCAAACAATCGCAGGATCGTTAGCGAGAGCGCGTGCTATAGCAACTCTCTGCTGCTGCCCACCCGAAAGTTCAGCAGGCAGGTGATCAATTCGATCTGCCAACCCAACCAAATTGAGCTTTTCAGTTGCTCTATCCCGTGCATTTTTTTGAGAGTTACCAGCGAGTATAAGCGGCAACTCGACATTTTCTTGAACAGTAAGAACGGGTAAAAGATTGTATGCCTGGAACACAAAGCCCATGGATTTAGCACGGTACTCGCTTAAGGCATCGTCAGACATAGTTCGCAATAACCTACCTGCGATGCTCACATCACCGGAATCTATCGAATCCAGTCCGGACAAACAGTTAAGCAATGTAGTTTTACCACACCCGCTAGGTCCCATCACAGCAACCATCTCTCCTGACTGTACAGCAAAAGAAACATCCCTTAGAGCTTGTACTGCTACATCACGAGATCGATAGGTTTTAACGACTTCGTGCGCGTGAATAATCGGCTCGGATCTCATTAATGCCCACCATTTGAATTATGCGATGAAAAAATACAATATGCCGAGTGCTATATTATAATCATTTTATTGAAAATGCGTTATATATATCACAGCCCTATTAGCACAACAGGCAGGTAAATATGAATCATCGTCGAAACAAAATGATTGCCTGTCCCATTAATCATATGCTACCAATGTATGGATAGTATGGAGGCGTAATGACTCGACTGATAATGATACGACATGGTGAGACTAGCTGGAACGTGGAAAACCGTAAGCAGGGCAGAAATGACCAACCGCTTAATTCCAAAGGTGAAATCCAGGCAAAACTTGTTGCTGACTATGCCAAATCGAAATACCAAATTGAACGTGTATGGACATCTCCGCTGAAACGATGTTCGGATACAGCTGAACTGTTCAACCTACCCGTATCGATTTCGGACTTACTGATAGAAATCGATTACGGTGAATGGGAAGGGATGCTTCAATCTGAAATAGACAGTAAATATCCAGCGCAGGACCAACGTAATTCAACATGGAGAGAAGCTCCCGGCGGAGAGAAAAAATCAAATTTGCCCATTCGTGGTCGTAAGTGGATAGAAGAATCTATGATCAACGACCAGCAAGGAGACGTTGTGGTAGTCGGTCATGGAGGATCGATGAAAGGTCTTCTAGTCGCGTTATTAGAATTGCCGGACTATGCAATGGACAGTTTCCAAATAGATAATTGCTCAGTGACAACTGTGGAAATACGCGAAGGCGTAAATGTGCTCACAGTTCTCAACTACACTGCGCACCTAATTTGACCAACAACCACAGTATTATTCCAATGCATGACGGGCCAACTCAAACAACAGAGATGCCTCCGATATCGATCCAGCACGCTCTACCATCGATCGTCGTAATTCGAGAGCCTTGCCCCCCGTGTAGTCGCTGACTTTTCCATCTGGTGATTCGATAACAAACAGGCTCGAACCTTCAGCTGCCGCATGAATATTCAGCAAATTATTCATGCCAACGGCCATAGGACAAAGTACAACATGATCTGCCCTGTTGATCAATTCAATATGCTCCGAATGCTGACTTTCGCTTATAGGAGAAAATGATGGTGCACTCACATACTTAACGCCCAAACGTTCAGCCGCCTCACGGTCCGAATCTCCAGTACCCAGCACACCAGCAGTAACCGCGTAGCCGGCAACTTTCAACTGGTGCATCAGTTGTCGTCCACTTCCAGCGCCACAAACCATATGTACCGTTCTACCGAAACCAACCGATTTTTTAGATCCAGACTTCTCGCTACCGAGAACCAGTACATGCGGCATACCGGTAACTGGATCCGGCTCTACAAGCCCTTCAATGTTGAAAGCTGCACGAAGATTTTCTGGTGTTAAAACTTCCCACGGTGTGCCCTTCGCCGTAAGTTCACCGTTTTGCATCAACAATATCCGATCACAGAATCTGGCAGCTAGTGAAAGATCATGAAGGATAACAATCGCACCTGAATTTCTTTTTGCAACTTCATCATTAATCAGATCCATCGCCAAGATCTGGAATTCCAGATCAAGTGAAGCTGTAGGTTCGTCCATAAGCAGAATCTGAGGCTGTTGCGCTAATACTCTGGCCATTACAACCCTTTGGCGTTCACCGCCGGAAAGCGTGTCAAGCCTTCGATCTGCAAAACTCTCTGTGCCAGTACGTCTCATCGCAGAAAAGGCGATCTCCCGATCTTCCACTCCCTCGAGTTGAAGCCGTCCGAGATGCGGATAACGACCCATTAGCACTGCTTCAAACGCTGTGAATGGGTGACTCTGAACTTGCTGAGGCATATAAGAGATAATTCGAGCACGGTCTCTGTGCCCCAAATCAGATCCATCAACTCCTTGAACCCTGATAGTCCCCACGTCAGGTTTAAGCAGTCCTGCGATTGAACGAATCAGCGTGGTCTTCCCGCTTCCGTTAGCACCCACTACACCAAGTGTTTCACCACGTGTCAACGAAAAAGAAATCGAATCGATTATCTTTGTACCCGTAATTGAAACCGTTAAATCTTTAACTCTCAACAACTCAAAATTATTGGAACCAACTTGTGGGGAGGATGGGCTCTCTAATGTTATTGATTTCATCTAAGTGTCATTCAACGGTTTAAGGGGTGTAATGAGAAAAATCATTCGTATCCAAATCCTGAAAATCAGAGGGAAACAACAATGCAGCCATCTCCTCAACTCCCCGGACATTCCAGTGAGATAACGTCGTGTGATATTTCGGCATAACGTAATAAATCCGGTCATTCATTAATGCCGGAACTTCAAACAAAGCAGCACTCGATTTCAATTCCTTTATAAATGCGTGTGCACCATCTATTGGCTGCGGTACGACGATAACATCTGGGTTTATGGCGGCGATTCCTTCAATTGTGACCTGCTGGTGACCCTCAATACCTGAATCTGCAGCGGCATTGATTCCTCCAGCCTGTTCAATAATCCCACCTTCTGTAGAGTCAGATCCTGCTGCGAATATTGATGTGAATTTTGAAATAGAAAGAACCCTCGGAAGATCATCACCATTCAAAATGTCACCAACAGCCTTCATGCGATCTTCTATCTCATCGGCCAACAACACTGCCTCCTTTTCAGCTCCGACCATATATCCAATTAACAAGATATTTGGGACGTTGCCGAGGGCTGAATTTTCAAGTGACGCACGTGCTACCGGAATACCAGCGTCCTTGAGCAATGCGACGTTATCGGCATCAGTGAACCTAGAAGCAATCACAATTTCAGGCTCAAGTGCAACTACTTCTTCAGGGTCAAACCCAATCATGTTATGTGACTTAGCAAGGTCAGCGATATTCGACTGCTCGGGATCTGTGAAAAAACTATACACAGCGCTGATTTTGGAAAAGTCCATCAAGGCAGCTAAAATCTCAGTATGTCCCAGTGATAGTGAATGCACCTTAATGGGTGGTTTTTCCAATGTCACAAGTCCTTCTGAAGTTTCGATATCCCTCGGCCAGCCAAAATTAGTTGTATCGACTATCCCCGGGACATCCTTGAAGCGATTAACATCGAAGCCTAAATCTGCTGGACCAGGATCCGCTGTAGGTGTACTGGCACGCTCATCAGAGACTGATGATGACGTGGAGGGAACCACAGTAGCCGTACTAGTTGGCATATATGTCGGTGTAGGTTGAGGTTGAATCACTTCCTCTACCGGTATTGGAGTCACCGTAGAAATTTTAAGAGATGTTTTTTCAGGATTCGAGTTAGATCCATCGCAAGCGATAAATGTGAGTAATACGAGCCCTATGAAAAATCCGACAACATTAGATGATTTGATACCTACTAACATTTTTATTCCATTCTTAAAAACGAACTAAAGCATTGAAACTCGTGAACGGTTCTTCACAAGCAAATAAACAAAAAACGGTGCGCCAAACATTGCCGTGACGATACCAACACGCAACTCAGCGGGAGATAAAATAATTCTTGCTGCAGTATCAGCAACCAGCAAAAACAAACCTCCAGCAAGAGCACTTAAAGGCAAAAGAACACGATGGTCAGCCCCCACGATGAGACGCATAACATGAGGAACAACAAGTCCGACAAACGCGATAATCCCGGAAAACGCGACTGCTGCACCAGTGATTAGCGAAGCCAAAATCATCAGAACGCTGCGTATCAATCCTAAGCGAACGCCAAGAGACCTCGCCTCATCTTCACTGACCAGTAGTAAATTCAAATCACGTGCTGCAAAAACAGTGATTACGACACCAACCAAAATTATCGGCGAAACAATCTGCACTGACTCCCAACGTGCCATGTCCACACCTCCAGCAATCCAGAAAATGATTTGACGTTGAACAGTAAGATCATCGGTCAGGATGATAATCGCCGTGGTTATGGCGCTCAAAAATGAACTTACCGCTATTCCGCCAAGCAACAAAGTAGCCATCGAAAACCTACCGCCAACATTGGCTATAACAAAAACCACGGTCATTGCTATCATCGAACCAATAAATGCACCTAAAGGTAAGAAAAAACCTGAAACTGTATTGAGCCCCAAAGCTATGACGACTACAGCACCTGCAGCACCGCCACTGGACACTCCTATAATTCCAGGGTCTGCCATAGAATTACGAAATAACGCCTGCATCACACCGCCGGAAATACCTAGTCCGGCACCGACCATGAACGCGAGAAGTATCCTCGGCAGGCGAATGCTTTGAATGATGGCCCGTTCAGTCGGATCTGCAGTCGAATCGCCAAGACCAACCAAGTCCAACATGATTGAAGCAGTGTTGGAAAACGGTACATTAAATGGCCCCACAGAAACCGCAATCAAGGCAACGATAAATGTAGAGAGGCCCAGCAACGCGGCGCCTGTGAACAGACGCTGCGTCACTGAGGGACCGGTCATCTTATAACGTACAGTTTTCAATTCGTCTTCAGCCACAAAAAACCCCCGACTGCCGAGCCAGGGGTTAACACACAACTACAACATATAAAACTGTTGCTGTGCGGCTGCACCCTAAGCGGGGAGAAGTCACATATATGTTCCCCGGCAGGTCTCCTGGCTTGAGGGATACCGAATCGAGTTTGATTTCGACCCATCGACTGAATCACGCCTTCCCATCAACATTGTTGACAGTGGCTTAATGTGAATCAACTTCCCAGTTACAGTGGCGCTACCGCGGCGGATTTTCACCGCCTTCCCTTTTGTTCTCAACGTTTCATCAACGTTTTGAAAACCGAGGAACTACACACATCCATGTATTCAGTTGAGCCTATTATCGACTCACTGATGTGTCAACATTAAACAAGGGGATACTTTACTGATGCTAGGTGATGAAAACAAAATCATAACCGAATGATCTTTACCATCAATGAGAAACTAATTGGCTACTGAATTTCAGCAAGACTTGTCCACTTAAGTTAAAATTACAGTTTAGGGCAATTATTCCATCAAAATGACACGTCGTCATATAGATTGATCCTGGTTACTCGGAGCCGATAACGCATGAGTCCATCTTCATCAGGAAAGAAAAAAACGGCTGCTGCCACGGCTGGCGAAACCCCCAACGCAGGTGTGTCCGACGAAAGTTGCGTTCACCACTGGGTGATCGAACCACCGAATGGTGCCGTCAGTCAAGGTCACTGCAAAGCTTGCGGTGAGAGTAAGGAATTTCGTAATTCATTCGAATATTCGTCTTGGTACGGCAACAAATCGCCTGAGCAAAAAAATGCTGCCGGTGGCGATGAAAATAAAGGCTAAAAGCCATCAGGTTGAGATCAATTAACGGAACAGATCTCGATTGGATGGTCGCAACAGGCGGGTTGTAGAGTATTTACCCGACCTCCACTCAACACCTCGGACGAGCGCAACCGGCACTCTCCCTGCTTCACCCATTACAAGTTGAGCCATCGATGCCACCTCATCTGCTAAAGACACAACACTGGCAGTCATCTCGCGATTGAAATCATCCTTTGTACCGCGGAGATCATTTAATGGGTCAAAACCTGCAATCCCGATTGCGACATTAATAGAACCCTCACGCCAAGGTCTATTAAACGTATCAGAAATCACAACACCGACTTTTCGACCTGTAACGCGTAACAGATCACGCCTGATAATCTCAGCTGATCGATCTGAATCTACTGGCAAAATAGTAACGACTTGATCTCCTTTTATATTCGACTGGTCTACACCAGCATTGGCACAGATAAACCCATGATGAGTCTCTACTATTAGGACACCTTGCACAGCTCTGACCACACGCTTGGATTGATCCATAATCACTTGAACCAGTCGCGGGTCTTTTCCAACAGTTTCAGCCAATCGATATGCTGCATCAGTTGGAGCCTGAGTCGAGAGTTTAACCATTGCATTCTCTGACTTTGAGACAATCTTTTGAGCAACAACAATCAAATCTCCATCACATGGATCAGTGTTGTTTGCCAAACACTGATCCGCTATCAACTGCCCAATATTGGTACCAGATACGATCTCTGGTAAACCAAAGACTGGGATAGCCCTGACTCCGTCAGACATTTTCATTTGAAAGTCATTCATAAAACCTCATGACATTGAACTTCTGTCATTAGGGATCGGTCTAAGTCTTTTCAGATTACCATCCATGAAAATCTGAGTCATTTATGAAATCACCGTTAGTCTCAGAGAGCTTATTTTCGCTTAAAAAAGAAAAGGGATCCGAATAACGGATCCCTTTTCAGATTTACCTAAATTCGTTTCGCTGCGGCTATGAAAGGTTTCGCTTCCAGATTGCACGACGAACCGTGATAGACCCACCAACAACCATTGCAATACCGGCCATTAGAACCAAAAGCAACGTAGTTAAACCAGGGCTATATCCACCTGTCCCAGGCAGTGAGATCTCTCCGCCACCACTGGTAGAAGAGGCTTCACCTGGAGCCGCAACGTCAAGACCTAAGGCAAAGGAGGAGAAACTAGATGCATTACCACATACGGTTCCTGCACCGATATTCGCCGTAGCGTTCAATGAGACCCACTCAGTCCCATTGTGCCGCCATACTCCCAAACCATCTGGACCACCAGCTGCGCCATTTAGGTCATCTTGGGTAAACGGCAAACAAATCTCAGCAGGCTTATTCAAGCTGTACGTAGCCTGGGCTGCCCCAGTAGCGTCGTACCACTGAACATTGACCGCGGAACTACCAAATGTAAACGTTCCAGAAGCAGCACCTTCAGTTGCTGCTGCTGGCGGAGACGGCAATCCAGATGTCGCAACGCTAACAATACCCACCGCAGCAGCAGTGCCATTGGCAACAGCACCAGCAGGAACAGTAATGGATGCAGTGCCGCCAACCTCAGTAAATGAGCCCCCAGCCGACGGAATAATAACAGCTACATCGTCTGCTGTTAGACCATCAGGTACGATCTCAGGAACCGGGGAAGGATCGGTATACGTCGGTGCCGGCTCGGCAGCAGCCAACGCATTAACGTTCACAGTCATCGAAAGCGTTCCCGCAGCCGGATGAGTTTCACCTCCGCCACCTTGGGTTGAAGTAACGGTAATTGCTCCCGTACATGACCCACCAGAAGCGGCAGTAAACGTAGAACTCGGCGACGATGTACTTGTTGAACTCAGCGTTCCACAAGTGGCAGTCCACGTGTAAGTGACATTGGCTAAAGCCGTATTAACATCACCGTTTTCATCAATAGGATCCGCTGTTACGACAATTACATCCCCCGCTTGCACGGTGATCGTAGAGCCAAAGTTGAGCCCTTTTAGACTCGTGCCCGTTGCCTGGGCCGAGACACGTTCAGAGGTCAGACCTATAAACGATGTCATAAATAGGGAAACCAAGCCCACCAAAACGAGAGAAAATACCAACCGCTTTGGAATTGCGGAGCTTAGCATCGGCGCCCTCCTGAAAGTTTCTTTATACAAGATACTTCCTTCTTCAAGGTTTGCGTATACGCAGAAAAGAACCGCGAACGCAATTTCAATTTATTATCTGTTCATCCCGCGAGTACATCCGCCCAGGCACAAAACCCAAACCGATCACGCACGGAGATTCACATTTTATACTTATAATCAACAAATTGCCGCAGGATTCTCCAACAGCACCCGGTCAAGATACACCAACGTAAAAACGCCAGTCAAGACGATTCGACCACACCAAACTCCTTGTTTACCACACCTTTAGAACCACTTTGATCTTTTTTTACGATCGTCCACGACCATAATCAACCTATCAACGCCCCGTTACGCAACCATTACCGAACTACGCTAAATACCGAGTATGTAGAATCATTATTGAATACAAACAGTAACCATAACCGCAAAATATTCTCTGGAAAAGAAGGGTCAAACCAATATGGATTTAGGGATTTCTGGAAAAGTGGCACTTATAACAGGTGGAAGCCGCGGACTTGGACGTGAGTCAGCCCTTCATCTGGCTGCGGAAGGTGTAAATGTCGCCATCTGTGCGAGAGGAGAAGAGCAATTAAATAAGACTGCAACCGAGCTCAGAACAACAGGGGTAAATGTTGGGGCATATATCGCAGACCTCGGTGACGAGAACGAATCAGCCAAGTTAACATCAAAAGTAGAGTCCGATCTTGGACCTATAGAAATTTTAGTCAACAACGTCGGCGGAAGTCTTGGGACGTCAGACCTTGTAGATTCGTCTCTTAAAGATTTTCATAACGTGATGAACGTAAACTTATGGTCGGCAGTATCACTAATGAAGCTGGTGGTCCCCAAAATGCAACAACGAGGTTGGGGGCGTGTCATCAACATTTCCTCGATATACGGCAGAGAATATGGTGGAACCGCTCCTTATATGACAGCCAAGGCGGCAATGATAGCTGCATCGAAACACTCGGGAATGACGGTCGCTAAAGATGGTGTAACGGTTAATTCTGTCGCCCCTGGCTCAATCCTGTTTGCGGGAGGAAGTTGGGATCGATTCATTGAAAACAACACAACCGAGGTAGTGGATGAGTTTATAGAACGCAATCTTCCAATGGGAAGGTTCGGCTGGCCCGCACCCGTGGGGGCGACGGTTGCCTTTCTTGCTTCGCAACAAGCGGATTTGATAACTGGCGCATGCTTCAACGTCGATGGTGGTCAATCTCACAACTTGTTCTAGCCACGCCCCACATGCAACTGAGCATTTCCGATACAGCGGATTAAATGAGCCTATTAAGAAATGACAGCCCTCGAATATTTATCGAGGGCTGTCATTTCTTACCTGCCATAAAGTAACTAAGGAAAACTAAATGAGAACAAATAATTAGGTCTTAGGATACCTCTACGACAGCACCAGCTTCTTCAAGTTTAGATTTAGCTGAATCCGCATCATCTTTCGAGGCTCCTTCAAGAATGGGCTTAGGGGCAGCCTCTACGAGATCCTTGGCCTCTTTAAGACCTAGAGGAGTCAGCTCACGAACAGCCTTAATCACGGAAATTTTATTCGCCCCAATTTCCTTGAGCACAACATCGAATTCATCTTTTTCCTCAGACGCAGCACCATCAGCATCTCCGCCAGCACCTGATCCAGATGCAACCACAACTGGCGCAGCTGCACTCACACCAAATTCTTCCTCGAGAGCCTTCACAACCTCTGCAAGGTCAAGTACTGACATTGCTTTAATCTCTTCGATCAGATCTTCTTTACTCAAGGCCATTATTAGTTTCTCCGAATTTATCCGAGATATCTTCTCAGATTTTGATTGAATGTTATTTTTATCGATTGGTTATGACTTATGAACACATGAACTACTTACAATCCAGTTATGCAGTCGAACCTTCTTGCTGATTATCAACATGCCGCTGCAGCACAGTAGCCAACGCCCTCATAGGACCACCCATAACCGTGACAAGCCCGGTAATAGGACTACTCATCGAACCAAGCATCTTGGCGATCAGTTCTTCTTTGGAAGGCAGCTTTGCCAAAGCTTCAACCCGATCGGATGTCAACACATCAGAATCAAGCATTCCTCCAATAATTTTGACGGGAAGGTCATTATCTCCTGCATATTCAACAAAAGCTTTCGCAGCGCTTGCCGGATCCCCCTCAGTAACCACAAACCCTATTGGACCATTCATCACATCTTTAAGCTCAGGTTTTCCTGCTTCGTCCGCTGCAATCCGTGCAAAAGTATTTTTCACTACCTTGAACCGCGCACCATTACTTCGCAGTTTCTGGCGAAGACCGGTCATCTGAGCGACATCAACTCCGCGATATTCTGCGGCCACAACAAGAGGCGAGGACGAAAATATTTCCTTCATCTCCGCGACCAGTTCTCTACCTTTATCCGTTGGCATTCCACCTCCTAACTGCGTCCGCTTTTCGAGAAGGTTTTATTCTAAAGTGCAATGGCAAATCGTATAAAAAAACCCCGACGCTTAAGTCCGGGGTCAAAATACAAGGCACTTTCTACGACACCTTAATGTTTGGACCTCGGATGGTGCTTCGGCATTATCCCTCTGCTGATAACTCAACACGGGACCAACTGTCTGCGGTCACAGTATTCAATTGTAGGATCTCATTGTAACTCTTCAGACCCACGAAAACTAATCCCATCCAAAACAGATCATGAGCATTCTGAAAATTATTGTCAATTTGACTGAGCAAGTTTTTCAAGCTCGCCCTGATCAAGCTTGAATGGAGGGCCCATTGTTGTGCATAACGTTACCCCTTTGACAAGAGGTCCCTTTACTCCCTCAGGCTTTGCCCTGAGTATGGTCGAGTAGACACTTGTAAGATTATCGAGGATTTGCTGGTCTTCAAAAGCCACAGTACCAATTCTCACGTGTATATTGGCTCCACGATCAAGCCGCACCTCTGCTCGACCCTTCTTAGCACTTTCGACCGCTGCCTTGACATTATCAGGTTGTACCACCGTACCAGTACGCGGATTCGGCATAAGTCCTTTACGACCAAGATAACGCCCGAGTTTGCCGATTTTACCCATTTGATCAGGAGTCGCTATGGCAACATCGAATTCAGACCAGCCTCCTTCGATACGTTTTACCAGATCATCATCAACCACATACTCAGCTCCAGCTTCAACGGCATCTCGAGCTGCATCTCCCTGGGCAAAAACGAAAACCCGAACATCTTTTCCTGTACCATGCGGAAGTTCAGCAATTTCACGCATCTGCTGATCAGAATGACGCGGATCTGCGCTTGTCGCGACGTGCAACTCTATTCCTTCGGTAAATTTCACCTTAGAAAATTCTTTGGCTAATGCTACCGCCGAATCAGGCGCATGCAGAATTGTGCCAGCTACTTCTGCTGCAGCGTTATACCGCTTCCCGTGTTTTGCCATCCGACTTAAAACCCCCAAGCAACGAAACGAGTTCCCAAATAACCAGGGTCATCAACCTCGTCCCGACTGTTCAATAAGAACTAATCAATAACTTCGACGCCCATGCTTCGAGCACTGCCTTCAATGATCTTCATAGCCGACTCAATATCTACTGTGTTGAGATCTGGCATCTTGGTTTCTGCAATCTCACGAATTTTCGTTCGCTTTATATTTCCAGCTACTACAACCCCTACCGACCCTGAGCCTGCAGGAATACCAGCCGCTTTTTTGATCATGTCAGAAGCGGGTGGCGTCTTCAATTCCATCGTGAAAGACCTGTCAGCGTACACAGTCAATTCAACTGGCACGATATTACCGGTCAGAGATGAAGAGCGCTCATTATATTCCTTGACAAACTGCATGATGTTAACACCATGCTGGCCAAGCGCTGGACCGACTGGTGGAGCAGGAGTTGCACCACCAGCAGGTAATTGTAGTTTGATTACCGTTGTGACTTTCTTAGCCAACGTAACGTTCCTTCGTTTCTATTCTCAACTAAATTAGTATCGATTATCCAATGACTATGACTTCTCAATCTGCAGAAAGTCGAGTTCAACCGGCGTCTCTCGCCCGAAGAACGAAACATGGACACGCACCTTGCCACGGTCTGCAAGCACCTCATCTACTGTGCCCATAAAGTCTGCAAAAGGACCATCTTTAATTCGAACAGACTCTCCAGACTCGTATCCTATGCGCACCCGGGGTGCTTCGGAAGTCATTCGACTCATGATTCGATCCACTTCTGAATCTTCTAACGGGATAGGCTTTGGACGCTTTTCACGCTCATCTTCAGCAGATATAAACCCCGTGACCCCCGGGGTGTTACGCACTACGTACCAAGATTCTTCGTCCATAACCATTTGAACAATCAAGTAGCCTGCATACATCTTTTTTTGAACGGTCTTACGTTCGCCTTCACTGATTTCTACTTCCTCCTCAGTCGGAACAACTACGTTCAAAATCTTATCCTTGACATCCATCGTGGACACTCTCTGCTGAAGATTCTTCTGAACCCGATCTTCCTGGCCTGAGTAGGTATGAACGATATACCATCGAGCTACAGTGTCATCCGTTATGTCACGTTGAATAGTCATATCTATGTACCTGAAAACATTGCAAGAATTCTAGCGAACAACATATCTATTAAACCTAAAAAGACCCCTATCGTCGCGGAAAGCGCTATTACCATCAACGTCAGACGTGTTGCCTCCTGCCTAGTCGGCCAGGAAACCTTACGAAGCTCTGAGAATACCTCACCAAAAAACCTGAAAATCGAAAACCCTGCAGATCCCGATACCCCAGGCCCGGACGTAGTACGTAGTGGTGTTCTTGCCAAAAAAACCTTACCTTTTTTCTCGGAATAATTGCGGCTTACGACATACCGGGCAGAATTTCTTCAATTCAATACGATCTGGTGTATTGCGCCTATTCTTTTCAGTGTTATACGTGTAAGCCTTGCACTCAGTGCAATTCATATCAACTAGGGTGCGGACTCCACTTTTTTTAGCCATAAACGCGCTCTACTAATCCTAATCCATCATATGGCCTTTGCTATGAGAGAAATTTTTATCCATCACGCAAATGGCCCAATTGCCAAGATAATTAACCCGCAACCAACAATCGATAACCAACTAAACATCAGAAGCTATTGAGAGCAGGTAACAGTAATCTAATCTAAAACTTCGGTAATCACACCTGAACCGACCGTGCGCCCACCCTCGCGGATTGCAAAGCGCAAGTTCTCTTCAAGCGCGACCGGATAGCCAAGTTCAATTTCCATGTCTGTGTTATCACCGGGCATAACCATCTCAACGCCAGCCCCCAAATTGATTGAACCCGTGACATCAGTTGTTCGAATGTAAAACTGAGGCTTATAACCAGGGAAGAATGGTGTATGCCGTCCACCCTCATCATTAGTCAAGACATAAACCCGAGCCTTAGCTTTAGTAGAAGGGTTAATAGACGATGGCTTTGCCAATACCGCCCCGCGTGAAACTTCTTCACGTTCGATGCCTCGAATCAAACAACCTACTGCGTCACCAGGCTGACCTTCCTCCAAGGTCTTGTGGAACATCTCCACTCCTGTAACAACGGTTGATACCGTGTTGCCAAACCCAACAATTTCGATCGGGTCACCAGTCTTCACAATACCGCGCTCAATTCGACCTGTAACAACGGTACCGCGACCCTTGATTCCAAATACATCTTCAACGGGCATCAAGAACGGCTGGTCTACATCACGTTCTGGAATGTCGATGTAATCGTCGACAGATTGCATCAGCTCATGAATCGCCTTCACCCATTTATTATCACCGTCTTCGTGATTCTCCAATGCTTCAAGCGCACTAACTGGGACAACCGGAAGATCATCACCTGGGAAGCCATTCTTCGAGAGCAGTTCTCGTACTTCAAGTTCGACGAGTTCCAAAAGTTCCTCATCGTCGACCTGATCCGCCTTATTCAAAGCCACTACCAGTTTAGGAACGTTGACTTGGCGAGCCAGCAGAATGTGCTCATAAGTTTGCGGCATAGGTCCATCCTCGGCCGATACCACAAGAATAGCACCATCCATTTGGGCGGCTCCAGTGATCATATTCTTGATGTAATCGGCGTGACCAGGACAATCGACGTGAGCATAGTGACGAGAATCCGTCTCATACTCAGTGTGTGTCGTCGCTATAGTCACACCGCGCTCTCGCTCTTCGGGAGCGTTGTCGATCTCATCAAAAGCCTTCGCCTGAACGTTAGCTTGAGTATGTGCAAGCACGTTGGTGATAGCGGCTGTGAGCGTCGTCTTGCCGTGGTCAACGTGCCCGATCGTGCCGACGTTTACGTGCGGCTTACTGCGGTCAAATACTTGCTTAGCCATTATTATTTTGCTCCGTCTTCGGGAGTCTCCTATGCATTTACTCTTGTGCTGATATCGATGGTGCTTAGCTTGGAGCCCACACCGAGGATTGAACTCGGGACCTCATTCTTACCAAGAATGCGCTCTACCACTGAGCTATGTGGGCCCGAAAGACCCTCCCCTAATAGGGCACACCCGTAACCAACCTGTACCGTAATTCTGGTGCAGGGAGCAGGATTCGAACCTGCGAAGCCGTCAAGCGGCAGATTTACAGTCTGCTGGGTTTAACCACTCCCCAATCCCTGCCCAAACAAAAACTTTATCATAGCAAAACCCAATTTCACTGCTTATAGCGTCGATATTCGTAAAGGTTTTTAAGCGTTCGCACCAGCCATTTTAGATTGGAGCCCTAGGAGGGATTTGAACCCACGACCTACTGATTACAAATCAGTTGCGCTAGCCACTGCGCCACTAGGGCCACTTCAGATCAAAAATTGATCTCCATTGATAGTAGCCACCAACATAAACCTGGGTCAACAATCTCAACCACCAAATTGTGTTCTACTCGAACCTTTCCAACTCACTGGATGAGTCCTAGTAATCAAATGCCCGTCGACTCGGGTGCACGATCACTCTCCCCAGGGAGATCCACGTAATACCGCCTCGTTAGCCACCCTGCGCATCACCTCAGCCAGGGGCAAACCGGTCGCCTGCGCTATTTCTTTACACGCCTCATACTCAGGAGCAGCCTGTGCTATCGTATCTCCAATTCGTTTCAACTTTACCGGAACTTTACCAAGTGAAGTATCGACTTTCACTATCTGACGGTCAGCTTCATGACGACGTATAGCTCGTCGGCGAACTCCAAGAGTAGATGTTTCTTTGAATATAAGCTCTACAGTCTGATCAACTAAATCACCCTGGACGAGAACTGACAACATTGTCCCGGGCCGGCTCTTCTTCATCTGTATTGGAGTAAACCAAACATCCAACGCTCCTTTATCCATGAGGGTTTGATGAACATAACCGAGAACCTCTCCCGACGAGTCATCAATATTGGTCTCAAGTAACATCAGATTAGAATCATTGAGACTAAGATCATCATCTGATACGTGGCCTTTCAATTGACCGACCCAGAATCCAACCACGTTTGCGTGATCCTTCGGATCTCTTAAACCCGCTCCATACCCAATCTGGTGGGGAATCAACTCCACTTGATGAAATTGAGCGAGAGTAGATACGATAGCGGCGCCTGTAGGAGTGACAGACTCCCCAACTGGCTGCTTGCCGCCAACTCTGACGGGGGCTCCTGAGGCCTCATAAATCGCTGAAGTGGCTATAGAAGTCGCACCCATTAGGCCATGACTACTAGACGAACTGCCAACTCCCGAAGGAAAAGCAGAAGCATATAAATTATCAACCCTCAAGAGCCTGAATCCAATCACGGCACAAGAAATATCCACAAGCGTGTCGACGGTTCCAAGCTCATGGAGATGAGTCGTTCTCGCTTCACCACCATGCGCTAATGATTCAGCCTTAGCCAACACATCAAATATTTTTTTGATCATTTTCTGGTCAGCGTCAGGAAGAGTAGATGCTTCTATTGAATTGTAAAAATCATCCCACGTACGTTTACGTCTACCCCCTTCATCCAATTCCACTTCAACCAGCGTCGCTTCAAGTCCGCCACGTTTTACTGATTTGCTGCTGAGTTGATATCCCCGATCAGGTATCTTGTCCAACTCGACCTGTAAATCGTCAAGAGGTAAGCCCACATCCACCATGGCCCCCAGTAACATATCGCCACTTACTCCACCGATCATGTCAAGGTATGCTGCAGTCTCTACCAAAAAAATTTCCTGTCTCTTTAGGAAGTAAAATAACTCAGATAATGAAATGTTTTCTAATCTCTATTACCTGAATATTTATTCACCTCGATAAATTGGCAACGCCAGATTCTTAGACCGATAAGTTAAGCACATCATTCAACGCACCTGATCTAAATCCTTTTGGATCTAACTCCATCGCCTTATACCCGGACGCCAAAACGATTTGTTCAGCCTCAAAACGGACGTGTTCAAATCGCTCAAAATCATCAATAGGGATTTCTACCCGCGCTGTTTGCCCGTAATGACGCACCCGTACCACACGAAACCCAAGTTCCCGTAAACCCTTTTCTGACTTCCCAATCATCGATAATGCATTCACCGAAACGGCAGTTCCGTACGGAATCCGAGATGATAAACATGGCTGCGCAGGCTTGTCCCATGTAGGAAGAGCCATGCGCTTGGAAATATCTCTAATTTCCTGCTTCGACATCCTCGCTTCCACCAAAGGTGACACCACTTCGAAATTATTGGCGGCTTCCATACCTGGTCGATAATCACCTAAATCGTCAGTATTAGCACCATTCGCCACCTTGCTTATACCTTCCGCAATAGCCACTTGCGCAAGGTGTGTGTACAACTCTGTCTTGCAAAAGAAACAACGACGTCCATCGTTAGCTAAGTATCTAGGATCTTCAATTTCATTGGTCTCAACAATCAAATGTCGCCATCCTTTGGTTCTGGCAAGTTCTATTGCTGATTCAAGTTCCTCTGGGGCAACACTGGGTGAACGTGAAGTGACGGAAATAGAATTTTCTCCTAATACGTCATGAGCGACAGCGGCAAGTAATGTGGAATCTACGCCACCAGAGTACGCGACTATCAACGAGCCATATCCGCTGATCAGTTTTTTCAAAGCAGCAAACTTTAGGTCCAAAGCCTTATCAACGATATCTTGGTCTGTCATCCAGAAAGAATCTCCATATCAATTTCTGGTTTCACTCTGATAGAACTAGCCTCCAAAGCAAATCTTACAGCCTCAGAGACATTGCTTGGTCTGGAAACATTGACAGTATTATTACTTCCAATATCACCAACAGCAAATGGAATCAAGCAATCCTCAAATCCCAACCTAGCAGCTTCAAAAATACGCCGATCAGATCCAGGAATCCACCTTAACTCACCAGCCAAACCAATTTCACCGGCCACAGCAACTGTGCTTATTACGGGCCTATCCGTCATAGAGGACGCTATGGCCAAAGCTATTGCCAGGTCAGCAGCTGGTTCCTTAATCTCAAATCCACCAACCACATTAATCAACAAATCATGATTTGCAAGCGGTAATTTCATGTGCTTAGCAAGAACAGCCACAATCAGGTGAAGTCGTGATAAATCAACACCATTAGCAACACGCCGGGGCGAAGCAAGAGACGATGCCGTAACTAAAGCTTGAATTTCTACTGCAAGTGATCGTGTCCCTTCAAGTATTATCGCAATCGCGGATCCTGATGCCTGTTTTACTCTTTGATTCATAAACACTTGAGAGGGATCTGATATTCCAAACAACCCTTCTTCACGCATCTCGAAAACTCCCATCTCGTCAGTCGCACCAAAACGATTTTTAACTCCGTGAAGCATGCGGAGTGGACCGTTAGTATCGCCACCGATCTGCATCACCGCGTCAACCTGATGCTCAAGAACCCTCGGGCCAGCGATCGATCCATCTTTCGTCACGTGACCACTTAAAATTAGTGCCGCATGATTGACTCTAGCGTGATAAGACAAAAATGAGGCGGATTCCCTGATCTGAGAAACCGTCCCAGGCGATGAATTAAGATCAGGGTGAAAAGTTGTCTGTATAGAGTCAACAATCACGACAACCGGATCCATTTGAGCCATGTATGCTGCAATTTCGACCACATTACCCGTGCTTACAACAAATATTCCATCACCAGAAATCCCTAAACGTGAAGAGCGTAGATGAATCTGCTCTACTCCTTCTTCGCCAGTGGCGTACAAGACTTTTAACCCTTTTTTTGCAATCGCTGCAATCGCCTGAAGCAAAAGTGTAGATTTCCCAATACCAGGATCACCTGCAACCAGAGTCGTTGAACCAGAGACGAAGCCACCTCCCATAACTCGGTCAAATTCTTTAATCCCCGTGGCAATATACGCCATCCGTTCAGTCGAAACATCACTCAACTCAACAAGTTGTTCAACTGCTGATGGATCTATATAACTGTCAACACTATTTCCATCACTTAAGTTAACCGTCCTTTGTTCGACTGTATTCCATTCTTCACATTCGCTGCATTTTCCAACCCACTTAAATGTTTTGTGCCCACACCCCGTACATTGGTATAACGTCTTTGATTTTTTTGTCATAGCGAGAATGAGTATCCTATTTCACGTCACTACGAGCAAGAATTAATGACAGTCCGATTTCATTAAATCCAGTTATGTTAATCGCTGTCTCACAGTCACACTCATTGAACAGTGTCGTAAAAAACACAACATCCTAAGGAATATCCATATGACTGAGCTCTCTAAATCTGCCGCTAAAGTGGCCGCTCTTCTGGTTCAAAGAGGCGAAACGGTTTCTGTGGCAGAATCATCAACTGGCGGGCTGATATCAGCTGCGTTGTTAGGCGTCCCAGGGGCTTCAGCCTATTTCGTAGGAGGAACAGTGGTTTATACGAAATCGGCCCGAGATGCATTCCTAAAAATTAGCCTTAACCAGCTTCGTTCTGTACGTTCCGCAACGGAAACATATGCACTTTTGCTAGCACAAAGTAGTCGGGAGAGGCTGACAACAACTTGGGCTCTCAGTGAAAGTGGAGCCGCCGGTCCGACCGGCAATAGTTACGGAGATAATCCGGGGCATACCTGTATTGCAGTATCTGGCCCTTCGACGTGTACCAAAACCTTTGAATCTGGACTTCAATGCAGAGAATCAAACATGCTGTTATTTGCAGAACAAGCACTAAAACTATTTGAGCTGGCACTAACAAAATAATAGGTTAAAGATAGTAACCATAGCTTGAAAGTAGTAATAAAAGGGGCAGGAAAATTTCCTGCCCCTTTTATTATCTGCAAAAGTTTCAAAACTCAATCATCAAGTACTACTTACCGTTTGTTTATCATCGGGATCTGAAGAATTCACCTTTGCTCTAGGAGATTTTCGTTTCTTCTTAGGAGTTTGTACTACTATTGCACCATCAATGAAATCGAGTTCGACAGTATCACCTGTCCCAAATTCATTTCGCAAAAGTTTCTCGGAAAGCTCATCCTCAATCTCATCTTGAATCAACCTGCGCAACGGACGAGCCCCCATCTTCGGGTCAAAGCCACGCTCAACAAGGTAATCACGCGTCGCATCTGTGACTTGCATAACTAGTCCATGTTCCAAAACGCGCCCTTCTACTTCCTTCATCATAATATCTACGATTTCAAGAATATGAGCTCGCTCCAATGGGTGAAATACAACCGTGGAATCTATACGATTTAGGAATTCAGGTTTAAAGCCGTTTTGAGGATCCTTAACTGCTTCCAAAACCCGATCTTTCACTCTCTGATAATCCAGTGTTTCTGAATCTTGCCGCCCAAAGTTAAATCCAATGCCCCCACTACTTTGGATCAGGCTCGAACCCAAATTTGATGTCATCACAATAACAGTATTCTTAAAGTCGACTTTACGACCCTTAGAATCGGTCAGGTGACCATCCTCAAAAACCTGTAACAAAACATTAAATACGTCCGGATGAGCCTTCTCAATTTCATCGAGTAAAATAACGGAATAGGAGCGGCGGCGAACGGCTTCTGTCAACTGGCCCCCTTCATCAAACCCAACATATCCTGGTGGAGCTCCCACTAGTCTTGCTACCGAGTGCTTTTCCATGAACTCAGACATATCCAGTCGAACCATGGCATCTTCTTCACCAAACAGGTATTCGGCTAGTTTTTTTACACTATGAGTTTTACCAACACCGGTTGGGCCCAAAAACAAAAAAGCTCCAATCGGACGTTTAGGATCTTTCAAGCCGGCACGTGAACGACGAACCGCTTTAGATATCACTGATATAGCCTCGTCTTGCCCAACGACATTCAAACGAAGAGCATCCTCCATATTTATCAGGCGCTCTTTCTCTTCAACGTCTAGGCGGGTGACTGGTATGCGTGTCCACATCGCAACAACTTCTGCGATATCTTCCGCAGTCACCTTGGCTTCACCTGCATCAGGATTTTCTTTTTTCCAGCCAGCATCAAGCTGCTCAATCTTAGTGACTAGTTTCAACTCACGATCACGCAATTCAGCGGCAGCCTCATATTTTTGAGCAGAAATAACTTCGTCCTTTTCGCGCCGCACTGCGTCAAGTTCCTTCTGGGCTTGACGCAGTGGCTTTGGAACAGTTGAATGTTTAATTCTCACCCGTGAAGCTGCTTCATCAATAAGATCGATGGCTTTATCAGGCAATTGCCTGTCTGCTATATATCGATCAGCCAAGGTTGCAGCGGTCTCTAAAGCCTCATCCAATATCTCTAGGTCGTGGTGCTGTTCATACATGCCTTTGACGCCACGCAATATTTCAACTGTAGTGATCGCATCAGGCGCGTCTACGACAACTGGCTGGAACCGTCGTTCTAGAGCCGGATCTCGTTCAACATATTTACGATAGTCATCCTGTGTCGTAGCACCGACAACCTGTAATTCACCTCTAGCCAATGAGGGTTTCAAAATATTAGCAGCGTCCACCGCACCCTCTGCAGCACCAGCGCCAACCATGGTATGCATCTCATCTATAAATAAGACACAATTGCCAGCCGTCTTTAATTCTCCAATTACCTTTTTCAGACGTTCTTCAAATTCACCTCTATATTTAGTGCCAGCAACCAACGCTCCCATATCTAAAGTTACTACGCGCTTTCCTTGGAGTGTTTCGGGCACATCTCCATCAACCACCAGATGCGCGAGTTTTTCAACAATTGCTGTCTTTCCTACACCAGGTTCACCAATGAGTACCGGATTATTCTTGGTTCTACGGCTCAGAATCTGAATAACACGTTGGAGTTCACTATCTCGTCCCACAACGGGGTCGAGATCTCCATCAGCGGCACGTTTGGTC
>CEOQ01064934.1_pt1 | contig 33441 bp, 30 predicted proteins | sample 361351 | NCBI WGS metagenome assembly CEOQ01 (sample SAMEA2619907, study PRJEB7988) | marine metagenome | biome: marine biome (ENVO:00000447); feature: deep chlorophyll maximum layer (ENVO:xxxxxxxx); material: "saline water (ENVO:00002010), including plankton (ENVO:xxxxxxxx)" | depth 60 m | reverse complement strand
CAGTGCGATCATCTTCAATTAAGCTCTCCAATCTTATCAATAAATCAATTTAAAACTATGAGACAATATATGGGAAATAGCGTTAAAATTATTGATACAACAATTAATTTAAAAGAAGATAAGATGTCTTTTGATTTATCATTGCAGCGTATAAATAAAGAAGCTGAAGAAGCTGTTAGATCAGGATTTGTTCATATCATTTTGACTGATAAAGCTCTATCAAAAAATAATATAGCAATACCAATGATACTTGCGACAAGCTCGGTTCATCATCATTTAGTTAAAAAAAATTTAAGAACATACATATCATTAAATATACAGTCAGGCGAATGTTTAGATGTTCATTATTTTGCTGTTTTAATTGGAGTTGGTGCTACAAGTATTAATGCATATATAGCACAACAAGCAATAGCAGAACGTCATAAAAAAGGAATTTTTAAAAATCTAACATATGAGCAATGTGTTGAAAGATACATTAAAACAGTCAACAACGGATTATTAAAAATAATGAGTAAAATGGGAATATCTGTAGTTAGCTCCTATCGTGGAGGGTGTAATTTTGAAGCAGTTGGTTTGAGTAGAAGTGTTATGAGTAAGTATTTTCCTACAATGAGTTCAAAAATTTCTGGTATGAGTTTATTAGGACTTGAAAATAGATCATTAGTTTCTCACAAAAAAGCATTTAATGATAAAGTTACAACTTTACCTATAGGCGGGTATTACACATATAGGATGGGAGGAGAAAAACATGCTTTTGAAGCTACCTTAATCCACATGTTGCAGACTGCTGTTACAAGTAACAATTATGATTTATATAAAAAATATAGTGAGAAAATAAAACTAAATCAAACTATCAACATTAGAGATTTATTAGAATTCAAATCAAATAAAAGCAAAATACCACTTGATAAAGTAGAAAGCATTATAAGCCTTAGAAAAAGATTAGTCGCACCTGGAATTTCATTAGGGGCGTTAAGCCCTGAAGCTCACGAAACTCTTTCGATAGCAATGAATAGAATTGGTTCTAAATCTGACTCAGGTGAAGGGGGTGAAGATCCTGAAAGATTTAAAAAAGATTTGAATGGGGATAACAAATCATCAGCAATAAAACAAATTGCTAGTGGTAGATTTGGAGTAACTGTTGAATATTTAAATAATTGTCAGGAAATAGAGATAAAAATTGCTCAAGGAGCAAAACCTGGTGAAGGAGGACAATTACCTGGTCACAAAGTGACTCCTTTAATTGCTAAGCTCCGCCATTCTACTGAAGGAGTAACACTTATAAGTCCTCCTCCGCATCATGATATTTATTCTATAGAAGATTTGGCCCAACTTATTTATGATTTAAAGCAGGTAAACTCATCTGCTAAAGTTTGTGTAAAATTAGTTGCGCAATCTGGTATAGGAACAGTAGCTGCTGGAGTTGCAAAAGCTAAAGCTGATGTAATATTAATTTCGGGACATAGTGGTGGAACAGGAGCTAGCCCTCAAACTAGTATCAAATATGCAGGCCTACCTTGGGAATTGGGATTAAGTGAAGTTCATCAAATATTATCTCTTAATAACCTTAGAGATAAAGTTATTTTGCGAACAGACGGAGGATTAAAAACTGGAAGGGATATAGTTATAGCTGCTATGTTAGGAGCCGAAGAATATGGCATTGGAACAGCTAGCTTGGTTGCTATGGGGTGCATTATGGTTAGACAGTGCCATTCAAATACTTGTCCAGTAGGAGTTTGTTCACAAAATGAAAAATTAAGAGCAAAATTTAATGGTACACCTGAAAAAGTCATTAATTTGTTTACCTTCATTGCTGAAGAAATTAGAGAAATACTAGCTTCCATAGGATATAAATCTTTAAGCGAGATTGTTGGAAGAAAAGAATTATTATATCAAGTTAATAGGGGAAGCGCGGATTTAGATGACTTAGATCTTAATCCTATTTTAACAAAGATAGATTCTGAAATAGGAGATTATGATTTCAAATCTAATAATATAAATCCTGTATCTGAAAGTTTAGATAAAAAGATAATAAATGATTCAAAAGTTTTTTTTGAAAAAGAAGAAAAAATTGAATTAGTATATAATATAAAAAATACTGATCGTGCCTTAGGTACTTCATTATCTTCAGCAATTACTAAAAAGTTTGGTATGAATCATTTTAAGGATGATTATATAACACTTAGATTTAATGGTTCAGCTGGGCAGTCTCTCGGAGCCTTTTTATCAAAAGGAATTACAATAAACATTTTTGGAGATGCAAATGATTATGTTGGTAAAGGTTTGTCAGGTGGAAAAATTATAATCAGACCTCCTTCATCTTCAAAATTGATTAGTAAAGACAATGTCATATTAGGAAATACTATTTTGTATGGAGCAACAAGTGGAAAACTTTATGCAGCAGGTATAGCAGGAGATAGGTTTTGTGTACGTAATTCTGGAGCAGAGGCAGTAGTAGAAGGCTGTGGAGATAATGGTTGTGAGTATATGACAGGTGGAAGTGCAATAATTTTAGGCTCTGTAGGAAACAATTTTGGAGCAGGAATGACAGGCGGCATGGCTTTTATTTATGATAAAGAGGGAACCTTGCCAGTTCGTATCAATTTAGCAGATGTTATTTATCAACAACAGATGACAGATTACTGGGAAAAATATTTATTTTCTAGAATTTTGGATCACCAAAATCTTACGTTATCAAGTCATGCAAAATATTTGTGTGATAATTGGAAAACTGAAAAATATTGTTTCTGGCAAATAATCCCTAAAGAAATGATAAACAAGCTTGAAAACAAAGCTATAGTAGATAGCACTATGAGTGCTTAAATAAAATTTGATTTTTTAAATTATCAATAGCATTTTTAATAGTAATTATATTTGTTATTTTTGATAATTGATGATCACCTGATTTTATATAAACTATTTGGATATTTTTACTTGATGTTTTTTTTATAATTTTTTTAGGCACTTCTGAATTAACAACTTCATCTTTTAATCCATGAATTAATATAATTGGTTTTTTAAATCTGAAAGATTTACGGAGAACTATATTCTTATTAGCATCTATAAAAAATTTTTTACTTAATTTATAAGAACCATACTTAGTTATAATTTTTGCAAAACCTTTATTTTTTATATTTTTTTTGTTTTTTTTTGATAAACTTGAGTATAGTCCTTTTCCAAAATCAGGGGCAGCTGCAATACCAATTAATCCACATATTTTTTTACTTCTAGCTTTTGCAGCTAACAACATTAACCAGCCTCCCATACTACTACCAATGATAATTTGTGGTCCTGTGGTAATATTATCTAAAAGATCAATTAGATCTTTTTTCCAATCAGATATTCCAAAATCTTCAAATTTTCCAAATGACTTGCCATGGCCTCTACAATCAAATTTTAAGAATGAAAGGTTGTTTTTTTTAGCATACTTTTCAATTTCAATCGCTTTTGTACCCTCCATATCTGAGTTTAAACCATGAACATAGATTATTCCGGGACTTTTTCTTTTAACGTATTTATAGGCAATCTTTTGATTTAAATTATTGTTAAAATAAGCCATCACAAATAATAGAATATATAGTTTATAACATATTTATGATTATGAAAAATTTTAATTTACTTCAAATTTTACCCTCTCTAGAATCAGGAGGAGTTGAAAAGGGCTCAGTTGATTTGGCCAATTTTCTATCAAGCAAAAACATTCATTCATATATTATATCTAACGGTGGTAGAATGATATCGCAATTAAATAGAAAAAACATTACGCATATTACTTTGCCAGTACATTCTAAAAATATTTTTACAATGTTTTTGACTGCAAGAAAAATTAATAAAATAATTAAAAATAATCATATTAATATTGTTCATGTAAGATCAAGAGCTCCTGCTTGGATGTTAAAATTTATAAATACTAAATCTTTTCAAACTATTTCAACTTTCCACAATATTTATGGTTCAGATTTTTTTTTAAAAAAAAAATATAATCTTGCCATGAGCAGTGTGGATAAAATTGTTGCAATTTCAAAATTTGTTAAATCTTCAATTATTGAACTTTATCAAATTGATTCAAAAAAAATCACTGTTATTCATAGGGGTATAGATACTGATTTTTTTTCTCCGAAATTAAAAATAAATGATGATATTAAAAAATTTTTGATAAAATTTAATGTACCTCCAGATAAAAAAATAGTTTTATTTCCTGGAAGATTGACAGAATGGAAAGGACAAGTTAGTTTTTTGAATATTTTAGAGCAATACAATAGCGATGAGATTTTATGTTATTTCGTAGGTGATGATAAAAATCTTTCATATACAAAAAAATTATTGCAAGAAATTAAAAAAAGGAAATTAGACAGTGCGTGCAGAATAACAGGTCAAATTTCTCAAAATAATTTGAAATTATTTTACTTTTGCGCGGATGTAATAATTTCTGCACCTTTGAAGCCTGAAGGTTTTGGCAGGGTAATAAGCGAGGGTTTATCAATGAGAAAAATCGTACTAAGTTATAATTATGGAGGAGCTGAAGAACAACTTGCAGGTTTAGATTCAATTATGAAAATTACTCCTCATGATCAAATAGACTTAAAAAATAAAATTGACAGAGTATTTAAATTATCTTCTTCTTATAAAGAAAGAATAGGATCAATTTCAAGAAATCATATTATTAATAATTTTTCTAAAGAAAAAATGCTCAATAAATATCTAAATTTGTATAAACGCACAATTTAATGAATAAAATATTAGTTATAAAGCACGGGTCGTTAGGGGATATTGTATTTTCATTAAATTCTATCAAAGCAATTAGAAATAAATATTCTAAATCCGCAATACATTTATTGACAGAAGAAAGATATTTATCTTTTTTTAATAAATCAAAGTTTTTTGATAAAATTATAATAGATAATCGTAAAAATATATTTATTAAAACAATTTCATCATTATTTTTATTATTAAAAGAAAATTATGATCTTATTATAGATCTTCAAAATTCACAAAGAACATCATTCTACAATTTATTCTTTCGTATATTTGGCAAAAGTTTAATTTGTAGTTCCAGACCTTTTTCTCATTATAGATATAAAATTCCTGATCAAGGAAAAGAAAAAGGTACTGTAGGTCTTGCCAATCAACTTAGATTATTAAATATTAATATTAATTTATTAGAAAATAATAATAATGATTGGCTAAAAACAGATTTAGGAACTGAGTTTAACTATCCATTTGTTCTTATGATACCAGGCGTTTCAAAATCAGGGATATATAAACAGTGGCAACCAGAAAATTTTGCCAAAGTTGCTAAATACTGTGAATTACAAAATTTTAATATATGTTTGGTAGGAACTAATTCAGATTTACCTGCTATTGATCCTATTATTAAAATTTGTAATAAAATTATAAATAAAATAGATTTGTCACCCCCAGATGTAATTTACTCGATTGCTGCTAAAGCAAAATTAATAATATCAAATGATACTGGACCTGGTCATGTTGCTTCTCTTGCTAATACTAATATCATTTGGATTCTTAATGATAATAAAATATCAAATGCAAATATTGTTGAAGGAAAAAATACTCATAAAATTGTTTCTAGCTCTGTAAAAAAAATAGATTATAGCAATGTTATAAGTTATATAAAAAAAAATAATTTATTGAATTTTTGATAAAATTTTATAATTTAATTTTTTTTGTCCAAAAATAAATTTATTATACTTACTTTTCCATGGTTTATATTCTTTGTGTATTGCTTCTGGATAATTAAGACTATCATAAATAATATTAACGGGAATTTTGCAAGCTGCTGAAATATGCGTGCATCCACATTCAGGGGTAATGACAACTGAAGAAGAATATATTGTTTTAAGCCATGCACTATACTCTAACTGGTTAAATATTATAGGATTGTTCTTAAATAATTTTAAATTTTTAAAATTTAAGCTTGAAATTATTTTATATTTTTTAAATATTTTTTTAAATACATTTTTAATTGTAACTTCAGTTGTCATAATGATAAAATATTTTTTATTTAATAATGAAATTAATTCAATTAAATTGTCTTCAGAATATTTGCTATTTATCCATTTGTAAGAAAGATGCAGAAGGACAATTTTCTTTTTTGAAAAAAATATTTTTTTGCTTGGAGTGTTAATTTCAATTTTAATATTTTGTTTGCATTTTATTTTGCATTTATTAATTAAACTAAACATACATTTAGTTTGATGAAGTTCCTTGCCATTTTTTAGTCTTTCATAACGGTTTATAATATGTTTTATGTTACAAAATAAATTTGTTAGTATTCTATCAAAAAATTTTGAAAAAGAATTATTTTTATATCTTGATAACAAAATTAAATTTGCTTTATTTTGAGATTTAGAAAATATACATAAAAATAAATTTCTTAATCCGGGAGAAAAATTTATAAAAAAATTATACTTTTCTTTTCTTAAAGTGAATATTGATCTTAATATGGAATCATTATTTGGATCGATTATGATTACTTTATCAATATAATTAATTTTTTTTAATACTTTAGAATTATTTCTTGAAGCTAATACATGTATTTTTGCTTCTGGATTATGAAGTTTTATTGATTTTATTACTGGCAAAGTGAGAATCATATCACCCATTCTGTCAGTTCTTGAAATACAAATTTTCATCAATTTTAGACTAATGTAAAAAAATCACCAATATTTTCAAATCAAGTCTTGAACATTTAATTAAATCAAACTATATCCTGTGTGATTTATATGAAAATACATAATTTTTTCCAATATGCTATTAATATATAGCAATTTAATCTCAGAGTAACTTAGTTTTGGTCTTAAATTCAAGAATAAAAAAAGATTCTGGTCCAAGAACTAACGAGCAGATTACAGCTAGCGAAGTCAGAGTAATATCTTCAACTGGAAAACAACTGGGTATTATAAGCATTCGTGAAGCTTTAAATCATGCTGAGGATGAGGGTTTTGACTTAGTTGAAGTATCGCCCGATGCCAAACCTCCAGTTTGTAAAATAATTGATTATGGAAAGTTAAAATATAAAGAACAAAAAAGTAAAAAAGAAGCTAGAAAAAAACAGAAAACTATAGAGGTTAAAGAAATAAAAATGCGCCCAGGTATAAACAAGCATGATTATGATGTAAAAATAAAAGCAGTATCAAAATTTATTAGTGAGGGAAACAAAGTTAAAATTTCAATGCGTTTTAGAGGAAGAGAAATGGAACATCAAAATATAGGAATAGAATTATTAAATAAAATAACTGAACAAGTATCAAAATATGCTAAATTGGAAGTTCCACCAAAGCCTGAAGGCAAGCAAATTATGATGTTACTTGTTCCTCATTAATATAAGTTATAATTTAAATTATGTTTAGTAGCATTAATAATTGTTACAATGTTAATGATTTTAGAAAACTTGCTAAAAGAAGACTTCCTAGTCCAATATTTAATTATATAGATGGTGCAGCAGATGACGAAATTACTTATAAAAGAAATACAAAAGCATATGAAGATTGTGATCTAATTCCTAATGTCTTAACTGGTGTTGATAATATTGATATGTCTACTACTGTGATGGGACAAAAAATAGACATGCCACTATTTTTAGCTCCTACCGCACTTCAAAGACTATTTCATCATGATGGTGAATTAGCAGTAGGTCGTGCAGCTCAAAAATTTGGAACTATGTTTGGCTTGTCTTCTTTAGGAACTCAAAGTATTGAAGATATTGCAAAGGAAATAAAAACTCCGAAACTCTTTCAACTATATGTTCATAAAGATAAAGGTTTAAATAAAAGTATGCTTGATCGTTGCAAATATTCTAATTTTGAAACTTTAGCTCTTACTGTTGATACAATTGTTGGAGGAAATAGAGAAAGAGATCTTTATACAGGTTTTACTTATCCTCTTAAATTATCCTTAAAAAGCATGGCTGAATTTCTATTAAAACCTTCCTGGGGAATTAACCATTTATTACATAAAAAGTTTCAGTTAAGTCAGTTAAAAGATTATATAGATGAAGGAACTAATATTGCCATATCTGTTGGCGAGTACTTCACTAAGATGTGTGATCAAAATCTTAATTGGAAAACTGCTGAAGAAATTAATAAATATTGGGGTAAAAATTTTGCATTAAAAGGAATTATGTCAGTTGAAGATGCAAAAAAAGCTATTGATATAGGAGCTACAGCAGTAATTATATCAAATCATGGAGGAAGGCAGCTTGATGGCTCTAGATCACCTTTTGATCAGTTGTCAGAGATAGTTGATGCAGTTGGCGATAAAGTTGATGTTATTTGTGAGGGGGGAATTCGTAGAGGTACCCATGTCTTAAAAGCATTATCATTGGGAGCTAAAGCATGTTCTGGAGGCAGAATGTATCTATATGCATTAGCAGCTGGTGGACAAAAAGGTGTAGAAAAATCTTTAAATAACTTAAAATCTGAAATTGAAAGAGATATGAAATTAATGGGAGTTACAAATATTAGTCAATTATCAAGAAAAAATATAAGATTTAGATAAAATTAAAAAAAATTAAAATAAATATTTATTCTAATACAAATATATTCTAAGATTTTTTTATGAATGAAGAAATAGAGGCAATTTTAATTGGTCAATTAGATGATATAGACATAGATTCAGTAGAAAATTTTGAACACGAAGATATTGATTATGCAATTTTTCATCTAAATTCTGGATTTTATGCAACTCAAGGACATTGTACATGTGAAGAACAAGCATTTTTAAGTGAAGCTTCTATTAATGGTGAAGAACTAGAGTGTGCTAGCTGTAGTAAAACTTTTAGTATAGTTTCTGGTGATGCAATTAGTGATCCTGATATTGAATCTCTAAAAATATATGATGTTAGTGAAATAGATGGTAATCTATATTTACATTTATAGTATTATATTCTTTATATTAACAATATTTTCTAATTTTAAATCAGATTTTTTATCCAAATAATTTACAATATTATTACAAGTTTCAATTGCCATTCTTTTTCTACATTCAATGGTAAGAGCTGCATTATGTGGAGATAAGACTAAGTTATCTAATTTAAGCAATGGATTTTCTTTTTCAGGAGGTTCTTTTTCAAATACATCTAATCCTGCAGAGTCAATTGATCCATTTTTTAATGCCCAGTATAAGTCTTCTTCATTAATAATGCCCCCTCTAGAAGTATTGACTAAAATACAATTTTTTTTCATTAGAGATAATTCTTTTTTTGTAATTAAATTTTTGGTGTTGTTATTAAAAGGCATGTGTATACTAATAAAATCAGCTATTTTTATTCCCGATATTAAATCTATAGGTATACAATTATTTTTTTTTATAATAGATTGATCAATGAATGGATCATAAACATAATTGTTAGTTTCAAAACCTAAACATCGTTTAGATAATTCTTTTCCTATTCTTCCAAAACCAAGAATTAGAATATTTTTTTGATAAATTTCAAAAAAATCAGGAAGAGAATTCCTTTTTAAAAATTTGTTATTTTTTACTAGATAATTTGATTTGTTTATTCTTTTACAAAGATAAAGAAACATTGTCATAACATGTTCACTTACACTTACAGAATTAGAATTACTTGATATAGCTAGGGCAATGTTATTTTTATTTAAATAATTTAAATCAATATTATCATAACCAACACCATGTCTAGCTACAATTTTTAAATTACTGCATTCTTTTAATATTTCTTGATCAAGCGTTGCCGTTCTAATAGCAATTGCTTCTACTTCTTTTAAATTTTCTTTTAAAATTGATTTTTGAATTTTATCATTAGTGATTTCAATGACTTCGTATTTATTTTTTTTTAAAATATTTATTCCTTCTGAGTGAATTTTTCCGTAAATAGCTACTTTTTTCATAGAAACTTTTTAATACAATTTGATAAAATTAACTAGATTAATGCTTTTAGTTCATATAAATTTTTAATTATGAAAACATTGCGATTAAGTTGTTCTCATGCTTTGATAAAATTTTTGATAGCTCAAAAAATACTTATTAATGGCATTAAAAAACCATTATTTCCAGGAGCATTTGCTATTTATGGCCATGGAAATGTTGCTTGTATTGGTCAGGCAATGGAAGAATACAAGAAAGAACTTTCTGGATATAGAGGCCATCATGAGCAGAATATGGCCTTAACTGGAATTGCATACGCAAGAGCGATGAGAAGAAAACAAATTTTTATTGCAACTTCATCAGTTGGACCTGGTTCAACAAATATGGTTACTGCAGCTGCAGTTGCTTTAAGCAACAGGCTGCCTATTTTATTATTACCAGGAGATACTTTTTCAAGTCGTTTTCCTGACCCTGTATTACAACAAGTAGAGCACTTTAATTCTCCATCAGAAACTCAGAATGATTCTTTTAAGGCGGTTTCAAAATACTTTGATCGAATTACTAGACCAGAACAAATACTATCTACACTTCCACAAGCTATAAATATAATGCTAGATCCAGCTGACTGTGGCCCTGCAGTAATCTCTATGTCTCAAGATGTCCAGGGTGAGGCATATGATTATCCAGAAATATTTTTTGAAGAAAAAATACATGAAATAAGGAGAATATATCCCGATCCAAATCAAATAGAAAAAGCAGCTGAAAAATTACGACTATCAAAACAACCAATTATTATTTCAGGCGGTGGAGTGCTTTATTCAGAAGCGGAAAAAGAAATTTCCAATTTTGCAAAAAAACATAATATTCCAGTCACTGCAACAGTAATGGGAATTGGATGTATGGAGAAAAATGATCCGTATTATATAAGTGCTATAGGTTGTTTAGGAGAAGGTTCATCAAATAATTTATCTAGGGATACAGACTTAGCATTAGCAGTTGGTACAAAGTTATCAGATTTTACAACAGGTTCATGGACAAATTTTCAAAATGAAAAATTTGAACTTGTTTCAATAAATACTTCTAGATTTGATACAATAAAACATAGAGCTACACCTGTAGTTAGTGATGCTAAAATTGGATTACAAGAATTATCTAAAACGTTAGGTAATTGGCAGGCTCCAAATAATTGGTTCCAAAGAGCAATTAATGAAAGAGTAAGTTGGGATTCTTACGTAGAAAAAGCAAGCGGTCCAACAAATCAAGAAATTCCATCCTATGCACACACTGTAGGGGCAGTTTATCGTAATGCCGATCCTTCAGATATTGTTGTCACAGCCGCAGGCGGTCTAGTTGGTGAAGTTGTTCAAATATGGAAACCTAAACAACTAAATACTTTTGAAACAGAATGGGGTTTTAGTTGTATGGGTTATGAAATTTCTGGAGCTTTAGGGATTAAGATGGCTAAACCCGATCAGGATGTTATTGTTTTTGTTGGAGATGGATCTTATCTTTTACAAAATAGCGATATTTATAGTTCAGTTTTATATGATCAGAAGCTAATAATAGTTGTCTGTGATAATGGAGGTCATATGGTCATAAATAGACTTCAACTTGCTAAAGGTGGAAAAGAATATCTTTGTAATTTAAGAGAGGCAAGAGCTTCAAATTTAGAATTTGTGGATTTTGAAGCACATGCAAAAAGTATGGGTGCAGATGCAGAAACCGTAAAATCAACTTCTGATTTGGAATCTGCTTTTAAAAGAGCAAAAAAATCAAAAAAAACTTATGTAATATCAATACAAACTCACGGATATGAATGGTTAGAAGGCTCAGCATTTTGGGAAAGCCCTACATTAGAAGTATACTCTACTGAAGGAAATAAAAAGGCCTATAAAGAATTTGAAGAAGGTAAAATTAAACAGCGAAAAGGTGTTTAATAAAATAATTAACATTATTTATAATAATGAAAGAAAACAAACCAATTATTTTAACAGATCCCTTTCCAAGAACTCTTGAACTTATTTTTTCAAAAGAAAATTTTTTGTATTTAAAAAAAAATTTTACTCTACTAAAGGCACCAATCAATAAAAAAAATAAAAAAAATTTTTATTTTAAAAATATTAGTTCTGCTGATTTTATAATAGGTCAGCCAGATTTATCAACTTCACTTTTAAAAAAAGCATCAAAATTAAAGGCTATATTTAATGTGGAAAGTAATTTTATTGACAATATGGATTATGATTATTGTTTTCAAAAAGGCATACATGTATTATCAACATCTCCAGTTTTTGCTCAACCTGTGGCCGAGATGGCATTAGGTTTAACCTTATCTATAGCAAGAAGTATTCATATAGCACATAATGATTTTATTAAAAAAAAAGAAAAATATGGTGGAGAAATTAGCGGTAATAATTTTTTACTAAAGAACAAAAAATTTGGCATGATAGGCTTTGGTGATTTAGGTAGAGCACTCCTACCTTTAATTAAACCCTTTTCTAATGAAATTATGGCTTTTGATCCTTGGGTGCCCGATCTTTTTATTAAAAAACATAATGTACAGCCAAATAATTTGGTAACTCTTTTGAAAAATTCAGATATAGTATTTGTTCTTGCATCAATAACATCTGCTAATGAAGCAATGATTGATCTGAAGAAATTAAATTTAATGAAAAATTTTTCTACTATTATAATAATAAGTAGAGCAGCAATAATTAATTTTAATGATTTATATAAATTTTTAAAATCAAAACAAGTTTATGCTGCTATAGATGTTTTTCCTGAAGAACCATTTCCTAAAAATAGTAAATTACGTAAATTACCTAATGTTCTATTTTCTCCTCATAGGGCAGGGGCATTAGATATTGCTTTCAAGGAAATGGGCGAAATAGTTCTTGGTGATTTAAAATTAATCACCAATAATTTGGCTCCTAGATTATGTAAGCGTGCTGAGAGAGAAACTGTGAATCATTTGCGTTCAAAACCAGTTGATATTAACTAATTTTTTCCTTAAATGTTTCTTATCCAATGAGTAACAATATAGTCTTAAAAGCTAAATCAGTTTCAAAATTTTTTGGTACGATCACAGCTCTGAATAATGTTGATCTTGAACTTAACGAAGGTGAGGTACTAGGTGTTGTTGGTGATAATGGCGCCGGCAAATCTACTTTAATGAAAGTACTTTCTGGATTATACAAACCAAGCGAAGGATCTTTATTTTTTGATAATAAAAATGTGATCCTTAATAGTCCTCGAGATTCTCAAAATTTAGGTTTAGAAATGGTTTATCAAGACTTAGCTTTGGCTGGTAATCTTCCAATTGGTGATAATATTTTTTTAGGAAGAGAGCCAACAAAAAAAATAGGTCCTTTCAATTTTTTAGATCATAAAAAAAGAAAAGAATTAACAGAAGAGCACTTGGCTAAACTTAAAATTAATGTGAAAAGTGCTGATCAAAAAGTTGATGAACTTTCTGGCGGACAACGTCAAGCAGTAGCTATTGCTAGAGCAACAGCCTTTAATGCTAAGATAGTTATTATGGATGAACCAACAGCTGCTTTAGCTGTAAAGGAAGTTGGAAAAGTTTTAGATTTGATATTAAACTTAAAAAAAATGGGAGTAAGCATTATTGTTATTAGTCACAGAATGGACGATATTTTTTCTGTTTGTGATCGGGTAATGGCTTTATTTCAAGGAACTAATTTTGCTGAAGCACCTTTAAATAATACTTCTCGAGATGAAGTGATTGGTTGGATTATGGGAAAAAAAGATTAAATGGAAAGCAATCAAGAAAGTTTATTTGTAAGATTAATTCCTTTTTTTGAAAAATATGGAATCTTATTGTTGATTTTGATAATGGTTGCTGTTTTGCATTTACTTCAACCTGATGTATTTCTTTCTTGGAGGAATATCACTAATATTTTTAAACAGATATCTTGGCAATCTATGTTAGCCTTAGGTGTATTTATGGTTATTGTTACTGCTGGAATTGATCTTTCAGTAGGTTCAATAATAATGTTATCATTAATGGCTCTAGCTATTGCTTCAAAAGCAGGTCTTCCTTGGTATGTTGTAATGTTAGTTGCTCCTGCAGTAGGTTTTTTATGTGGATTATTTAATGGACTTGGAATTACTCTTTTACGAATGCCACATCCATTTATAATGACACTTGGCACACTTTATATTTTTAGAGGAATTGGAAATCTCATTTCTGGAGGAGTTCCTATTACTGGTTTCGCAGATCAAATTAGAGCAATAGGAAATGGAAAAATTAAACTGGAACCTATTTTAGGTGAAGGAGCACGTGAATACATACCAACTAGTTTAATTTTGATGATTGTTATATTTTTTATATTTTGGGTTTTTCTAAATCATACTCGTGTTGGTAAGTGGATTTATGCAATAGGTGGAAATCCTGGAGCTGCAAGAGCAGCAGGAATTAATGTTGATAGGATTTTAGTAGTCACTTACACGTTATGCGGCTTTCTTGCTGGAATTGGAGGTTTGATACTAGCAGGTCGTACAAATTCAGCTTACCCAAATGCAGGTCTTCAATCTGAGCTTGATGCAATAGCAGCAGTAATTATTGGAGGAGCTAGTTTTTTTGGAGGAAGAGGAACTGTTTTAGGGGTATTTGCTGGAGTAATGATTATGGGAATTTTAAGAAATGGACTTAATCTTATGAATGTTAGTGTATTTTGGCAACAAGTATTGATCGGATCCATTATTATTTTGGCTGTTTATATAGATGTTTTAAGAAGACAATTTGCAACTAGAAAATAACATCAATCTCTTGATTACTTTCTCATTATTGTTATTAGTGAATAATATTTTTTAGGAGGAAATATGAAATTTTTTGTTTCTTTAATAACAATTGTTTCTCTATCCTTTTCTTTTAGTGCAGTAGCAAAAACAATTATGTTGAGCACTAAAGGACCAGGTGCAGGAAACCCATTCTGGGCTTCAGTTGAAGCAGGCGCAAAAGATGCTGCAGCAGAACTTGGTGTTGATCTTATTATCTTATCACCACCGCAAGAAAGTGATGTGATGGCACAAGTTGCTCAAATTGAAGACCAAATTGCTAAAGGTGTTGATGGTATTGCTATAGCACCTACAGATCCTAATGCTGTAGCACCAATTCTTGACGATGCAATGGCAGCAGGAGTACCAGTAGTTTATATTGATACTAATGGTATTAATGAAGGCGTTACTTTCATTGGAACTAATAATATTAATGGCGCAGCTCTAGCAGCTAAATATATTTGTGATAATGTTCCTTCAGGATCTGATGTAGCTATTCTTCAAGGTATGGTTACTCAAACTACTGGTCAACATAGAGCAGAAGGATCAAATAAAGGTCTGAATGCTTGTGGCATGAATATTGTCGCTGAACTCCCTGCAAACTGGGATACAGCACAAGGTATGTCAGTTACTGAAGATATAATTACTGGCAATCCAAACATTAAAGCAATTTTTGCATCTAATGACAATATGGCGTTGGGAGCTGTACAAGCACTTAAAAATGCTGATATGTTAGATCAAGTTGTTGTAGTTGGTTTTGATGCTAACCCTGATGCTGCTGCAAGTGTAGCGGCTGGAGAAATGTCAGCTACTGTAGCGCAGTTTTCTTACAACATGGGATATATGGGAGTAGAAAATGCTCTTAAATTAGCTAATGGTGAATCAATACCAGATAATATTGATACTGGAACTCTTTTAGTTACTGCAGATAATGCAGCTGACTTTATGTAATTTAATTATTTTTTAATTAAAGGCAGCTTTAATAGCTGCCTTTTTTTTTAATAAATTGTTGTTGAAAAATTATTTATGAAAAACATCGGTTTAATTGGTTGCGGAAATATTGCTGAAACTTACTTCAGAAGTCAGGAATATTTTAATAATATAAAGTTTATAAGTTGTGCTGATATAAATGATGATTCTTCTAAATTATGTGCAGAAAAATACAATATTAAAGCACAATCTGTTGAAGATTTATTAAATGACAAAAATGTTGATATTATTTTAAATTTAACAATTCCATCAGCTCATTACGAAGTAATAAAAAAAACTCTAATTGCAGGAAAACATACATATTGTGAAAAACCTCTATCAATAAGTTTTGATGAAGGTAAAGAACTATTAGATATAGCTGAAAAAAAGAATTTATATCTCGGAAATGCACCAGATACATTTCTTGGTGGAGGAGGACAATTATCAAGAGAATTAATAGACAGCGGATCTTTAGGTGAGATAAGATTAGGAAATTTTATATTTGCTTCTCCAGGTTTAGAATCTTGGCATCCTAATCCAGAGCCTTGGTTTTTTAATAATGTTGGAGGCCCTGTAATAGATATGTGTCCGTATTTTTTTACTATGTTAGTTCATCTCTTAGGACCTGCAAAAAGTGTCAGTTCAATTGCCACAACCGTACATCAACATAGAATAATCGGGAGTGGTCCAAAAAAAGGAAAAAAGTTTAAAGTTGAGACACCTACATCTTATTTGATTAATATAGAATTTTGCAACGGGGTATTAGTTGAAGGTTTAGTATCATTTGATGTTATTAATCATAACAGAAATCACATGGAACTTTATGGTACAAAAGGATCAATTATAGTTCCAGATCCAAATATGTTTGGCGGTCCAGTGCAAACATCATCTACTGAAGCTGGGGAGTGGACTAAACATTCTACAGAAAAAATGCAACTTGGAAAAAATAACATCCAAAATCATAGTGGAAGAAGTAATGAATCATCTGAGCAATCAAATTATAGAGGTGTTGGACTTTCAGAAATGATTTATGCAATGGAAAATAATACAAATCATAGATGTAACGGTAAACTAGCCCTTCATGTTTTAGATTTAATTGAATCAACTATGATTTCTGCAAGAAATAATAACAGAGTTACTTTACGATCTATTTGTGACAAACCAATTGCTTTTACAGAAAAAGATATTTGTAAAATTATAAAATAATGGGTAAAATTTTTTGGATTGCTTCATATCCTAAAAGTGGAAATACTTGGATGAGAGCAATACTTACAAGCTTGTTTCATACTCAAGATGGAAATTTTAATTTTACTCTTTTCGATAAAATTACAAGTTTTGACACAATAGATAATTATAGTTTTGTAAAAAAAATAGATAAAGAAGATTATAATAAATTGAATGAATTGCCAATTTTAAGTAAATATTGGATTAAAGCTCAAAACAAATATAAAGAAATTAATAATTTTTCTTTTTTTAAAACACATAGTAGTAATGTTATTTTAGATAAAAATCACTATACTAGTCAATCTAGTTGTAATGGACTTATATATTTAATTAGAGATCCGAGAGATGTTGTAATTTCATATTCCAAACATTATCGCCAAGATATAGATTCAGTTATTAATTTAATGAATGATAAAAACCATGTTTTTACTCCGCATAAATTGGATAAATCAATAAATAAAATGCTTCTTCCATATTTAATTAGTAGTTGGGATATTCATTATAAAACTTGGTTAAATCTTGATGTTCCAAAGATTATTATTAAATATGAGTCATTGTTGATAGAGCCAAAGAACACTATTAATTTAATTATAAATTTTTTTAAAAAAAATTACAAAATACAATTTAATGATGAAAATAAAATTATTAATAATATTTTAAAAACTACTAAGTTTGAAAACCTGAAGGATTATGAAAGAAAAAATGGCTTTAACGAAGCATCGTATTTTTTTTTTAAAAAAGGAATAGCTGAATATTTTTTTAGAAAAGGAATATCAGGACAATGGCAAGATGAATTAAAAAAAAATCAGATTAAAAAAATAGAAAGCAATTTTGAATCAACAATGAAAGAATTATATTACTTATAGATTTTTAAAATATTACCAAGTACCAATGTTTTTCATTGATTTCCAAGGTTCTTCCATTGGCAGTGAATCTCCATCTTGAAGAATTTCAATTGATATTCCATCTGGAGATTTAATAAATGCCATTCTTCCATCCCTTGGTGGTCTATTTATAATAACTCCATTTCTCATTAATTTTTCACAAGTTTGATATATATTTTTTACACTATAGGCTAAGTGGCCAAAATTTCTTCCGCCTGAATATTCTTCCGGATCCCAATTATAAGTGAGCTCTAACAAACATTGTTTGTCATCACTATTTTCTGCAGCAAGAAAAATTAATGTATATCTCCCTTTGTTGCTTTCTTTTCTTCTTACTTCTTTTAGACCTAATTTATTGCAATAAAAATTTATTGATTTATCTATGTTTGATATTCTAACCATAGTATGGAGGTATTTCATAGAACCAATATATATGAAAAAATACCAAAAAATAAAGAATAAATAGACTTGTTTTATTTTGCTGTACAGTTATATTCCATGTAATTTTAGGAGGAAATATGAAAAAATTGTTTTCTATTTTATTTGCTTCTGTAGGATTATTGGTTCTAAGCTCTACAGTGGCAAAAGCTGAATACAAGTTTAACTTCGTGATGCATAGTGATACAAATAATGCTTTTTGGGCTGCTGTTCATAAAGGCTTTAAAGATGCATGTGCACAAATTAACGCTGATTGCCAAATGTTAACTTTGTCAGGTGATGGAGATCAACAAGAGCAACTGCAAAATTTAGAATCTTCAATAGCTCAAGGCGTTGATGGTATTGTTACAACAATTACAAACCCAACTGTTTTTGATGCTGCAGTAGATGAAGCGTTAGCAGCAGGTATTCCTGTAATTACTGCTAATACAGATGACCCTGAAGGAGCTGCTGGAAGTAATAGATTAGCTTATGTTGGTCAAGATTTAGAAGCTGCAGGTTATGAATTAACTCAAAACCTATCAAAAATGTTTCCGGCTGGAGACGTTCATGTTTTAATAGGTGTAGCTGATATGAACCAATCTTGGGCATACACCAGAGGCAATGGTATTGCTCGCTTTATGGAAGATTATAAAGCTGCAAATCCTGATAGAAAAGTAACTTATGAAAAAATTGAATCAGGTCTTGATTTATCTACAGTTGGAAACAGAGTTGCTGCATATGTTCAAGCTAATCCAAATACAACAGCTTATTTAGATGTTGGTTTTTGGGAAGCAGGCGCAGCAGCAGCTGTAAGAAATTTAGGATATAAACCAGGCGAAATTTTACTTGCTGGTTTTGACCTTGTTGACGTTGTTTTCGAAGAGATGGATAAAGGATATGTTCAACTTACTGTTGATCAACAACCATACTACCAAGGATATATGTCTGTTCACCAACTTTATTTAATGAATAAATATGGTTTAAGTGCTCTAGATATAAATACTGGTAAAGCTATGATTGGTCCAGATGATGTTGAAACTATTAGATCATTCAAAGGAATGTCAGTTAGATAATTTTTTTTAAAACCGGGCTTTTTGCCCGGTTTTATTTCTTAAAACAAAAAATAAAATTATAATGAGTAATAACAATTTTAGTATTAGATCTTTATTAGTTAGACCTGAGATTGCAACTTTACTTATGTTTTTTGCAATCATGATTGGTTTTTATTTAGCTAATGAGAGATTTTTAAGCGCTAGAAATATCCGAATAGTTATGGGTATCACACCTGAATATATAATTGTTGCAATTGGTATAGCTATTTTAATGATATCAGGAGAATTTGATCTGTCTGTAGGATCTGTTTTTGCTTTGGTTCCAATGTCAATGGTTCAAATGGTTCATCAAGGGATACCTCCTTGGATAGCTATTTTTTTAGGTTTAATGATTGGAATAATTGTAGGTTTTGTTAATGGTTTTATAACTCTTCGCTTTGGCATACCCTCATTTATTGCCACATTAGGTATGCTTTATATTGCCAGAAGTTTAACTACAGTGGCAACTGCAGGATTTCCACCACCATTTCCTCATGAGTTACCAAATGAGTTATTTGTTTATCAATTTGAACTTTTTCGAGCCTCATTATATTGGGCACTTCTTGTCGCTGTAATTTTAGGAATTATGCTCCATAGAAGTAATATAGGTAATTGGATATATGCTACTGGGGGAGATACAAATGCAGCATCATCTATGGGAATTAAAACAAAAAATGTAAAAATGTTTTGCTTTATTCTTTGCGGTTTTTTAGCAGGATTTGCAGGCATGATTCAGACCTTTCGATTAGAAGCACCACTACCTTCTCAAGGATATTTATTAGAGTTGGAGTCAATAGCAGCAGCAGTTATTGGTGGAGTTAGTTTATTTGGAGGAATTGGTACAGTTTTTGGAGCTATGATAGGAGCTATACTAATTAGATTTTTAGAAAGTGGTATCATAATGGCTAGAATAGATGCTGAATGGTTTCGTGCAGGTTTGGGATCTCTAATAATAATCTCAGTAATTTTTAATACTTATATTAGTAGAAGAGCTACCCAGATAGGACAAAATAAAGCAAAGGATTAAGAATATTATGAACACAGAAGATAATATAATTGTCTGTAAAGATTTAAATAAATATTACTCAGGAGTTCACGCATTAAAAGATTTAAGTTTAGATATTAAAAAAGACTCAGTTGTTGGATTAATTGGTGACAACGGAGCAGGAAAATCAACCTTAATTAAAATTTTATCAGGGGCCCATCCAGCTGACTCTGGACAAATTTTTTTTGAAGGTAACGAGGTAAAATTTAAATCAACTAAAGAAGCAATGAATCTAGGAATAGAAACAATATATCAATATTCTGCACTAATTCCTGAAATGTCTATTGCAAGAAACATCTTTATTGGAAGAGAAGAAACTAAGTTCAACATAGGACCTTTTGGCATAATGAAAAGAAAAGAAATGGATCAAGATGCTATGAAAGCATTAACTGATGTAGAATTACATCTTCGCTCTCCAGAAACTCCAGTTAATCAATTATCAGGTGGAGAAAGACAAGGGGTTGTAATTGCAAGAGCTATGTATTTTAAATCTAAAGTTCTTATATTAGATGAACCTACAAATCATTTATCAGTAAAAGAAACAAACAAAGTTCTTCGATTTGTTGAAGGATTAAAAAAACAAGGAGTTACATCAATATTTATAACTCACAATCTTAGTCATATTTACCCCATTGCTGATCATCTATGTGTTATGGCTAGAGGTCAAAAGATAGCAGATATGGAGAAAAAAAATACAAATATTGAAGAACTTACAGATCTTCTTGTAAATGGATAAAATGACTAGAAAAAAACTTACAGTATATGATTATCTAAAATGCAAAGGTAAAAGACAATTAAGCGTTTTGTTTGTACATAATGTTGAAGAGGCAAGAGCTGCTGAGGAGGCTGGAATAGATATGATTTGTACTTCTCATGATGCACCCCAATTTGGAATTTATAATAGTTTTGATGAATTAAAAAGAATTCGAGAAGCAGCGCCTACGTGCTTTATGCAATCTGGTACTGCAACTAATATTGCATCGGAATATGATGCAATGAAAGTATCGCACAAATATTTAGAAATTGGAGCAGATGTAATTTATGGCGGTAATTGGAGTTATAAAATTATAAGCGGATTAAGACAAGAAAATATTCCAATTAATAGTCATGTTGGTTTAGTACCTGGCAAGGCAACTTGGATTGGAGGTTTTAGGGCTATTGGAAAAACAGCAGATGAAGCAGTTGGAGTTTTAAAACACACTTTAGAACTTCAAGAAGCAGGTGCAATTGGTGTTGAATTAGAAGTAGTGCCACCAAAAGTTGCAGAAGTAATAACAAAAAAAGTTAAAATAATGACTTTATCGATGGGAAGTGGATCTGGTTGTGATGGCCAATATTTGTTTGCAAACGATGTTCTTGGATATACCGAAGGTCACATCCCGAGACATGCTAGAATATATAGAGATTTCAAAAAGGAACACGCTAAACTTCAAGAACAAAGAGTTCTTGCTTTTAAAGAATTTCACAAAGATACTGTTGAAAAAAAATTTAATGATCCAAAAATTACAGTTGGTATTGATGACACCGAATATGATAATTTTTTAAATCTTGTTGAAAAATTATAGTTTTATATAAATTTTATTGTTTTCAACTTTAGTTTCGTATGTTTTCAAATCTACGCATGCAGGCTCACTAACAGCTTTTCCTGATTTAATATCGAATATACCTTGATGCATTGGGCACTCTATTTCATTATGCATAACTAAACCATCTTCCAAATGTACTTCTTCATGTGTACATAAGCCATCAGTTGCATAAAAACCATCTTCAAGTCTATATATACAAAATGTTTTATCTCCATGATCAAATCTTTTAAGATCATCAATTTCAATTTCAGTATCTTCACATACTTCTATCCAATCTGCATTTAAATTGTTCATCTAAATTGGTTTTTTCTTTGAAAAAAATAATTTGGGTCTTTTGATTGTTTGATTATAGCAGGTATCATTTCTAATAATCCATCAATAAAACCTTTATTTGGGGGCGGTAATTGATCTTTAATTGCTTCATGTAATTTAGGTAAATTATAAAAAGGGATCTGTGGGAATATATGATGTTCAATATGATATTGCATATTAAAATATAATAACCAACCATGAATTGGATTAAGTATTACAGTTCTTGTACTTTCTCTATGATCCCAAGTATCTGCTTTTAGTCCTCCATGTTGAAGCATTGTTGTTAGTTGTAATAAAGGACTACCATATAATTGAGGTAACACAACAAACATTATAGGAAGAAAACTTCCAATAAAATAGGCCCAAACTATAACTATGATTTTTATTGCCATATATAATCGGCTTGTCCAGATCATCCTACTTCTTTGATTTTCAGGCACACAATCTAATGCAACAGGAGTCATTATTCCTAAAGAATGTAAAAAAATTTTTTTAAATTCAAAATAAATTCTTTTAATTCCAAAAAGATCAATCAAAAAAAGGTCTAGTAAATTAGAAGGTCTTGTAACTTGAATTTCATAGTCGATGCCTTGGTGAATTGTTCTACTATGATGATGAGTATGACTCCATCTCCACGATACTGATTCAAAATATGCAATAAAACATGAAATTTCATAAAAAAAATCATTTAGCTTTCTTGTTTTGAAAACTGATCGATGTCCATATTCATGCCATCTTGCATTTGAAAAAGCATAAACTGTTCCATAAATAAAAAATGCTGGAATAGCCCACCATTTACCCCATGATAAATAAGCTACATATCCTGTTACAAAAAGTAAGGAAAAATACAAAATAGTATTTACCCATCCTGGACCATCACGTCTTTTCATCAAATCCTTTAGTAACTTATTATCAATTGTTGGCTTAAACCAAGAATTTTTCATATTTTCATGTTGATTTTCTATAGATTGATATGAATAATTAACCATGCAATAAGCAATATATAATTAAATTTTAAAAAAAAATAGCAATTTTTAAGAATATCCCTTGCACTAATTGAATATTTTGTGATTATTATCACTTTATTTATTAGGAAATAACTAATGATTAGCAATGCTCAGATTGAACAATACAATAAGGAAGGTTTTACAATTGTTGAGAACGTATTCTCTTATGATGAGCTTCAACCTGTTTTAGATGAATTTGATGAAATCGTTGATACCTTTGCTGAAAGAGCATTTAAAGCTGGAAAAATTTCTAATAAACATTCTGAGAAAAATGTTTTTAAGAGATTAGCAGCACTTGAGAAAGATTTTAAAGGGTCATCAGTTTTAATTCATCACAAGGGTGAATTAAAACCTGCATTAGCAAAACTTTGGGGATCAAAAAAATTATTAGATATGGTTGAAAATTGGGTAGGCAAAGATATATCAGGACATCCAGTTTGGAATATAAGATCTAAAACACCTCAAACTGTTAGAATGACAGTGCCGTGGCATCAAGACTCAGCATATTTGAAAGAAGGAGCAGAAAAGACTGTCCAACCTGCTGCTTGGATACCTTTTTTAGATGTTGATAAAAATAATGGTTGTATGCAAGTGGTTAAAGGAGGGCATGATCCTGAAAGAGTTTTGGATCACAAACTTGAAAAAAAAGCTGGTGTAAAAGATTCCTGGTATCTTTACATAGAAGATAAAAATATTCCTAAAGAAGATGTAGTTACGTGTGAAATGAAATTAGGATCAGTTCTTTTTTTACATCAACTTGTTCCTCACCGTTCCTTAGAGAATCATTCAGAAGATGTAAGGTGGAGCGTTGATTTACGTTTTCAAAACCCAAAAGATGAAGCAGGTTTTCATACGGGTTTAGTAGAGCCAATTATTATGAGAAAAGCTGAAGATCCTAATTATGAACCTAATTGGGAATCATGGTTTAAAGGTTATGAAGCAGAACACACTAAATTTAGAGGTAGATCTACAAAAGATGAGTTTGATTCTACTTTAGAAGGTGCCTGGTTAGAACGTTGGGATAAGTAATATTATTTCAGTAAATTTTTTGTAATTGTGGAAATAAATTTACAGAATTGGTATAGACCAAAAATAGACAAACAAAAGCTAAGAAATCTTTCTAAAAGAAAAGATTTACCTGGACTGATTCATTTTTTTCTTTATTTTTTTTCTTTATTTTCTTTTGGTTATTTAGCATACATTTTTTGGGGAACTTGGTGGTCATTGATTTTCTTTTTCATTTATGGAACTATTTATGCATTTAGTGTTGCAAATTGGCATGAAACTGTTCATCGTACAGCTTTCAAAACTCGTTGGTTAAATGAGATTTTTTATCACATAAGTTCTTTTATGTGCGATTTTGAAGGCTTTCGATGGAGATGGAGCCATACATTCCATCATACATATACAATGCAAACCAAAGATCAATACGATCATGAAATACAAATTTCAAGACCGACTGAATTATTTTGGTTTTTTATGAATTTTATTCCACTTTCTGACTTATTATATCCTCATCGATTATTAAAGTTTGAAGTTTTGAAACATGCATTTGGATATTTTACACCCGTTGTTAATATATCTGCCCCCAAAAATCAAAAAAAGAAAATAATGTGGAATTCAAGATTTTATCTTTTGATTTGGATAATAATAATAATTTTTTCATTTTCTATTAATTCAATTTTGCCAATTATTTATATTATTTTGCCAACTTATTATGGAAAACCAATATGGTTTGCAGTTAATGTTACTCAGCATCTTGGAGCTGCGGTAAATACAAAAGATCATCGTTTAAGTACATATTCATTGAAAATTAATCCTATTTTAAGCTTTCTTTATTGGAAGATGGAATACCATTTAGAGCACCATATGTTTCCAATGGTACCTTCTTACAATCTTAGCAAAATTCAAAATGAAATTAAAAACGAACTTCCCAAACCATTTAATGGTTTATTTGACTTTTATAAATCTGTCTTACCATCTGTCATAAAATTGGCTACAAATCCAGAAGGGTATTATAAAGTTAATATGAAATTAACAAAGAAAGATTAATGGAATATATTCAGCAAAAGATTACAACTATTGATGATAAAGATGTTTATAAAATACGCGTTATAAATAATAATAATTATTCTATAGAATTTTTTAATTTCGGAGGCTACATTCATAGTATTAACATCCCTTATATAGATTCAAATTCAGAAACTGAGGATGTGTTATTAGGATATAATAAATTTGACGATTATAAAAAAGATAAAGATTATATAAATGCTATTGTTGGGAGAGTATGTGGAAGAATTACACATTCAAAATTTATATTAAATGAAAAAACATATAAACTTTCTCCAAATGATGCTCCTCATCATATTCATGGTGGCAAAGAAGGATTTAATAAAAAAGTTTGGCAAATTATAGATATGGAAAAGACTAATAATTCTTTTGTTTGTAAATTAATATATCAATCAAAACATATGGAGGAGCATTATCCTGGAAATTTAGATTGTAGTGCAACATATTCTTTTAATAACGAAAATGAATTTCAAATTTTTTTTGAAGCAAAAACAGATCGTGATACTATAGTTAATATAACTAATCATAATTATTGGAACTTTCATGGACATAAACAACATTATCAAAATATTGAGAATCATACTTTAAAAATTAATAGTGATTATATTTGTGAAGTAGATGGAGAACAAATCCCCTCTGGTAATTTAATTGAGGTAACTAATAGTAAATATGATTTTAGATCTTTAAAGAAAATAGATAGAGATATTTTAAATAATGGCGGTATTGATCATTGTTATAAAATTGTTAATAATAGCAAATTGCTAGAAATTGCTGAAATTCATAGCAATCTTACTGGTATGGGAATGATGTTTTCAACTGATCAACCTGGATTACAGCTATATACCGGAAATATGATGGCAGAGAAATATAGTGGAAAATTTGATAGAGAATATGGCTTTCAATATGGAATTTGTTTGGAGGCTCAACATTTTCCAGATGCAATTAATCAGCCTAATTTTCATAATACTATTTTAAGAGCAGATGAAAATTATTCTTCAAAAATTGTAATGAAGTTTAAAAATGATTTCTAGAATGCTTAGTTAATTCAATTTATAACAATGATATGTTTATAGGAATAGATTTAGGTACTTCTGCTGTAAAAACAATATTAATTGATGAAAAACAAAATACACTATCTAGTCATACTGAAAAAATAGAATTGTTAAATCCGTATTCAGGATATTATGAACAAGATCCTGAATGTTGGTATACTGCAACTATCAAGTGTTTTAATAAAATCAAAAGTGAGAAACCGAAAGAATTTTCTGCAGTTCAATCATTAGGCATCTCTGGACAAATGCATGGAGCAACTTTAATTGATAAAAATAATAAAGTTTTAAGACCATGTATTCTTTGGAATGATACTCGTTCTATAAATCAGTGTATTGAAATGGAAAAAAGTTATCCTGATATTAGGAATGAATCTGGTAATGTAGTAATGCCTGGTTTTACTGCCCCTAAAATATTATGGATAAAAGAAAATGAAAAAGAGATTTTTAAAAAAATATATAAAGTTTTACTGCCAAAAGACTATCTGCGTTACAGATTATCTAATAGTTATTATACAGATATGTCGGATGCATCTGGAACTTTGTGGTTAAATGTTGCAGAAAGAAAATGGTCAGATAAGTTGTTAGGTTTAACTGAATTGTCAAAAAATAATATGCCAAGTTTGGTTGAAGGAAACGAGAAAACCTCAGTCATTGATAAGAAATTAGCAAATTCAATTGGTTTTAAAAATGAAGTTATAATTGCTGGAGGAGCTGGAGATCAAGCAGCAGGTGCAGCAGGTTCTGGCGTAATAAATTCCTCACAGTCAGTTATTTCTCTAGGTACATCAGGTGTTTATTTTTCCCCAACTGATGATTTTGTCACAAACACAAATCAAGCTGTTCATTCTTTTTGTCATTGTGTACCTAATACATGGCATCATATGTCTGTTATGTTGAGTGCAACTAATTGTATAGATTGGATATGTAAAATTCTTAATATAACAATTGATAGTTCAATAAAAAAAATTGAAGATTATTCAAAAAATAAATTCAATGAACATTCAACTCCTTATTTTTTACCATATCTTACAGGAGAAAGAACACCACATAATAGCGCATATTTAAGAGGTTCATTTCATTTATTAGACACTTCAGCTAGTCATGAAGCAATACTTTATTCTGTTCTTGAAGGTATTAGTTTTGGAATTAAGGATGGCTATGAATCTGTCCATGCAATTAGTCAAAAAAGTGATGAAATTTATTTGGTAGGTGGTGGATCTAAAAATTTTTTTTGGGCTAATTTACTTTCATCATTGTTAAATCAAGATATTTTGATAGGTGAAAATTCTAATATGGGCCCTGCGTTAGGTGTTGCTAGATTAGCTATGTTAGCTACTAAAGAATATGAAAAAAAGGAAGTAATTAAAAGTATGAATATAATCAAAGAAATTAAAAAAAATGATATTATGCTGGATAGACTTGATAAAAGGTATAAAAAATGGAAAGAAATTGTTAATATAAATCTTCCAATTGCAAAAAAATTAATGGAGTAGATGTCATGAGTGAATATTTTAAAAATATACCTCAAATAAAATATGAAGGTTTAGAAAGTAACAATCCTTTAAGCTTTAAATATTATGATGAAAATAAAGTAGTACTTGGTAAAACTATGAAGGAACATTTTCGTTTTTCAACTTGTTATTGGCATACATTTACTTGGCCTGGTCTTGATCCTTTTGGCGGTCCAACGATAGAAAGACCATGGATGCTTGCTGGAGATCCTTTAAAGATGGCAGAAATAAAATTAAATTCTGCTTTTGATTTTTTTACAAAAATTAAAACTCCATTTTTTTGTTTTCATGATCGTGATATTGCACCTGAAGGTAATTCCTATAATGAAACTAAAAAAAATTTAAATCATATAGTAGATTTGATGGAAAAAAAAATGGAAGATACTGGTATGAAATTATTGTGGGGTACTGCAAATGCATTTTCTCACAAAAGATATATGGCTGGAGCTTCTACTAATCCTGATCCAGAAGTTTTTGCTTTTGTAGCTGCACAAGTAAAGAATTGTATGGACATTACTAAACGTTTGGGAGGTCAAAATTATGTACTATGGGGAGGAAGAGAAGGTTACGAAACAATTCTAAACACCAATATGAAGCTTGAAATGGATAACTTATCAAGATTTTTAGAGTTAGTTGTTGAATATAAACATAAAATTGGATTTAAAGGATTAATTTTATTAGAGCCTAAACCTCATGAACCAACAAAACATCAGTATGATTTTGATTCAGCATCTTGCTTAGCATTAATAAGAAAAATTGGCCTAGAAAAAGAAATAAAATTAAATATTGAGGTTAATCATTCTACTTTGTCAGGTCACAACTTTGAACATGAGATTGCATATGCTATTTCTAATGATGCTCTTGGAAGTATTGATATAAATAGGGGGGATACAATGCTTGGTTGGGATACAGATCAGTTCCCAAACAATCCAGCAGATCTTATTATTGCTTTTTATCATATTTTTTCAAATGGTGGATTTAAAAATGGGGGTTTTAATTTTGATGCAAAGATAAGAAGGCAATCTATTGATCCTGAGGATTTATTTTATGCCCATATAGGTGCTATGGACGTTTGTGCTAAGACTCTTTTGGCAACAGAAAAATTAATCAATGATAATATTTTAAATCAATATATTAAAAAAAGATATTCTAGTTGGAATGGAGAATTAGGAAAATTTATCATGAATAAAGATAATGATTTAGAAAACATCACCAAAGAAGTTGAAAATAAAAAAATTAATCCTAAGCCTAAATCAGGTCAACAAGAGTTTTTAGAAAATATATTAAACAAATACTTATAATTTTAATTTGTGAAAACATTCAGAATTAATTCAACTTCAAGCTTCGATCAATCCAATATTAATTTGGCCGTTGGAAATTTTGATGGAGTTCATGTGGGTCATCAAAAACTTATAAAAGAATTAGTTAATAAATCCAAAAAAGATAGCACTAAGTCAGCTATTTTAAGTTTTGCACCTCATCCTAGACAATACTTTATAAAAAATTATAAAGATTTTAGTATTATTAGTGAATCTGAAAAAATAAATATTATTAGCAAACTAGGTATCGATTATTATATTTCATTTGCCTTTGATTCTTATCTAGCATCACTTGCTCCTGAAAAATTTATTGGAGATATACTTGTTAAAAAACTAAAAATAAAAAATATTACAGTAGGATATGATTTCAAATTTGGGAAAGATAGAAAAGGAGACATAGATTTATTAAACAAATTAAAAAGCACATATGGTTTTGATGTTTCTGTAATTAAGCCTATTATTTATAAAAAAAATTCTTTAGCTTATTCTTCTTCAATTATTCGAAAAAATATAAAAGAAGGTAATTTCGAATCAGTTTCTTTGATGTTAGGTAGAAATTGGTCTATAACAGGCAAAGTAATTGCTGGAAACAAAAGAGCCAGTAAGATAAATTTTCCTACTGCAAATATATTGCCTACAGATTTAATTCACCCAAAAAAAGGCGTATATGCCATTACAGCCAACTATGGTGATATTTTTTATAATGGTATTGCAAATTTTGGTGTAAGACCAACTGTAGATGGAGAAAAATTATTATTAGAGGCTCATTTATTTGAATTTAATCAAGATATATACGGTAAAGATTTGACTGTTGAATTTCTAACATTTATTAGGGAAGAAAAAAAATTTGATGATTTTGCTTCACTAACTAAACAAATTCATAAAGATATTCGAATAGCTAGAAACTATAATTTGAAAAAATAAATGGAATACAAAAATACAATTTTTTTACCAAAAACGTCTTTTGAAATGCGAGCAAATCTTCCATCAAAAGAACCTAAAATTCTAGAAGATTGGAAAAAAAGTAAAATTTTTCAAGAATTAAGAAAAAAATCAAAAGGAAAAGAAAAATTTGTTCTTCATGACGGCCCTCCTTATGCCAATGGACATATTCATATGGGAACAGCACTAAATAAAATTTTAAAAGATGTTATTGTTAGAACACAGCAAATGAATGGCAAAGATTCAATTTATGTTCCAGGTTGGGATTGTCATGGATTACCTATAGAGTGGAAAATTGAAGAAGAATATAGAAAAAAGGGGCGTAATAAAGATGAAGTTCCAATTGTGCAGTTTAGAAAAGAATGTAGAGAATTTGCTGAGAAATGGATTGAGATCCAAAAAAAAGAATTTCAAAGACTTGGAGTAGAAGGTGATTGGGACAATCCTTATCTAACAATGTCAAATGAAGCAGAAGCACAAATAGTTAGAGAATTAGGTAAATTTTTAATTGATGAAAGTTTATATAAAGGTGCTAGACCAGTTTTATGGTCAGTTGTAGAAAAAACTGCACTTGCAGATGCTGAAGTTGAATACAAAGATCATAATTCAAATACAATTTATGTAAAATTTAAAGTTAATAAAAGTAATATTTCTCAAATTGTAGGATCAGATATCGTAATATGGACTACAACCCCTTGGACAATTCCAGGTAATAGAGCTCTTGCTTATGGAAAATCGTTAGAATACGTTTTAATTAAAGTAGAAAATGTTAGTAAAGGAAGTTTAGCGAAAATAGGTGATAATATTATTATTGCTGAAAAGTTGCAAAAAAATGTTTTAGAAGAAATTGGCATTACTTCTAGTAGTGTAACAATAAAATTTATTGGTGATGAATTACAAGATACAGAATGTGAACACCCTTTTTTATCAATGGGATATGATTTTTCAATTAAAGCTCTTGAAGGCGATTTTGTTAATCTTGACCAAGGAACAGGAATTGTTCATGTAGCTCCAGGACACGGAGATGATGATTATAATTTAGGTGTAAAAAATAATATTGATATAGTTCAAACTGTTGAAGATGATGGAAAGTATAATCATAATGCAAAAGGTTTTGTTGGAGAGCATGTATATAAAGTAGATTTAAAAATTGCTGAAAAACTTAAAGAGTTGAATAAACTATTATATTTAGGCTCTTTGCGTCATAGCTATCCCCATTCTTGGCGCTCTAAAGCTCCTTTGATTTTTAGAAATACACCTCAATGGTTTATTTCAATGGAAAAAAGAGATTTAAGAAAAAAAGCTTTAAAATCTATTGATGAAACAACATTTTATCCTCCCCAAGGTCAAACAAGACTTCGTTCAATGATTGAGACTAGGCCTGATTGGTGTATTTCGAGACAAAGAGTTTGGGGAGTACCTCTTCCGTTATTTGTTAATAAAAAAAATGGTCAACCACTAAGAGATATAAATGTAATTAATAGAATTGCTGATATTTATGAAAAAGAAGGAAGCGATACTTGGTTTACTAGCAATCCAGAGCGTTTTCTAGGAGAAGATTACAATATTAAAGATTATGATCAAGTAAAGGATGTTGTAGAAGTTTGGTTTGATAGTGGTTCAACTCATGCTTTTTGTTTAGAAAAAAGAGAAGATTTAAAATGGCCTGCTTCTATGTATCTTGAAGGGACTGATCAACATAGAGGTTGGTTTCATTCATCATTATTAGAATCTTCAGGTACAAGGGGCAAAGCACCATATGAAAGTGTCTTGACGCATGGATTTGTTGTTGATGGTCAAGGAAGAAAAATGTCAAAATCACTCGGGAATGCTATGATGCCAGATGAAATTTTATCTAAATATGGTGTTGATATATTAAGACTTTGGGTAGTTGCTTCAGATTATTATGATGATTTGAAATTAGACAATTCTATTTTGAAGGCACAAACTGATTCATACAGAAGAATAAGAAATACTTTTAGATATTTAATTGGAAATTTGCATCAATTTAATAAAAATGAAAAATTAAACACAGAAGATTTTCCTGAGCTAGAAAAATATATTTTGCATAGATTATATGAAGTTGATCAAATTATTCAAAATTGTATTTTAAATTATAATTTTCACTTAATGTTTACAACAATATTAAATTTTTGTTCAAATGATTTATCCTCGTTTTATTTCGATATTAGGAAAGATACAATTTACTGCGATGATTATAATTCAATAAAAAGAAAATCATCAAGAACTTTATTAGATATTTTATTTGATCATATTGTTCGTTGGCTATCTCCAACATTGGTATTTACATGTGAAGAAGCTTGGCAATCAAGAGGCAATTCAAACAGTGTTCATTTAGAAGAATTTCTTAAAGTTGATAAAAAATATAAAAATAATGAACTTGCAAAAAAATGGAATAGAATAAAAGAAATAAGAAAAGTTATTACTGGTGCCTTGGAGATTAAAAGATCTGAAAAAGTAATAGGTTCTAGTCTTGAATCGCATGTGGATATTTACTTAAACAGTCAAGATGATTCAAAACTTAAAGACGTGGATATGGCTGAAATATCAATCACTTCTTCCGCAAATGTTTTTTTTGACAAAGAAATAAATTCTGGATTTTCATTAGAAGAAATAAAAGGGGTTTCAGTTGATGTAAATAAAATTTCTGCTTTGAAATGCGCACGTTGTTGGAAATTTGAAAAAAAAATTAACGAAAATCAAATTTGTTCAAGATGTGAAAAAGTAATCAAAAATAGCCAGTGATTAAATTTATTGTTTTATTAATACTATTTTTTTTTGACTTTATTTCAAAAAAAATAATATTTAATCTAGTTGAATTAAATTCTTTTATAGAAATTTTTCCTATTATGGAATTAACTCATATTCATAATTTTGGGATATCATTCGGTCTTTTTTCTGGTATTTTAGATGCTAAATTTATTGTTTTCATAGGAATTATTGTAACTATTTTTTTATTTATCATGATGCTTAAAACCTCAAATAATTATGAAAAATGGGCTCTAGTATTAATATTAACAGGTGCCATTTCAAATATTGTTGATAGAGCGGTAAATAATTATGTTTTAGATTTTATTTTTCTACATTATAAAGATTTTTATTGGCCTGCTTTCAATCTTGCTGATATTTATATTAGTTTAGGTATATTGATAATTATATACAAGTTTGTTAAAGAAATTATTATTAAGAAAATAAAATGACTAAAATACCAAAATTATTATCTATATTTATACTAACTTCTACATTGTTACTTCTTTCATGTTCTAAAGTTAGAGAAAGTGCCGGAGTTACAAGAAAATCTATTGATGAATTCCAAGCTGTTGAAAATCCTCCTTTAATTATTCC
>CEOQ01047951.1_pt1 | contig 33805 bp, 33 predicted proteins | sample 361351 | NCBI WGS metagenome assembly CEOQ01 (sample SAMEA2619907, study PRJEB7988) | marine metagenome | biome: marine biome (ENVO:00000447); feature: deep chlorophyll maximum layer (ENVO:xxxxxxxx); material: "saline water (ENVO:00002010), including plankton (ENVO:xxxxxxxx)" | depth 60 m | reverse complement strand
TAATAAAATATTGTATAATTTACTTAGTAGCATTAAATCCAAACTTTTATTGGCTAAAATTATTGTTTTTTTCAAGTGGAAAAAGAAAATTTTTCAGTATTGGACTTAGAAAAACACCAAACTAAAGATATCAAAGATTCTCATATCAACGGAGAATTAACAATTGTTTGGAGAGAATGGGATAATTTGATAAAAAATCCAGAAATGATTTACGTTAATCTAGTTAATCCTAAGGAGATAAAAGGTCCACATATTCATAAAAATCGAACTAGTTATTTTTACTGTATTTCTGGAAAAATGGTAATTGTTGTAAAAGATCAAAGTGGAAAATATCACGAAATACAAATAGATTCATCACAATCTAAATTAATTTGTATACCTAATGGGATGGCTGCAGCAATAATCAATCCATCAGAAATAATTTCAAAAATTTTAGTGATGGGAGACGTAGCTTGGAAACCAAATGATAACGAAATGAGAAATTCAACATTTGATGATTACGATTGGAGTAAATGGAAATAAATAAAAAAATTGGAACAAACAATCGATGACTATTCAAAACAAAAAAAAATATTAACTAAAAAGATAATTTTTGCAGATGTAAATTCAAATTTTCAAGAAATTAAAAAAATTATTAATAAAAATAAAGATTCTAAAATAATTTCATTTGATTACAAGACACATAAAAAAATGAATGATGAAAAATTAGATCATATATTTTCAGATATATTCATTAATGATACAGAATGTAAAAAACTGCAAGAGTACGTTTACAAATTTACATATTGGTTTCATGAAAAAGAATTTTCAGAATTATTAAACTATAGAGGAATAAATATAGGAAAATTATATCAAGATGAAATTTTGAATTTTTTTGTTAGATTTCTGAAAAAATTTAAAGAAATTGAAAATATATTTCATCAAAATAAAGAAGTAGAATTTTTTGCAGATAACGAATTATATAAAATAATTAGTTTTTTCACAAGATCGTGCATAAATATTGGAAATTCTAATGAGGTGATACATGCATTTACACATGATGAGATAAAAATTGGTTTAAAAATTGGTAAGAGTCAGAAAAATATTTTTCTCGATGAAAAGAGATATTTAAAATTAAGAAATTTTATGGATCGTGTAATTAATAATTTTTTTACAACAAAGATTTCAAATGATAAAAAAACAAATATTATGTTTGTAGAATATAATACAGATAGATTTAAAGATCTTTTTTTGACATCTAAAGAAAATAATTCAAACATATTTTTTTATGGAAGAAAAAGACCACCATTTTGGAATTTTTCAACGCTTAAAACAATAATTAATTCTAAATGTAGAATAATTACCGAGGATTTTATTTATGATAAGATGGTGGAAGAGAATCATTTAGAAGCCGATAGACATATGAAAAATCAAATTTCCAAATTATGGAAAAAACAAGATATGTTTGACAAATTCTTTAGTTTTGAAGAAAAAACTATTTTTGAATTAATTAAGCCAGTTTTAATTGAATTAATAGAGAATAGATTATCAAGTACACTAAAAGAAATAGAGTTGGCTTACAGAATGTTTGAGAAAGTGAATATAGATTATTCCGTAGTAATTAATGAAGTAGGGTTTTATGAACAGATTATTTCATCTCTTTCAAAAGAATTTAACATAAAGTGTATACACATGCAAGAAGGATATCATTGGGATTCTAAAGAAGTGAATCAGAATCTTACTTCACAAGGAGTTTTTCTTCATGAGGCAGAGAAATTATTAGTTTGGGGAAATATTGATAAAAAATTAGCTATAGAGAATGCGTCTATTTCGCCTGAAAAGATAGAGATTATTGGAGCACCAAGATATGACAGTTTTTTTGGTTTCAAACCAAAGAAAGGCGAGTATATTTTACTAGCTAGTTCAGCAGATCCACAACCAGAAGAAATTGAGGGCTTAAGAATTCACAAGATAGAGAATTATCTTTCAGACATACTCAAGATTTGTAAAGTAGTTTCTAAACTTGATGAGAAACTTGTTGTCAAATTACACCCATCACCAACACAGCTTACTAATTTAGAACAATTAACTAGAGAAATAGATTCAGAAATTAAAGTACTTGCATCTGGAGATATAACAGAATTATTACCAAATGCAAAGATCGTGATATGTATTGGGATTAGTAGCGTAATGATTGAAGCACTAATACTAAACAAACCGGTAGTATTTATTCCAGGAATTGATTATAATTGGAAAAACCCAAGCTTATTGAATATGAATGGTTGTTTGAGTTCAAATATTAAGAATATTAGAAACGATCTTTTAAGAATTCTAAATGACGATTATAATTCTTCAGAAATGAAGAAAACGTCAGAGGAGTATTTGTCAGAATTAATTAATTTTCAAGGATATTCTTCTAAAAAATTTTATGAGTTTATTCAACAATGACTTATTATTCAGGATAACACTTCAGAATTAAATTTCCCTCAGAGGTTCTCTTGAAGTTTCCAGTATCATCTAACTCAAAAATATCCTTATTTGCAAATTTGTCAACTATTTCATAAAATCCTTGTCTATCAAGTTCCATATCTTGTAAGAATTCATCAAAGTAACGTAGAGGTATTTTTCCTTCATATTTTTTAACTAGTTCAATGCCTTCAGATCTAGATATTTTACCATATCTCATGTCAATAGATGCATGATCAGTTGCACGTCCAAAACCATATTTTATCCATTTAAAATAATCATGCATTCCAGTATATTTCTCATCTAGATTTTCCCAATTTGTATAAGTTCCTTCTTTAGGTCTATCATCAACGCTAAATCCATGCTTTTTAACAAAATCTAAATTTTCATAGATATCATATTTTAAGAAATAAAAAAGAAAAATTGAATCAAGACCCATTTGATCTAATTCATCTTTTGTTGGATATACGTATGGATTAAGATGTTTTAATTCTATGTTGTGTTTTAAAGCAACTTCTTTTACACTGTATTTATCTAACCAAAAACCACCAAATGTTTTTAGCCATTCAAAATCTAGTTTATTTCCTAAACCAGGTCCACCATATTCATATTGTGGATTTTCACCCCAAATGACTAATGGAATTTTAAATGCCGCTGCAATTTTAATTGGAACAATGAATAACCCATGATGTTCAGGCCAAGTTACATCACCAAATTCAGTTAGACCGATTTTGGCAAGTTTTCTGTAAATATTTGGATTAGGGGTAAATTCAATATAGTCAAAACCTATGCTCTTTAGATTTTCAATATTTTTTCTTCCTAATTCAACTAAATCTCTTGGGACAAATGTTACTAAGAGTGGATTTAATCCTAGTTCATCTCGTGCATATATTGCTTGAGCATGTGAATCCTTTCCACCACTTACAGGAATTACACAATCGTAACTGCCATCAGTTTTCTTGTACTTCTTTACAATTTCATCTAATTGTTTTCTTCGTAAATCCCAATCAATTGAAGATTTTTTTTCCCAATTGGTACATGCATCACATATGCCGTTATCATCTAATTTTAACATCGGTTTAGTATCAGGATATAAACATTTTTTGCAATATTTCACAAGATATTTTTTTTTATCTGGTATAAGTAAATTTGGTAGAAATTAATCTAATAGTTTCATTATTTCTTCATAAACTATTGTTCCACCATTACCATTTAGGTTCAAGTGTTTGTTAGTATTTTTCTTTAATTGAATTGTATTAATATTTTCTAAGAATGAGGCAATTTTTTGTCCGGTAGTTTTATCATTTAATCCTAAGTTTATTGCGATTCCAGAATCTTCCCATACTTTTGCAGTGATAGTTTGATGCGTTAATTGTGAAATTATTGCAAAAGGGATACCAAGAGTGGCAAATTCATAAGTTGTGATACCGCCAGAACATAATCCAAATTTTGCCAGTGACATTTCGTTATACATGTCACCAAATGGAATGATTGTAAAAGATTTAGGATATTTTTTTTCTAATTTTTTTATTTTGCTAGTTTTTTTGGAAGAAGGGCCATGAATAATTCTTGTTTTAATTTTAATTTTAGATTTGATTAGTTGTTTAATAAATAATTCAGTAAGATTATTTTCATCAAACCCTCCAAATGTAACTAAAAGTTCATACTTCTTTTTAATTTTTTTAATTTTTGAGAATCTATTGTCTAAAATTTGATATTTAGGACCTAAACAACGTACTCTCCCATCATTGAGAGAAATTCTTTGATTTTTGAAACCAATAAATCCATTTACAACTAGATCTGCAGAGTATTTGAATTTTTTTAGATCAGTAATTAGAATAGTTTTAGTATATTTTTTTATATGTTTAAGATATTCATTTTTTACTTTGTAAACATCATGAATTAATAAGTCAATTTTTTTATTTTTGATAATTTTTTTTGTTTTACTAATATCATTTTTTAAATTAATATTCTTTTGAATTATAATTATATTTTTAAAACCATTTTCATATAATATTTTTTTTGAACCACCATAATCTTCTAGTAAAAATAAAATATTATGTTTTTTAAAATGATGAGCTAAATGTATACTTCTGAATATGTGTCCATTACCTAATTCTTTTCCAGGAGCTCTGCCCCCGGATACTCTAAAAAGAATATTTAATTTTCTCATTTTAAAAATTATTTAATATGTTTCCAGGTTAACGGAATGTTATCACGAATATTTTTTATCACTTTTTTTCCAATCACTTTATCAAAAAACTTTGGTTGGATTCCATTTGCAGGTCTTGCAAGTTTAATCGAGTTCCGAGTAATTGTTTCACCTTTTTTTAGAGATTTTTTTGTAATGATACTTCTTCTTATTGACATTAATCCTTCAATTTCACATTTTTGTGGTTCTTTTATACCAGAACCAACAATTTCTTCAATTTTTCTAATTCGCTTGACTAGTTCTTTCATTTGTATTGGATTTGCAGATAGGTTGTGATCTGGACCATTCATTTTTTTATCTAAAGTGAAATGTTTTTCTAATAATTTAGCACCCAATGATATTGCAACTTCAGGCACAATCATGTCGGGACCATTATCTGAATACCCTATTGGAAAAGGAAAGTTTTTCATCATTGTTTCCATTGCCAACATATTGGTTTGATCATAAGGAGTAGGATACGCAGAAACCGAGTGGAATAAACCTATTTTTTTATTATTTGTTTTCAATACTTCATTTACTGATTCCTTGATTTCATTAATTGTCCCCATTCCAGTAGAAATTAAAATTGGTTTATTTTTTGATGCAGAATATTTGATTAGCGGCAAATTGGTTAGATCTCCCGATGATATTTTAAAACATGAAATTTTTAATTTTGATAAGAGATCAACTGCATTGTTACTGAATGGTGTTGATAAGAATTCTAGATTATGTTGTTTTGCATAATCCGTAAGTTCTCCAAAATCAGAATCATCAAGTTCAACTTTCTTAAATAATTTGTAGTATGGAGATGATATAGATGTAAAATCATCAGCCTTGAAAGTTTGGAATTTTATTGCATCGACACCGCATTGTTTTGCAGATTTAATTAATTTTTTAGCAATTTTCAAATTTCCATTATGATTTATTCCAGCTTCAGCAATAATGAATGCAGTATGATTTTTTCCTATAGATCTCTTTCCTATTTTGAATGATCGTTGTTTATTTTTCAATTTTTCTAATCATCTCAAATGCCTCTGCGGCATTAAATCCAGACACTGTTCCCCAACGTTTTGCAACTGATTTAATATTTTCTGCTGAACGAGGATGAGGAAATTTTTGAATTTCAGTTTTAAAGAATTTCATGGCTTGAATCTTTTTATCTAAATGATTCTTTATATCCACAAAATAATTTGGGTTAAAACTATAAGGGTAATTCCACTCTGTAGATGATAAAACTTCAAAGCAGAATAATTCTTTTACAATATAATTTAGTGGTCTACAGGCAGTCAGGGTTGCATTATAAACAGTTCTATGATCAATGTTAAGATCATTATAATGATTTGTGTAAATTCGATCTGGTTTATACTTTTTAATTAAATTTTCTATTACTTTGATAATTTTTAGAAGTGGAATAGAATCTAAAGCATTATCTGGAAAATCAAAAAAATCAGTATTATTTACTTTTAGTAATTTTGATGCAGATAGTGCATTTTTTCTTAATTCAGAGATTTCTTTTTTCCATTTTTTTTCATTTTTTTCTAATTCTGAGTCAAAATTATCAATAGATCTTTTCCTCGAGGTAATCCCACTAGCAAGATAAACAACATTGACTACATCCTTTTTTGAACGATGCCGTAAGATGGTTCCGCCCATGCCTAAGATTTCATCATCAGGATGAGCTGCAATAACTAAAATTTTCATTATTTTAAAAAATGGATCAATGTATATTAATCGTATTATCGTTTGATATGATTATTTTATAGAAAATATATTATACAAATAATAATTTAATGAGCTATGGATTTTCGAAAAGTGAAAAGAGAAGATTGGGAATTTATTTTAGAATTAAGAAATAGTTTTTTTAAAAATTTTCATAAACAAGATTCCCAAATAAAAGTAAAAGAACATGAAAAATATATGAAGACACAAATAAAAAATAAAAAATTTCGACAGTGGATTATCACAGAATGTAACAAGGATATAGGATACATTAGAATTTTAGAAGAGGATGTTTCAATTTTATTAAAAGAAGAATTTCAAGGCAAGGGTTTTGGAACAAAAGCGTTACGAAAACTTGGAAAACAGTCGTCACTTCCCAGAAAATTAATTGGAGTAATTAAAGCGGAAAATATTTCAAGCATCAAAAGCTTTGAGAAAGCTGGGTACAAACTAAAAACATTAATTTTTGAAAAAGAAATTAAGAATAAAAAATAACAATGATTTCTGCAATTATTCAAGCCAGATTATCTTCCACTAGATTACCAGGAAAACTTCTTCTTCAAATTCAAGATATGAATTTAATTGAACATTTATCATTACAGTTGTCATTTTCGAAAAAGCTTGATAAAAAAATTATTGCAACCACAAATGAAGAGATTGATAATGAGATTGTGAATATTGCAAATAAGCTAAATATAGAATATTTTAGAGGAGATTCATCAAATGTGTTAGATAGATATTATCAGTGTGCAAAATTTTTTGATCTAAAAACAATTGTAAGAATTAGTAGCGATGCGCCAATGATTGATCCACAGATAGTAGACAAGACTATCGAATATTATACAAAAAATAATTTTGATTATGTAAATAATTTCTTTGATAGAACATTCCCTGTAGGTACTGAGATTGAAATTTTTTCATTTGAAGTCTTAGAACAGTGTTGGAAATTTGCAAAAAAATCATCTGAAAAAGAACACGTTACACCTTTCATATATAACAATCCAGATAAGTTTGAAATAGGATGTATTAAAAATCCAGAAAATTTATCAGAGTTCCATTGGACAGTAGATAGAATTGAAGATTTTGAGTTTGTTAAATCAATAATAGAGAGAACTAAAAAAAGACCAATCTTAATGAAAGATATTTTAAAAATTATAGAAAATGAACCTGATTTACTAAGAATCAATAGTCATGTAGATCCATTTGAAGGTTATAAAAAATCTATCAGTGACGATTAGTATTTTTAGAAGATGACAAATTATTCTGGTTTTCCAATTGCCCGATAAGTAAAACCAAATTTAGTAAGATTTTCACGATTAAAGAAATTTCTACCATCAATGAGTATCTTGGTGTTCATTTCATTACTAATGGTTTCAAAATCAAGATTTTGGAAATCGTCGTGATCAGTGATTAATAAGATTGCATCTGAATTTTTGAATGAATCACTTATAGGAGTTAGTTTTACTGGTGAGTTAATTTTTTCGTATACAGGATCACATACAATTGTATTTACATTTTTAGTTGTGAGTTTTTCTATTAATGGGAAAGTTGGACTGAGTCTTACATCAGGTATATTTTTTTTATAGCATAATCCCAGAATTGTAACTTGTGACGAACCAAGTTCTTTACCAATTTTATTTAATTCTTCTTCCAATATTGAAATTACATGTTCAGGCATAGAATCATTTACACTTCTTGCAACTTTCATTAATTTTGTATCAATTCCCAATTCCTGTGCTTGACTAATCAAATACCATGTATCAACAGGTATACATTCACCTCCTACACCAGCTCCTGGGAAATGAGGCATAAATGCAAAGGGTTTTGTTTTTGCAGCATTAATTATTTCAAATACATCCAATCCAAATTTGGGAAAAATCTTGGCCAATTCGTTTACCAATGCAATATTAACATCACGGAAGATGTTCTCTAGTAATTTAGTGGCTTCAGCTGCCTCGATAGAAGATAATTTTGTAACACCAGTTGTGATAAATTGTGAATAAAATAATTGAGCAATTTCAGTACTTTTTTCATCAATTCCTCCTACCACTCGACTAATTTTGTCTACAGTAAAATTTTCTCCTTGTGAATGTATATTAAATTCCGTATCCTGAGTTTGCTTTTTCATGGGGGTTGGATTATACCTTTCAGGACAGTAGGCTAAGCCAAGATCGTGACCAAATTTAAATTCAGTCATAGACTCAATAGTATTTGAAATTTGTTTAGTTGTTCCAATTGCAACAGAACTTTCAAAAATTAAAACCATGCCTTCCTTCAAAAAAGGAGATATTCTTTTTGCAACATCGTTCAAATTAACTATGTCCATTTCATTATTCTTATTTAATGGGGTCGGAACACAAACAAAAATTACTTCTACATTATCTAATGCAATTTTTGGATCTGTAGTTGCAATGAGATTATGATCATTCGTTACTTCTCTTAACATATCTCGATATTCATAGATAACAGTTGCGTTGTTAATCTGATCTACTCTTTCTTGACTAATATCTAATCCATTAACCTTGAATCCTTTTTTAGCAAGAAATGTTGCTAGAGGCAAACCAATTGTACCAACACCAATTACGCATATCTTAACGTCAGATTCTGTAATTCTTTTTTTGATGTCATCATTTGTTTCAAAATACAATTTACTTCACTTAAAAATTGTTTTTATTCCCTCATTTAAAGAAATTCTTGGACTGTAACCAAGTATTTCTTGTGCTTTTGTTATATCTGGAATACGTTTCATAATTTCTGATGTTCTTTTTCTTTCAGTATTCTCAAAAGGTAGAAAAGTGATTTCACTTTCTGAATCTGTGATTTCTTTGATGGTTTTTGCAAGCTGATATATTGTGATAGGTTCATGATTATTTCCTATATTAAAAATTTGATTATCACCATTTGTTAAGCATAAATTAATTCCATTTACAATGTCATCAATATGACAAAAAGCTCGTAATTGTTCTCCGTTTCCATGAATTGTGATAGTATTATTTGATATAGCTTTGGAAACAAATTCAGACATAACAAATGAACTTGATTGTCCAGGTCCATATGCATTAAAGAATCGTAGAATTGAATATTTTATTGAAGATGTTTTTGAGTATGCTTTTACATATTCTTCTCCAGTGATTTTGCTAACACCATAATTTGTTATTGGCATGGGTGGATCAGTTTCTTTTATCGGAACCTTTTGTGCTTCGCCATATATCTCAGATGAAGATGCAAAAATTATTTTTTTTACGTTATTTTTTTTACATGATTCTAAAACATTATGCGTTCCTTGTATATTCAAATTTAAAGTATGTAATGGATCTTCTTCAGTTAATTTGACCCCAACGGCTGCTGCAAGATGAATAACAATATCAATTTCTTCTAGAGCACCAGATATTTTTTCTGATTCTAGTAAATCACATTCAAAAAAATCTATATCTTGAATTTGTGATGGAGTTCTATCAAGTATGAGTATTTCATGCTGATTTTTTAACAAATTAACTAGACTTGTTCCAATAAAACCTGAGCCACCTGTAATCGCTATTTTCATTATAATTCAACTAGATTTTTACTTCTTTCTTCTATAATTTTATCAGGATCACCACCTGACCATCCGGATTCAAGTGACCAACCTTCAAGTGTAATTTGTAATGCTTTTCTTTGAACATCTTTTTCAAGATACCTAGCACCATGAATTGCATGTTGTGAATCTTGGAAAATTACTAGAGTATTATCCAAATTATAAGGTTCAAAAATTATTGATGACTCATCCAAGTCTGATGCAATATATGTTGCACCAGGATCACCTTTCATCCAATCTTTGGAAAAATATAACATCATTACCAAAGTACTAGGTCCAACATTATGTACGTGTGGTAATTGAAATCCACCTTGAGACATACCTATAAAATGAAAATGTTTCAATTTTTCTACAGAGACATTAGAAAATTTTTTGAAATTATCAGAAAATTCTTTTGTTGATGCATATTTTTTAAGAAGATTCCATTCATTGCTTAATGATTTATCATCACCGTCTTGTACAATACCATGGGTAGTTGTTCCAGCCCATTTTTTACTCCAATGATTTTTATCATAAGTTACAATATGATCCCAACTGTCGTCAAATATTGGATATGAATTAAAAAGTTTTTTATAAAAATCTTCTTGAAAGAAATTTTCTATAAATGCAAATTTACATAACTTGTTTGTTTTGAAATTTTCAGATTGTTTGAAAACATTATTCCAATTAATAATTTCAGAAAAATCATCCATTTCCATCACTCATAGACTTGATGCATGTTTCATTGCATCTGCATTAATTCTGTATAACATTCCGCTTACCACAGTTTTATAGAATTTTTGTATGAGTGGAGATAAGAATCTGGCTTTAAGACTAAGTTTTAGTTCAACAGTTACATCAACTTGCGTTCCATCTGGAATATCGGAAAACATGATAGTAATTTGCGAACCTTTTGCAGGGCCAGATATTATTTCAGAATTTATTGAGTTTTGTGAAGTTTGCAGATGACGTGTTTGTTGTACAATTTTGTTTTTTATAATAGATGAAAAAACGATTTCCTCTTCTGTAATTGTTGAATCGTGATTCTTTTCAATTACCTTAACGTTTTGGAGTTGATCTGGTAGATATTTTGGCAAATTTTCAAAATCAGTAACTAATTCCATTAGATCTTTACTAGCAGAGGATAGAATTAGACTAAATTTGAGATTAGGCATAAGAGATATTTTGTTTGGAAGTATTTGTATTTATCAGAGATTTTCTCAGTAAAGAGATTAAAAATTTTGGCTCCAACAATTTAGTTCAGAAAAATCATGCTTAACATTAATTAAGTAACGATTTCTGTGGTGAATGAAATATTTGAACATAATTGTAGGAATTCCAGCATATAATGAAGAAAAGAATATTGCAGAGATTTTATCCAAAATTAAGAAAATTACAGATAGAATAATTGTTTGTGATGATGGCTCAACTGATTTAACATCAGAAATTGCCAAAAATAATGGTGCAATTGTAGTCAGCCATGAGAAAAATTTGGGTTATGGATCTGCAATACGAAGTATTTTTTTGAAAGCCAAAGAAATGGATGGTGATATTCTGGTAACATTTGATGCTGATGGTCAACATAGAGTAGAGGATATTGATAAAGTTGTCAACCCACTTCAAGAGGAAAAAGCAGATGTTGTGATTGGTTCAAGATTTCTAGAAAAAGAAATTAGCAAAGTTCCAGAATATAGAAAATTTGGAATAAAAATAATCACAAAGATCACTAATGCGTCAATTAAAGAAAATCTTACTGATTCGCAGAGTGGTTTTAGAGCATACTCTAAAAAAATCCTTTCGGATATAACGCCGATAGAAAAAGGGATGGGAGTTTCAACTGAAATTTTGATAAAAGCTAGTACAAAAGGAATGAAAATTGCAGAAGTGCCAATTAAAATACTATATGAAGGTGAAACATCAACACATAATCCTGTTTCTCATGGCACATCAGTTATTTTGAGTACGGTTAAGTTTACTTCAATAGAACATCCATTGAAATTTTATGGAATTCCTGGAGTAATCATTTCTAGTATAGGATTATTTTTTATTATTTGGACACTACAGGAATTTTCAGAATTTGGAAGTATTTCTCCAATCCTAGCATTAATTGCTATTGGTTCGTTTTTAGCAGGACTAGTTTTACTAATTGCTGCAATACTTCTGCATTCATTAATTTCAGTTATGCGTGAAAATAATACCGTAAATAGAGATTAGAATGAATGAAGATGAAGGAATTCGAAAGAAAATTTTAGGGCTTAAAGGATTAGCATCTGTAGGTTTTTCTGATGTAATTGGAGGAGGAATAGGAGCAGTATTTTGGTTTTATATCGCATCTTCAATACAAGCTGACCAATATGGAGAAATTAGTTACTTTCTAGGAATTGCTGCTCTTGTACAAATTATTGCATTAGTAGGCACAACAAATGTTGTTACAGTATATGTTGGTAAAAAAGTAAAGATTGAATCAACATTATATTTTATTTCATTAATTATTAGTCTTGTTTCATCTGTAATAATTTTCTTTATTTTGTACAGAGTTGATGTAAGCATTTTGATTTTTGCATTTGTAATAAATGATCTTGCCATAGCAACAATTTTAGGAAAAAGATGTTACAGTAGTTATTCAAAATTTCTTCTTTTGCAGAAAGGTTTGTTGTTAACTATTGGAATAATTGGTTACAATTTATTTGGTATTGAAAGTATAATTTTTTCTTTAGTAATATCATACACACCATTTATTGTAATTATGATAAAGGGTTTCAAAAATACAAGGATAGATTTTGGATTACTGATACCGAGAAAAGAGTTCATCTTAAATAATTACGTAATAATGATCGCTTCGGGATTTAGAAGGGATGTTGATAAGCTATTAATTCCATTTTTGCTTGGTTTTACAATTCTTGGAAATTATGCATTAGCATTACAAATTTTTGCGGTCTTGACAATGTTTTCCAATATATTATACAAGTATTTTTTGCCAGAAGATGTCAATAAGAATCCAAATAAAAAATTAAAGAAATTAAGTATTATTGTAACAAGTGGGATAGGAATAGCTGGATTTTTTGTATTACCAGAGATAATACCAATTTTCTTCCCAGAATATACAGATGCAATTAGTGCAATTAGAATAATGAGTTTGAGTGTTATACCTTCAAATCTAGTTCTAATTTTTTGGTCAAAGTTTTTTTCAGAAGAAAAAAGCAGATTTGTTTTGATTTCATCCGTTATACAAATGATGATAATGATTATTGGTATAATTATATTAGGTACAATGTATGGAATAGTTGGTTTAGCAGTGACTCATTTGATTGCAGCATCAAGTCAAGCAATATTTTTGATATTTAGTCATAAAATTTCAAAGATAAATGATAAGTGATGTTTAAGTTGAGAGTGAATGAGAAAAAATGAGTTTAATGAGTAATTTAGGACTAATTTATTTTCTTGCCCCATTCTTAAATATTGTACAAAATAAAATTTCTTTAGTATTTACAATTATTTTTGGATTTGAAGAGATAAATTTAGTATTAAAAAATGGATTAAAAATTAAATTGAAAAAATCTCAATTTGATATTTTACAAAGCATTATGGGAATAGTTGCGTATTCTATGACATCAAAATTCAAAGATGGACAATTTTTAAATTTATCTTTCGATGGAAAAAATTTTTTTGATATAGATACAAAGAATTTAGATTTTGAAACAGAGAATCTAGTGTTATTGTTATATTTTGGAACAAAGTATGGTGCAGATTTTATCAATAGTGATAAAAATGGAATGGAAGGTAAAAGGGATAAAACTTTTCATATTTATGATAGCGAAGGTAAAAAGATTGTAGAAACGCCTAATGGTATAAAATTTTTTATGGATTCAATACATCCAGGAAATACAATAGTTGAAACATTTGTAAATAAAATACATTTCATAAATTCAGATATTAATTGGAATGGAAAAATTGTGATAGATGTAGGTGCAGAATGTGGTGACACACCTCTGTATTATGCAAGTTTAGGAGCAACAGTTTATGCATTTGAACCAATTAAGGAACATTATGATGCAATGATTAGGAATTTGAGTTTAAATCCAGATATTGCTAAGAATGTAATTCCGATAAATGCTGCAATTGGAAAAGATGAAATTTTAACATTTTATCATTCAGGTTCAAGTGACATTGGTGTTAGTGCATCATTCGTATACAACTTACATGGAAAGAATGCAAAGACTACAGAAGTTAAAGGATATTCAGTTGAGTCAGCTATTGAAGAATTTAAGATAAATCGTGTTGATTTACTTAAGATGGACTGTAAAGGTTGCCAGTTTTTTCTTACAAAAGATTCACTAAAAATGGTAGATATGGTTAAAATTGAATATGGTATTAGAGAGAGAAATCATAAGATAGATGATCTTTTGGAATTGTTAAAAGCATCTGATTTTGATTGTGTGATTTACAGAACAAATCCATTTCACCGAGTCTCTAATAAAATTGGAGGCAATATTTTTGGAAAAAAAAATAGTAAATAATAGATATTATCCAAGCCTCATTTTTGTAGCAATTATAGGAATAGTTAGTTTTTCCATAAGGATGTATTTTTTTCCATTTGAAATTCCACTAGTCATGGATTCATTACTATATTTCTGGTATGCAAATGACATAAACATTTTAGGAACTTTCCCAAATACTTATGATTTGCCAAATAACATGTGGCCAACAATTGTTTCAGTTTTTTTTGCAATGTCAGATTCAAACAATTATTTGGATTACATGAATATTCAGAGATCAATTGCGGTTGCATTTTCAATCTTAACTATAATTCCAATGTATTATCTTTCAAGAAGATTCTTTGGACAAACAATTTCCATATTAGCAACAGCATTCATTGCATTTGCCCCAAGATTAATTCTTAATTCATTTTTAGGGGTTACTGAATCATTATTTGTTTTTCTAATAACAACTGTTTTATGGTTATTTCTAAGTTCTAACAAAAAGATTATCATTCTATCATTTGCAGTTGCAGCTATATTTTCACTTGTTCGGTATGAAGGTGTTCTAATAATTATTCCTATGACAATAATTTACTTTGTACGTTTTCGAAGAGATTCGATAGATCTAAAAAAATATTTTCTGGCTATAGCAATTTTTGTTCTAGTATTACTACCAATGTCAGCAGTCAAAATAGACACAATGGGTTATGACGGAATATTTAGTCATGTTAATGCAGGAATGTCAGTAGTAACTGAAAATAATTTCTTAAATGAAGATCCTGATAAAAGAAAATTCTTCCCAGATTTAGCAATTGGTTCAATAATTCAAAATTTGATATGGGTTATGATTCCAACCTTCATAATTTTTATGCCGCTAGGAATTTTTTATTTATTTAAAAAAAGAGACTACAAGAAAAATTCATTAATTTTATTCATTATTGTTTTAGCTATTCCTGAATTGTATGCATTTGGAAGAGGAATTCAGGATTTTCGCTATATGTTAGATCTTTTCCCAATTTTTACTTTAATTTCATTATTTGCGATTGATAGAATTTCTAAGAATATGGAAAAAAGAAATTTAATTTTGGTAATAATCATAATTTCACTTATTTTCATGTCTGCGGGAGTTATCAAATACAAAGAAAATTTTGAACATGAAAATGAAGCATACAAAATAGCACTTGAAACAAATGATGTATTCAATGTGATAAATAATCACTATCCCGAAGAGGCATTTAGAAGAGTTACAGTTATTGAACAACATGGAGAATTTCCATTATTAAGAGAAGAAGTAACAAATCATACAAAGTTCTTACCTTACAGTAATTCTCAAAATATTGAAGAATTTATCAATAATAATCGCTCAAATGGATTAGAACACATAGTTGTTGATAGTAACCCAAAGCGACCAGATTTTATTAAAGATATTTTAGAAAATGAGGAAAAATTTTTGTATTTAGAAAAAATTTATGATTCTAAGGAAAAAAATTATGAGTATGATTTCAAGATATTTAAAATAGATTTTAAAGAATTTGATATAATTAATCCGTAGAATTATTTTTGAAAGTTTCAAATTCAATATAATCAATTTCAAAAACTTTTACATGAAATTTTTTATGACCAAAGTCATCCGAGTCATAAACTTTTTTGAGAAATGTATGTTGTTTATCATTTAGATACAAATCATTGATGAAATTAAAAAATGATGTATTTTGAGATGTTGCCATAACATGAGTTAATCCATCTTTTTCGCCATTTTCAAGAAATTCGTGCATATCATTTCCAAAAATAGAGATTCTTGAAAATTTTGTATCTGGATAATCAAAAAATGTTTCACCATCTTTCCAATCTTCATTAATTTTTATCGATAAGAAGTCAGTTTTATCTTCATAGAGTGAAGGATGATTGAAATATTTTTGTGTATTATATGGTTCAAATAATAATTTACCTTCAAGATTTTGATATAGATATTTTGTAAAGTTAATTTGTTCTTGCTCTGAAGTAATATCTGAAAGTTCATAACGGGAGATCATGAATGAAGATATTACTATTAAAACTGCAAAGATTATGAGTAAAGATATCTTGGAATTATTCCTTGAGAATGAAAATTTATCAAAATAATGATTTATTGGAATAATTGCAAAAATAATTAAAAAAGGAAATAGATAAAGAATTAATCGCTTATCTGGAATTACAGCAAATGGGATGATTGAAGCCAATAGTGAAACCAATAAAGTTATCCATATTGGAGAAAAACCAAGTTTTGAGATTTGTTTTTTTATACAAAGAATAATTCCTAATGGAGTTAGAAAGATTAGGAGTGGCAACATCATGTATGAGAGAGTTGAGGATAAAGTATAGATTCCATTTGAAACAAAACGTTCAAAGAAACTTTGAATTCCAAAATCATTAATAAAATCAATAGAAGAATATGATTCTCCGGGAGAGATACTTCTACTGTGTGAATATTCTCCTACCCAAATTCTTTCACCAATCCAATTATACGTCGGATCACCAAATTGATCATATCTTTGCAGTAATAGCGGGGTAACTATTAACGAAAATATTAAAGCAAAAATTAGAAAATTTTTAATTGAAATAAAATTAAATCGAACTTTCGCAAAATAAATTATAGATATAATAAAAAATAAGATAAATCCATTCGGTCTAATCCACCAAAGAATTGCTGCTAAAATAAAAGATAAGATTATGAATTTAGTTTCATTTTTAGTTATAAAATAAATTGATGACACCATCACAAGAATGAAGAGAGGTTCAGAGAAACCAAGAGTGGAATTCTGAATTAATCTTGGTTCAAATGCAAAAAAACCTACAGCCAATAGACTTAATCCAGGATTAAAGAATTTTTTTGATAGAAAATATACAGGTATAATGGTTAATGATGAAATAGAAATACTTAGAATTTTACTGATATTTGAATAATCAAGAAAATTATTAGAATTAATTAAATTCATAAATACAGTTTGAAACAGAGGCCAACCCGAGTGTCTTTGAGGATGTTGTAAAAATTGACCTTGTGATTGAGCTATGGAATGTTGAGTATATTCTAATGCATCAGAAAAAACAGGAGTAGAAAAATCTGCAAGATATAATTTGAAGATTAATGAAATAACGCCAATAATAGTTAAACAGACAACGATGTTTTTGGATGAAAATGAAGATAACAGAGAAATATTGTTATTCAAATACATCATTCTGAATTTCAAATAGATTATAAGATATGCTATCAAATTTTTTGGCATATATAAAAAAAGAATATTTTATGCTCAAATGATTTTATGACTAAGAAAAGAATCAATTTCTCAAAAATCTTTATTATAAATTATATTTTGATGAAAATACATTGCTCAGAGTTACAATAATTGGATTAGGATTCGTAGGCTTAACTTTAACCTCATTTTTGAGCTCTAAGAAGATCAAGGTTATTGGGATAGACTCAAATCAAAAAAAGATTGATGAATTGGGAAAAGGATGTGTAGATTTTTTTGAGCCAGATCTTGAGAAATTTCTAAAAAAAGGAAAAAAATTCCAAGAATTTACAACTGACATTAATTCAAGAACTCTAGATAGTGATCTTATTTTTATTACAGTTGGAACACCCTTAGATAAAAAAAATAAGATAAATCTTGAATCTGTAAAATTAGTTACTAAAAAAATTTCTATGAATCTAAATAAAAACTCTAAAAAAACAAATATTATTTTAAAAAGTACTGTTATTCCAGATACTGCAGTAAAAATTATCAAACAGATTTTAGAGAAAAATGGAAATGTGGAAGGAAAAGATTATGAAATTATATCAAATCCAGAATTTCTACGTGAAGGATCAGCAATGTATGACACAATCAATCCTCATGTTGTTGTAATAGGAGGTCGGAATCAAGAATCACGTAAAAATATTTTAAAATTCTATAAATCGATTTATCCAAAAAACCAGCAATACTTTGAAACAAATAATACAACTGCAGAGATGATAAAATATGCCAATAATGCATTTTTAGCAACTAAAATTAGTTTTATTAATGCACTCGCAAATATTTGTCAAAACATTCCAGGTACAAATGTTGATGATATTGCAAAAGTAATGGGGATGGATCCTCGAATTAGTAGTTCATTCTTAAGAGCAGGACCAGGGTATGGTGGTTCATGTTTTCCTAAAGATGTTCAAGCACTGATAAGTTATTCAAAAAGTGTGGGGTATAATCCAAAATTGTTAGAAGCAGTACAAGAAAATAATCAAAAACAGGTTTTATCAATTAGTAGAATTTTAGAAAAAGAGTTAGGAAATTTAAAAAGGAAAAAAATTGGGATTTTCGGTTTATCATTTAAAGAAAATACAGATGATATTAGAGAATCAGTTTCAATACGGCTAATTAAGCATCTCTTAAAACAAAAATGCATTATTTTTGCACATGATCCTAAAGCAATAGACAATACGATAGAAATTTTTGCTGACAAAATTACTTATTGCAAAAAATTTGATGATGTTTTTAGATTATCTGACTGCGCAATCTTAATGACACCGTGGGATGATTATAAAAAAATTACTTCAAGACAAATAAAAAAATTGAAAAAAAAATTATTCATAGATACAAGAAGAATATTAAAAATTGATGATAAAGAAATAATTTTTATTTCGTTGGGAGTAGGTGAGAATGAATCATATGATAACTTTTTAAACTCATCAAAAAAATTGTAAATATGTCTTCTAGTGAAAATAATAACCAGATTTTACCTAATGAAGTTAAGATAAAACTAGAAAAACCTTTTGTAGATGAAAGAGGAGGAATTCAACCTTTAGTGGATTTAACTATGAAAAGTTGTGTCCTAATTTCATCAAAAAAAGGTACTGTTAGAGCAAATCATTATCATAAGACTGATTGGCATTTTTGTTATGTTTTAGAGGGTGGAATTGATTATTATCATAGAAAAGTAGGTGACAAAGAAGATCCAAAATTAGAAAAAATAAAAAAAGATGAGCTGTTTTTTACTCCTCCAATGGTTGAACATGCAATGGTTTTTCATAAAGATACTGTATTTTTGACACTAGGAGGCAATTCACGCGTACAATCTGAATATGAAGCTGATTTGGTAAGGGTGGAATTAGTTTCTCCCGAGAATGTTTTCAAATGAGTAATCAATGCAAAAAACGAATAAATTGTCGTTTGTGCGGAAGCAAAAAAATAACTCAATGTTTTAAACTTGAATCAACACCACCTGCAAATGCATTTGTGAAAAAAGAAAAGATTTCAGAAGTGCAAGAACTTTTTCCTTTGGAGATTTATTTCTGTGAAGATTGTTTTCACGTACAATTACTAGATATTGTTGATCCAAAAGTTTTATTTGAGAATTATGTTTATGTTTCTGGAACCTCTCCTGTTTTTGTAAAACATTTTGAAGATTATGCAGACTATATTTTAAAGAATTTTTCAGAATTGAAGAATTCATTGGTAATTGATATTGGATCAAATGATGGGACTTTATTGAAATTCTTTAAAGAAAATGGTCACAGGGTAATTGGAATAGATCCTGCAAAAGAAATATCCAGTAAAGCTAATTCACAAGGAATTGAAACAATAAATGATTTTTTCAATTATGAGTGCTCAAATAGAATAAAAGAGAAGTATGGTAAAGCAGGTATAATTACGGCAAATAATGTATTTGCGCATGTAGATGACCTACTAGATTTTGTATGCGGGATAAAAAATCTATTATCAAAGGATGGAATTTTTGTGTTTGAGGTTTCATATCTTGCCGACGTGATAAACGATTTACTTTTTGATACAATATATCATGAACACGTATCATACCACTCGGTGATTCCTTTAGTTTCATTTTTTGAGAGAAACGGAATGACATTGATAGAAGCAAATAGGATAAAGAGTCACGGAGGTTCCTTAAGATGTATTGTAAAATTGAGAGAGGGGAAATTTAGAATCAGAGAATCAGTATTGGAGTGTATTAATTTAGAGAGAGAACTTGGTTTAGATAAGCTGAATACATACAAAGATTTTTTCAATCGTATACAAACAAAAAAAATTGAGTTACAGGATTTATTTAAAAAATTAAAAAGTGAAGGAAAAATAATAGTTGGTTTTGGAGCTCCTGCAAAAGCTACTACATTCATGTATCAATTCTCCATTAATGAAGAAATAATAGATTGTATAATTGACGATAGCCCCTTAAAACAAGGATTATTCTCTCCAGGCATGCATATTCCAGTTTATTCATCAGAGAAAATTTCTGAAAAAAAACCAGATTATATTATTATATTAGCTTGGAATTTTGCAGAATCAATAATGAAAAAACAAATTGAATTCAAAGAAAATGGTGGACATTTTATTATTCCATTACCAAAATTGGAAGTGTATTAAATGAAAAGATTTTTGTTGGATTCGGATGTTAATGAAATAGCTGAACGGATAAAAACTAAAGATAAGCTAGAAGGAAAAACAATTTTGATGACAGGTGCTAGAGGGTTTTTAGGAAGATACTTCATTGATGTAATAAGAAAAATTAATTTAGATTACATAAAAAATCCTATAAAATTTATTGGAATTGATAATCTAATCACATCAGGTGCATTAGGATCTAGTGTTACTGAAGATGAAAACATTACATTTGTAGAACACGATGTGATAAAAACTCTTGAAACTAATTATAAACCAGATTATGTTGTTCATGCTGCCGGAATAGCAAGTCCACATTACTACAGAAAATTTCCATTAGAAACACTTGATGTTGCAATTGATGGAACTAGACATATGTTGGAATTAGCTAAAGCGAATAATTCAAAATTTATTTTCTTTTCATCTAGTGAGGTTTATGGTGATCCTCATAAAGAAAATATTCCAACCTCAGAAGATTATAGAGGGAATGTATCTACTTTAGGTCCAAGATCTTGTTATGATGAAGGTAAAAGAGTTGGTGAAACTTTATGTCATATTTATCAGACAAATTTTGGCGTCAATACCAACATTATACGTCCTTTCAATTTCTACGGTCCTGGAATGCAAGAAAAAGATTTCAGAGTATTGCCTAATTTTGGTAGTAGAATTAAAGCAGGATTGCCATTGAAGATTTATGGTCATGGAAAACAGACCAGAACTTTTTGTTATATTACAGATGCAATAGTTGGTTTGTTTGAAGTCATAATTGATGGTCAAAATGGGGAAGCGTATAACATTGGAAATCCTAATCCAGAAATTTCAATGATAGAACTTGTGAAGAAGATTAGAAATATTTTAGGTTCAGAAATAGAATACCAGATTATAGATTATCCAGAGTCATACCCATCAGATGAACCAAATAGGAGATGTCCTAACATACAGAAAGCAAAAGATCAGATAGATTACAATCCAAGTGTTAGTCTTGATGAAGGTTTGGAGAGATTTTTCCAGTGGACAAATGAGAATTATGAAGGATCACAATGAATGAAAAAAAAATCAAAGTAAGTATTATTGTTCCAGTCTATAATGAAGAAAAAACATTACATTTGATACTAGAAAAAATTAATGAACAAAATATTACAGGAATTAAAATGGAGATAATAATTGTTAACGATGGTTCAACAGATAATTCATTAAATATTCTAAAAGAATTTTCTCACCTTTATCATAAATTAATTAATTTAGAAAAAAATAAGGGAAAAGGAGGAGCAGTGAGGGAGGGATTAAAGGCTGCAACAGGAGAATACATTTTATTTCAAGATGCAGATATGGAATATGATCCTTCAGAGTATGGAAAACTTTTGGAGCCAATTATAAAGCATGATGCAGATATTGTTATGGGTAGTAGATTAATGACATCGTCATTAACTAGACGTGGAGGTTATTCTAAAAATAGAATAGGAAATAATTTTATCACGACCTTATTCAATCTATTAAATCGTACAAAGTTCTCAGATATTTATAGCGGATATCTTATCTTCAGAAGATCAAACATAGATCCTATGAAACTGAGAACTGATGGTTGGGAACAACAAGCAGAGATTTTATCAAAAATAATTAAAATATCTAGGAGAACATTTGATGTACCAATTACCTATCATGGACGAACTTATGAAGAAGGTAAAAAAATAAAACCAAAGGATGTTATCACAATAATTTTGACAATAATAGGAGAGAAAATTTCTCCATCTGATAATTTGAGTTAGTCTTTACTCACACTAGAAATAGTCAAAGAGAGTGGAATAGTATTTTTAAGAGAATTAATTTAGAGAATTATGATAAATAAGATTGTTATTCCTGCTGGAGGACTAGGTACAAGATTACTTCCAGTTACTAAAGAAATACCTAAAGAAATGATGCCATTATTTTTACAAGGAAAAAATGGAGAAATAATTGTTAAACCATTAATTCAAATAATTTTTGAGAAATTTTATAATTTTGGATTACAAGAGTACTGCATAATTGTTGGTAAACAGAAAAGAACTATTGAAGATCATTTTTTACCCAATCGTGAATTTTTGAAGAATTTTCAGAAAAAATCAAGATTTAGAATGGATTTGGAGAAATTTTATTCTATGCTGGATAAATCAAAAATATTTTGGATGAATCAACCAAAACCACTTGGTTTTGGTGATGCAGTAAAACATGCAGAGTCATTTGTTGGTAGTGATGATTTTCTGGTAACTGCGGGGGATACATTACTACCTACAGGAGATAAGATTATCAAAAAATTACTCAAGGCAAAATTGGAAGGTGAAAATGATGCAATATTATTATTGAAGAAAGTTTCGGATCCGAGAAGATTTGGTGTAGCTGTGGTAGAGAGAAGAAATAATGAATTACAAGTGGTAAATGTAGAAGAAAAACCCAAAAATCCAAAATCCAATTTTTCAATAGTTGCATTATACAGATTTAAACCGTCAATTTTCAAAGCATTGAAAGAAGTAAAAAATAATAAAAAAGAATTACAATTAACAAGTGGAATACAAAAATTAATTGATTGGGGAGGCAATATTTCAGCTATAGAACTCAATCAAAAAGATGATGTTATAGATATTGGAACAGGAGATTCGTATCTAAATACAATTACAAAGTTTAAGGCTATTTGATTAGTCTTGAGATGAATTAAGTGAAAATCCACCAATTAATTTCATAAAAATAAATCCAACAATTACACCATACCATCTAGTAAAAATTCTTATGAAGATTACCAGAGTTAATGCAAGAGGAATTTCAATATTTTGATATGAAAAGAAACCAGCTAAACTTCCTTCTACAACACCAATACCCATAGGTAAAAATGAGATTACACCGATAATTATAGAAGTTGTGTATGTAGCTGCAAGTTGTAAAAATTCTAAACTTTGGATATCAAAAGAAAGTAAAACAAGATACGCTATAACTGATTCAATTAACCAAAAAATAACAGATAATAAAGAAGCGATAATAGATATTTTACCACTGACAGATTTTTTTAATATAGAATAAGAATCAGAAAGGGAAGGAGTATATTTCTTTAAGAATTTCTTTCGTGATATGATATCTGTAAATTTTTTGAAAGTTTTTTGAGATGAAAGAAGAAAATATATTGTTATTAGTAATCCACTTGTTATAAAAACAGCATATATGCTAAAATCAAAATAAAATAATCCTAAAATCGAGATTATCAAAATTCCAATTATGTTATAAAATTGTTCAGAAATAATTATTGGGATTGAATTTTTTTTAGGTACTTGGAATTTTTGATGTAGTAGTTGTGATTTAATCAATTCTCCAATTTTTCCAGGAGTAGCTGACATTGCAAAACCAGTCATGTAAATTTTAAAATTTTCTTTCTTTGGTATGTCTATATTTGAATTTTTTAAAAGTAAATGCCAACGTAGAAAAACTATGAACCAACTAGAAGGTGCTAGAATTAGAATATACACCAAATACTCTGGTTTCATGTCTAGAATTTTGTCGGATATTACATTTAGATCAGAGATAATAAGAAAGGCAATATAGACAGTAATAGCTCCTACCAAAATAAAATAGAATCTTTTATCAAATTTCATTTTTAGATTTCACTTTTTTAATTAGATATATAATACAAGATTTCAGTGGGTTTTTCCTTTTCCAACTTGTTTTACTTTTTTCTTTTTAGAAGTTTTTATGTTAAATTGTTTGTTTATGTTTTTAATCATGTTTAATGTATCATTTTCAATTAAATCTAGATTTGGAATAACACAATGTCCGCCAATAATTCCGGGAAACATTTTTGGGCGATTTCCTAGATATTTGTGAATTTCATCAGAAAATTGCCACATCTCATCGTAACTAACATTGTGTTTAATAGTAATCATTTTACTCATTTGTGCATAATTAATTAGCCACCCATAATATGAGGTATCACATACTATCTTTGCTAATTCCAGAGTTATTGGAATAGACATTTCCTTTGTTTTAACACCTGATTTTTTCATTAACAGTGAAAAAGATTTTGCAGCCAGTTTTTTGTTTTTTACATTATTTTCTATAGCAAAAAATTTTGTGTAGCGTCTGAGATCAAATAACATTCTTTTGTGAACTCCACGGGTAGCACTATAGATAATAGGTATTTTGGAATTTGATTGTATTTTTTTTGTTGTGTAAGGTTTGATTGTGCTGTGTATGACTATGAATTCTGGAGAAAATAATTTTTCAAGAGATTTAACATTAGAGATAAAATTTTTTGTATAAGGAATACACACATGTAAAAATTTTGTTGGTAAATGTGAATATTTTTCAAATGATGAAAGATTCATTAATTTTTTATTTTTATCATAACCAACAGAAATTGAGTTTTTAGAGATTAATTTAAGAATTGGGTTACCAATTTCGCCTAGCCCAACAACAACATTTTTTGTCTTCATAAACATATCAAAATTTTTTAGGTTAATACTGTTACTAGGTAAATATATCACCAGTATTCACTTCACCGTCATACTCAGTAATTAAAATCGAGCCAGTTTTACATTTTACAATAAAATCTCCAGTCTCAAATTTTTCTACAATTTGACCAATTTTTGCATCAAGGAAATCAATTTTAGTATCGAATGGTTGAGCTTTCCAGAACATTATTTTTTGTTCTTTAATAAATGAAAATGATCCAGGATATGGTTTAGTTACTGCTTTAATCAAATTATGTATTTCAAATACAGTTTTTTCCCAAGATATTTTTCCATCTTCAGGAGTTCTTTTTGGGTAGAAACTGGCTTCTCCTTTTTGAGGTGTTCTAGAGAAATCATTTTGAAAAATTTTTGGAATTATTTTTGTTAGTGATTGTTTCATTACTAGAGATATTTTATAATAAATTGTTTGACAAGTGTCCCATTCATTAATGTCAAAAGTTTGATGGAAAAGTATGTCCCCATCATCAACGCCAGGAGTTAAAAGGAATAATTGTAAAATAAAGTGTTTCTTACCTTCAATGATAGACCAATTTACAGGTGAACGACCTCTTCCTTTTGGTAATAATTCGGAACTGCCATGAGAACCAATTCCACCTATAGTTAAGGTTTTTAGAATATCTTCAGGTATAAGACGTTGCCATCCACATACAAGCAATAAATCAAATTTTTCTTTCTCAAAAAAAGAAAGATCCATTTTATCTTTCATAGAATATAATTTTGGATAAAAAATTGGTATTTTGGAATTTTTAGAAATTGTTTCAAATGATTTATACCCAGAAACTTTTGATTTTTCCGCCTGTTCAGGATTTAGAGAAACAATATGTGAAATTGGAATACCTTGTGAGATAAGATGAGTGGTTACATCATAACCAAATTCGGTACATCCACAAACTACAATTTTTTTATTCATTTAAATCGATTTTATGTAAATAATCTATGAATGTGAAATGCTTCTGCATACTCTAATCCAATTTCATTTCCGCGAATACGAGCCAAAGATGAAAGATTTTCTCCACCACGTTGACCTGCTCTCATTTGAGTAGAGTACAAATTTAGAATTTCTGACTTTTTGTTAAGGTCATCTTGTGATAAATTAAGATAGAAATTTGGTTGAAATCTACCAAATTCTGAATATGCAGACCAGAAATAATATTCAGGTGATTCATAAGAAATTACTAGTTGTGGCATATGTGTGGCTTTTTGTGGATGTGGCCTTAATGCAGCAATAGCAACTTTGTAAGCAAATGTATGATCTTGGTGAGTTGAAAATATTGTAGGTATTGCAACTATTGTTGGTTTAATTTTTGAGATTGATATTTTACTTTTATTTTCAATATATTCAATTAATTCTTGTTGGGGTTTTGTATCAATGTGCTGGATTTCATTATTTGTGTATGCCACATCAAAATCATCAAGTTCTAAAATTTTAGAAACTTGCGCTAATTCTTTTTGCCATTCCTCTGTTGTAATTTGATTACCCTCAATTTTTTTATAGCCGCCTAGAGATAAAATTTGAACGAATACTTCACCACCATTATCTTTAATTTTTTTAATTAGACCATAACAGCCTAGTACTTCATCATCTGCATGAGGTGAGATCACCAATAATCTTTCTTTTTCTAATTTCATAGCGTTAAATCAACTTAAACTAAAATAATAAAAGCATATTGCATGATTCAATAGTATCTTAATGCTTAAAATGTCTAAGAATTTTGATAAATCATGACTTTGAAGGTACTAGCAATTGGCGATTTATCAAATAATATAGTTATGTTTAAAAAATTTGTTAAATCCGATATACATTTAATTAATTTTCCTTGGGATGGTCCAAGCAAAGTTATGGATATTAAAAAAGATGTTGAATTTTTTAAGGACTCAAAAGTAAAAAAGAATTTAGAACGAATAAATGAAATAAAAAATGATTTTGATATTTGTATTGCAATGTCATCAACAGGATTACTAATGTCCTATTTAGCAGATTTGAATTACATTGCATATTTCTGTGGTCATGATATTAGATCTCCACCTTTTGTAAAAAATATGTATGATCCATTATCAACAGATAAACCAATTTATGATTTTAATTTCTGGGAAAGAAGTTATTATAAAAAAGCATATGATAATGCGATAGCAGCAGTTGTTACTGATGATGAATTATTAGAACATTTAAAAAAATATAGAGATGATCATATAAGGATTTCAGGATATATAGTTGACACAACAATATTTAATCCAGATGTAGAGCCATTAAACAAAAAAATGGACAAGTTTACGTTTCTTAGTCCTGCAAGAATGGGATTACAGAAGGGTACAGATAAGATTTGGGATGCGTTAAAACTTTGTAAATCTGATTTTCAGATAATTCAAGTAGAATGGTATGATAATAGAAATCCTAATGAGGAAAAACTAGCAAGGAAATGGATAGAAAATCCTCCTAAACAAGTTAAATTTACTCCAATAATGCCAAGAGAAGAATTAGGAAGATACATGGTTTCTGTAGATGCAATTTTAGGACAAGTTAGTGGAATTCAAGCTGATGTAGAACGCTCAGGTGCATTATGTAAGAAGCCCGTAATACATTATGCAGATCCAAAACGAATGTACATTGTTAATGAAAAAACTATTTCATCTCCATTTTTACCACATTCAAATGATCCAGAAATAATTGCGGAGACAATTGATAAAGTTGTTACAGATAAAATATTTAGGGAGAAATTAGCTGAAGAGGAATATGATTTTGTAATGAATCTTTCAGAACCGAATATGATTGCAAAACAATGGGATGAATTATTCCAAACCATGTATAAAAAATATAATGGAGCAGTTAAGGGAACATCAAAATTCAGACTGAAATTACGAATAATAGGATACTTGATTGCAAATAGACTACATCTTAAAAAAGTGAGAAGAGCTTTTTCTAATTAATTTTCTTTGTTATTTTCTGAGAATTCGGAATTTAATTTTTTTCTTGGTTGTCCAACCATTTCTCCACGAAGTAATTTTTGTATTTTTTCTTTTAAGTCATTTAATTGTTTTATATCATCATCAGTAAGTTTTTCATCTTTAGACCATTTAATCATCATTTCACTTAAAACTAGATAAAGTGGAAACACCACTTCGGTATTAAAGCCAGGTAATATTCTATAATTATATGGATGATTTTCAGTAACGATGTCAGCTTCTGAAGAATAAGCTAAACTTTTTTTGAAATGTAAATATCCTATTCCAATTAATACGGGTATGCCAATGGAAGATACAATTACAATATAATGAACAAATGTAGGAAATATGTCACTTAGGAAAGGGTAGTTTTCAATAGCAAGAAAATATGTTACAGTAAGAGTGTTTATTGCTGCAAAGATAAATGCAAAATAAGTTCCCCATCCATTTCTAAAATAAAACCAGAGTCTAAAGAAGAAATTCTGTTTCATGGAATAATTTTCTTAGTCATATATATCAACAATTCTATCAAAACAAGTCATAAAATGGGTTTCATAAGTAAGATAGATAAACAAATTTTTTGAGATAAATGTGTTGAAAATATTAATAGCTGGATCACCATCAAAGATATTTCATCTTGAGGAATTTGCAAAGAGTCTTGAAAATATTAAGGTTCAATGTAGAGTGGTTATTGATACATCAGTATATTCAGGTTTTCCTAGTAGAAATATATCAAAATGGTTTGAGACAAAAAAGCGATTTAATAATTTAATTTCAGAATTTAAGCCGGATGTAATTTTTGTGGATAGACAAACAAATTTTGGATTGGCATCTACTGAATTAGACATTCCAGTTTTAGTTCATCTTAGAGGAGATTTTTGGGAAGAAGCAGAAATGGCAAAGAAAACACTTTACAAATCTCCTATAATGAGAGGAGTTATTTGGTACAAAGAAAGAATTGCAAACAAGTGTTTTGATAAATCTACTATCATTTTACCTATTTGTAAATATTTAGAAAAAAGAGTTCATAATTTCTTCCCAGACAAAAAAACAGATGTTCTCTACCAAGGAATTGATCCTTCTAAATGGTATGATGAGAAAGGAATGAATCTAAAACATCCTTGTATTGGATTAGTTCAGAGTGCAAACATTTGGGAAAAGACAAAACAGTTAATGTATTTACCAAAAGTACTAGAAGCTTTTCCAGATGTTACATTCTATTGGGTGGGAGATGGGCCATATAGAAAAGAAGTACTGCCATTTTTAGAAATATATGATAATTTTAATTGGTTAGGAAAATTAGATTATCCAAAAAAAATTAGACAATTTTTAACAGAGATAGATATCTATGCACTACTTACAGGTATTGATATGTCTCCTTTATCATTACAAGAAGCTCAATTGATGAAAAAACCGGTAATTGCAACAAATGTAGGTGGGATACCAGAATTGATGGAAGATAAAAAAACAGGATTTTTAGTTGAGAAAGATAATCATTTACAAATTATTGAAAAAATTTCTTTATTACTAAACAATCAAGATAAAAGAAAAGAGATGGGGAATAATGGAAGAGAATTTATCAGTAAAAATTTTAGTTGGGATGTTATTTCAAAAAATTTCGTAGAAATGATGAATAGATATACAAACAATTAGAAAATTAATTTTTCATTAGATTTTAGATCCTTAGTAATGAATAATCTATACCATATTTCAAATGCAAGTATTCCAAAGAATTTATTAATTATTCGAGGTTCAAGAGATATTTTATTGATATTGTTTTTTATCCAGCTTTCATTAATCCATCCATCTTTGATGACTCTTCCATTATCAAGAAAATAATTAAACATGGATTTTCCAGATGATTTCCATAAGTTTTGAGTATTAACAGAAAATCCTTGTTTTTCTTTAATAGTGTATTGTAACATATCATTATCTTGCAAAATTTTTCTCAGTGGTTTTTTACCAATGTTATTTTGATAATCATATTTTAAATTATGAGGTACTGTTGCAGAAAAAGAAATTAATTCATTTGATAACAATGGTGCAAAGTAATCTGTCTCAAGATTTTGGTGGAATAGTTTGTAAATAGGAGACATGTTAAAGAGTAATTTACCATTATAGTCAGCTAGAAATACTTGGTCAAGTAGTGAAAGTGAATTATCAAAATATGGTTTTAAAATGGAATGAATTTCCGCCCATGAAAAATTAATTTTTTCTCCAAACAACTCCTCTTGATCTGAGACCCAATCACGTTCATGACAAGATAGATAAGAATTAATTTTTTCTGAAACAGTAGATTGATCAGATGTGATCGATAAGAATTTTTGATAGCGGAATGTATAACCACCAAATAATTCATCACCACCATCACCAGAGATTAGTACATTTCCCAGTGCTTTGGCTTTTTTTGCAACTTCAAACCAATGTAAATCCCAAAATGGTTCTTTGATTATGGATATAGCTTCAGGCAGATGTTCAAAAAAGTTTTCTACATGTATGATATTATGATTAACATTTAATTTTTCAGCAATCTTTTGCGCTTTTTTAGATTCATCAACACTATTAGAAAATGAAATTGAGATTGAGTCAAGTGGTAAATCCGGATAATTTTTTCTTAATAGAGTTAGTATTAATGTAGAATCAATTCCAGCACTTAAAGAAATAACAGGTTTATTTTTCAATAAATTTTCATTTCTTTCAAATGTATTTTGGATTAGATTTTGAATATGAGATGAACTGGTTTCTGTATGTTTTTGATTGAAATTTTTCCAGGTTAGATTTGTTAGTTCAGGATTCAGAGAGCGAGAGTATCTTAATGTCAAAATAGTTTTGATGGAGTCAAGATTAACTAATGTCATTTTAATATTTTATGTTATTGATTATTTAATTTTGTTTTTGTATTTTACTTAATACTTAAACATATGCCAAAAGGAGGTTGGTTATGAAATATGTTGTGACTGGCGGTGCAGGTTTTATTGGCAGTAATATTGTTAAATTATTGGTTAAAAATGGTCACAATGTTATAATTATTGATAATTTGCACAGTGGAAAAAAAGAGAATATAATCAGTGTAGAGAAAGATATTGAATTTTTTAATTATGATATTTTAGATTATGAAAAAATTGAGAAAATTTGTAAAGATGTTGATGGAATTTTTCATCAAGCGGCATTAACGGTGGTTCAAGAATCTTATGAACAAAGAGAGAAATATCAAAAAGTAAATGTCAAAGGTACAGAAAATATATTCAAAATAGGAAAAAAATTTGGAATTAAGATAGTTTTTGCAAGCTCATCTAGTGTTTATGGAGATGTGAAAGAAATTCCTATTAAAGAAAATTTTGAGCGTAATCCAATTAATCCATATGGACAAACAAAATTAGATGATGAGTTTTTGGCCGAAGATTTTACAAATGATGGGACTAGTATAATCGGTTTAAGATATTTTAATGTATTTGGAATTGGACAGAATTTAGCATACGCAGGAGTTTTAACAAAATTTCTTCACAATATTTCAAAAAAATTATCACCACAAATTTTTGGAACAGGAGAACAACGCAGAGATTTTATTCATGTTGAAGATGTTGCTCAAGCAAATTATGACGCAATGAATAGTGAAGTAAATAAAGGATTTTTTAATATTGGAACAGGAGATACGATTACAATATCTGAATTAGCAAGAAAAATATTAGAATTTTCGAAGTTAGATTTGAAAGAAGAATATCTAGAAGCAATAGACGGAGATATAAAATATAGTCAAGCAGACATTCAACATGCAAGAGAATTATTACATTGGAGTCCAAAAAATAATTTAATCAAATGGCTTGACGATACAATTTCTCACAAAAAATGGAATAGAATTGAATAGATTAATTATTATTTTATCAGTTTCCTTAGTTGTTTCAATTTTAGGAAATTTTATTTTTTTCTCATCATATTTTGACAGATTATCAATGGATGAAATTGAAACTTTAGAATTACCAAATTTTCCAGAGATATACAATGATCATGATGAGTTACAGTTGAGTTTTGAGAAAAATGTGAAAGAAAAAAGTGACTTTGTCCCTTGGAAAGAACGAATACAAACAAAATTTTTGGAATTATATGAATTTCCTGAAATTTCTAATGATATTGATTATAAAGCTTTGAAAATTTCTGAACAGAAAAATGATACATACACAATAACAAAATTTTCTATTGATGCATATGATAATGATAAAATAATTTTTTATGAATTATTTCCGAATGATGTGAAAAAATTAACATCGTGCGAGAAGGAAATTTGTGCTCCAGCAGTATTAGTTATTCCAGCTAGTGGAAATCAAGGAAGTGCAGATGTGATTAATCTTCCAAGTGAATTATCAGAATATTATTTTCAGAGTGGTATAGGTGAAAAAATTACAGAGATGGGTTATGTAGTGTATGTCATAGAGAATAGAGGATGGGGTGAAAGAAAGATAAATGCGGGTTTCAATTGTGAAGAGCCAGATATTTACTGTTCAGGAAAAGTGTTAGACAGACAATTACATAATTTAGGATTTAATCTTAAAACATTACAAACACTAGATGCATTTCAAGTACTACAATTAATGAAAAAAGTAGAGTATGTTGATGAAAAAAATATTTCCGTTGTGGGTTTGTCGCTAGGAGGAGATATTGTACAATATTTGTCAATTTTAGATAATGATATTAAGAATGTTGCAATAGCAAGCGGTTTACAGAGTACATATTTAACTTCTGGAACCGCCATTACACCAAAAATTTTACAATATTATGATGACTCAGATTTGATTTCATCAATAGCCCCAAAGTCACTATATTTGTCATGGGGATTGAATGAGAGTTCTATGTTTGGGTTTGAAGCAAATTCTCTATATTCTGCATCTAAGATTGAAAAAGCTTTTTCACTACATGATAAAAAACAAAATTTGACGATAATTACCCATGATCTAAAAGAGAATGGGGGGCATGTGTATGATGTTAAGTCATTGTTAGCATTTTTAAAACAGGGAACAGATTAGTGCAATTTCAATAGTGTTCTCAGATGAATTCTAACTAAACATAATAAACTGGCTTAAGATACAAGTTTTATGAAAATTCCATTTTTTGTTCAAGAATTTACAGGAGAAATGGAAGAAGCCGCAATTAATGCATTACGAAATGAATCATTTGTAGGTGGAGAGAGTGTCACAAAATTTGAAGAAGAATTTGCACGATATACGGGTACAAAATATGCAGCATCTGTTAGTTCTGGAAATGGCGCATTACAAATTTCATTGATGGCATTGGGAATAGGAAAATCACATAAGGTCATAACTCCAACAAATTCATTCATTGCTTCTGCAAATTGCATCAGAATGACAAATGCAGAACCAGTTTTAACAGATATTGATACAAATAATGGAGGTATTGATCTATCAAATAACAAGGATAGTGTTAATGCAATAATTCCTGTTCATATTTATGGCAACCCTTGTGATTTTGATTTGGTCAAATCATTTGCAAAAGAACAAAAAATACCAATTATAGAAGATGCATGCCAAGCACATGGTGCAGAATACAAAGGAAAAAAGGTTGGTAGTCTT
>CEOQ01086871.1_pt1 | contig 33903 bp, 15 predicted proteins | sample 361351 | NCBI WGS metagenome assembly CEOQ01 (sample SAMEA2619907, study PRJEB7988) | marine metagenome | biome: marine biome (ENVO:00000447); feature: deep chlorophyll maximum layer (ENVO:xxxxxxxx); material: "saline water (ENVO:00002010), including plankton (ENVO:xxxxxxxx)" | depth 60 m | reverse complement strand
CACCAGTTGCGACGACTAATTCTCGTCCTTCGAATAATCTGAGTCTTCATCCTCTACGATGGCATCCGAGGCTCGCCTGAGCATCGCCGCTCCTGCGATGACCATGGCCACAATGATTGCAGCAAGTAGGGGCAGCACTGGCAGCGAGTCATCTTCGACAGGCTCAGTCCAACTAGCAGTTACGGTAGTCATGCTTCCTCCTCCAAAGGAATCATCTTCAACCAACTGAGTCGGAGTTAGAATCCTACATGTAAGGGAAGCATCACCAGTCTGTGAGTGCCTCCATCCGAATGAGACTTGAACCGATTCACCAGCTTCAATCCTCGCCTGTTGATAACCTCCGATATCGGCTTCCATTCCTGTTTCTGTTACATCACAGGTGAAGTAAAGCAAAGCCGCTGCTGTGCCTCTGTTGGCCAATCCAGCAACCACTGGCATAGACTGCCCTCTTGTCTTAGACAAGGAATCTTCTGGTATTTCCAATGACTCCCATTCTACGAATGGTATCCCAGAATCTAGAATAATCGAACTAGACCAGTCCAGACTGACGATTCCTCCACCATAGTTTCCTATGTTGGATGTCTGTGGATTCCAACCAGTCTCGTAAGAGATTATCTCGATAGTTGCATCTTCTGTCCAAACTGTTCCATCGGAGTATCCAATCTCAACAACTCTCTCGTTCTCACCATTGATGTGGGCGATTCCGTTCTCGTCGCTGAAAATTTCTTGGGTTGCCTCTTGAGGGCCGATGCCTGAAATTCTCAGGATTACATACTTGGCATCTAGATGTACTGTCTGCCCGACAATCCTCCTCTCCCACTTGTCAATCAGGCCACCTGAGCCAATGACTCCTTCTCCCCAAAAAAACTCAGAATGAGGTCCTAACCTGACATCATGGTCATCCAGGCTGGCTGAGAATGAAGTCGAACCAAGGAGATCGATTCTGCCCGAGTCTCCGACAATGATAGGCCCTACCCTGTCAAACTCAGTCATGTCCGCACTCAAAACTCCGCTAACAAAAACTTGAGATCCTATCAGAGATGATGATGAGGACTGCATTTCTCCATCTACATTCAACTCGAATCCGTAAGTTCCCGCGCCCCTCATATTGACAGTTTCTAATTCAGATCCAGGAATAGTAGCCTCTCCTCCAGCTTGTGTGGTGATAGTGATTGAACCCACCGTAACAGGGCTTGAGCCATAGCCAGTCAGGCCAATCCAGACATCACCAGTTCCATCTTCGAAGTTGAAAGTGTGAGAGCTACCATTTAGGTTGTAGGATTCGCCTCCTATGTGTGCAGAATCACTGTAGTAGGAGTCCCCTTCCATAGGTACCATGTCAACTTGGAATGGGCCAGAAATCTCATCGCCTGGAATCTTGAATTTGGATAGGTTTTCTTCATCCCAGTAACCCATACTGGCTATTGCTGAAGGAGGATTCTGGGACTTAAGGGTAGAATGTGAGATTGTTAACTGGCCACCCTCGTCGACATGAATGCTTGAACCAAACATCATCTTGATGTCAGCGTTATCGATTGTCAGGTGCCCTCCATCTATTATTCTGACAGTACCTTCCACCGAATCTTCTCCAGTCCAAGTTACGTCTGCACTAATCACAGCCTCGGTATCTTCGCCCAATGCAACCACAGACGCAAGCAGTAGGGACGAAATCAATAGAATCGATTGTAGCAACGCGACGGTTCTCATTGATTGTGATTAATGAGTGTGCCATGAATAGTTTTGCCCGTCTTTCTTCGGATAGGGTTCATTCGCTGTCCACGTCTGGCAGACCCGTGGACACGCCATCGCTCTTCCCTGCCGCTGACTTCGCGGACCTAGTGTTGAATATCCTAACAGTACTGATGATGTACGGACCATTCTATCTGGCAAATACAGGTGCTATGCTGTTTGGCAAGTGGATTCCAGATAAAATGGGGTTCAGCAGTGTGGTCATCGACGGAGGCAAGGACTGGAGGGATGGCTATCGAATTCTAGGCGATGGTAAGACATGGAACGGCTTGTTCGGAGGAGCTGTTTTCTCAGGTCTACTAACGATTCTGGCACACCATCTTTGGGAATCACGTAATCCTCCAGAAGCAAGGCCGTTCATTGACCCCACACTTTTCAGTGATTCATCTGATTGGTTCTGGCTTGGCGGTGAATGGGGGGCTGCCTTTGTCATGGGGTTCACCCTCGGACTGGCTTGCATGTTGGGAGATACAGCTGGCTCCTTCGTAAAGCGTAGACGTGGCCTCAAAAGAGAGGGCGATGAGAGTTCCAAGGCTCCAATGTTAGATACAGTACCTTTCGCTGTGTCTATATTCCTGTTCTCTTTTCTGTTATTCGATGGGCAGATAATTACTCATGAAGGTCTGCATTACGAGATCGCCGCTATTTTGATTCTTACACCAATTATCCATCGCTTATTCAATATCTTAGGATTCAAACTAGGCCTCAAGTCGGTTCCATATTAGGAACCCTCTTGGCGGAATCCATTATCTCCCGATGGCCGCACGCGGACGCATGGGGTCGACTACAGTATTGGTTGTAGGCGGCGGAGGTCGGGAACACGCTCTTTGCATTGGTCTTGCTAACAGCCCCTCGGTGAGAAAAATCCACTGCTCACCCGGGAACGCTGGGACTTCTATGGTCGCTACTAATCACGACATCTCGACAAGTGATATCGAAGGACTCGTTTCACTCGCTCTCGATCTCAAAGCCGATTTGGTTGTTGCCGGGCCAGAGGCACCACTGGTAGATGGTCTCGCAGATTCACTTAGAGAGGTCGGAGTAGCATGCTTCGGCCCTCATTCTGTAGGCGCTCGATTAGAGGCCTCCAAACTCCATGCCAAGGAGGTCATGAAATCACTTGGAGTACCGACTGGAGGCCACATTGTCGTTGAAAATGAATCAGCAATCTCCGGAGCACTCGACAAATTTGGGGCCCCTTGGGTCATTAAGCGAGATGTGCTCGCTGCCGGAAAAGGCGTGACTGTCACCTCAGATAGGCATATTGCAGAACAAGCTCTGTTGGAAGGAATCGAGTTGGATAACTTTGTACTTTTGGAGGAGCACCTATCTGGAGAAGAGGCATCTGTACTGGTCGTTATGGATGAATCAGGTTACATCTGTCTACCCGCCAGTCAGGATCACAAGCGGGTTGGAGAGGGAGATACTGGTCCAAATACCGGAGGAATGGGTGCCTACGCTCCCGCGCCGGTGGTTTCAGACTCTGTGATGCACAGAGTAATTAGAGAGATAGTTGAGCCCATGCACCACTATCTAAGGAATCAGGAAATTCCCTATCGAGGCTGCTTGTATGTGGGTCTAATGATTGATAATGAAGGTTCTCCGGGAGTAATTGAATTCAATGTCAGATTCGGAGATCCCGAGACACAAGTCACTATTCCTCTGATTTCAAGCGACCTAGGAGAACTCCTACTCGCTAGTGCAGAAGGTAGAGTCGCTCAAGAAGAGTGTGAGTTTCACGAGATGAGTGCGGCTACAGTCGTACTAGCTTCAGAGGGTTACCCGGCAAGTTCCTCGACAGGCAGAGAAATCTCAGGGAGTGAAGTTAGGATTGAAGAGGGAATGACCTCGGCATTCGTGCACTATGCTGGCACCGTTCTAGGTGAAGAAGGACAACTCATTTCATCTGGCGGAAGAGTACTATCTGCTACAGGACTAGCACCCTCTCTCGGCGATGCAGTGGCTGCATCATACGAATTGATGAAATGCATCGATTTAGAGGGGTCACATTACCGTTCAGACATTGCTTATCGCGCTCTTTAAAGCGATTTCAGATACCGAATCACGTAGTTCGAATCTTCGAACCATTCTACGAATGGTTATAACAGCCAGTCAAATCGGCGCGACGCTGGCCTTTGGGCTGAACACGGTGATTAATGATGAATGAGTATGATACCGGCGCTGAATCGACGCCCTCCCAAACGGGCGTCGCTTCCGTCCCTGCGGTGCTAGTTGCATTACTGGCGCTGTTCATCGGGGTCGATTACGTCGCGAATGGAGTTATGGAAAATGACGGATACACGCAAGTCCTGATTCTGCCTGTAGTGGCCTCTCTAGCTGCTGCGCTAGGCAGAATTGGTGCCTTCGCTTCATTCGGCAAATTATCTCAATTTCGTAGTGCCATCGTAATTTTCGGATTCGTAATTGCAGCAGCGATTATTTCGTTAGCCTACAACCTGTTTGAAAGTGTAGGGAGGATAGGGGCCCTAACTTTCGCCCTAGTTGGAATTTCTACATTTGTTCAGATTCGCTCCGGAAGAAAGGAAGAAGCAAACATACTGCTATCGGTAGTGGTTGGATTCCATCTCGCAGTTTCCCATGCAGCCAATTCAGTACTGGATTCTACCGATTGGGCAGGTTCTGCACCGGACTTGATTGACACACACAGGGCCGCCATTGCATCGGTCTTCTTCGCCTTCTGGGCGGTGTCAATTGTTGTTGGCATGATAACTACAGCCCTAGTCAAGGGCAGGTTTGACTCTACTGGCTCTGGAGCATTTGGAGCACACCTATCTTCCTCAAATAAGGTGCTAATGTATGCACTTCTAACGATTCTGCTCATTCACGCAATACCTCTAGTATGGCTAGGCCAATTGACTGGAATACAAGAATTTGCCAATCACACCTACCTCGGTTCAGTCTGGGCACTATTCACAACAGCCGTAGTACTCTTCGTGGTCTTCTGCCACATCGAGAGGTGGAATGTAATAGGCTCCTTGGTAGCCGTGAATTGGATACTCTACACTCTAGGGCATCTCCAAGAAAGGGGTAATGAGTTCCCGAGTTTCCTCACTGGAGACGATGCGATGAGCACATTCTCGTGGTTCTTCCTCGGCTTCTGGCTGAATGTTGCTGCAATCATGATCGCCTCAAGGGGCTACTTTGGAGATATATCGCCTCGACATGAGCCGAGTCAGGCAAGAGTCTGGTGGCAGAGCAATTCCTACTCCATCATGGTCGCTTTGGCCATCTTCGTGGCATTTGCCGTTAGAACTGGATGGAATGTACTACCTGCAATGAATGCCTCGGCCACTGGCCTATGGGACATGACTGGGGGGTCCGATCCTTGGTACATGAAGCGAGTTGTGGATTACATCGTAGCTGAGAGGAGTCACTACATCTTCGATCACGATAGAGCATATCCAATGGGGGCAATTAACCCCCGTCCTCCTCTCTTCTCTTGGTCACTCGCTCTAGGTGGGCTGAGCCTGTCATGGCTACTGGAGATCCCCGCAGACGAGGCCACTTGGTGGAGCGTCGCGGCAATGCCAGCAGTATTTGGAGCACTAATTGTACTGCCTTTGGCTGCAATTGCGAAGAACATCCACAGCAAGGGAGCAGGAATCTTGACTGCTTGGCTCATAGCTCTGATGCCAGGGCATATCTCGCATGCCACATTCGGCCTTGCAGACCACGACTCATTCGCCCTACTGTTTCTTTCCATGGCGTTCTACTATTGGGTCAGAGCGCTCGATAATCTAGGAACTGAAAGATTATTCCAGAATCCGAGTTCAAGCCCACTGTATCTGGTCGCCGGTATCAGGGAGACTTGGCACAGGAACTCCCGTTCCATGGCTTTCGCGACACTTTCCGGTATCTCGTTTGCCACAGTGGCTCTCGGTTGGAAAGGATTCGTCTATGGTCCGGGAATTCTATTCCTAGCTTACGCAGGGCAGATTGTCCTGAACATGTTCCGCAAGAGGGACAGCCTACCTCTTACCTCTGCAACTCTGCAGATGCTTCTGACTTCCTTCCTCATTCCTCTGCCATTCTACATGTGGCCCGGACTTAATCTAGTGTTCGACCCTAGTGGTTTCCAACCAATGTTCTACATCATTGGCTTCACACTAGCCCTAGGATGGGTTGCATCTTCATTCAGGGACAAGCCTTGGCTATTGGTCCTAGGAACGGGGGGCCTCTTGATTGGAGGAATCCTAGCGATACTGTATATTCTCCAGCAATTGGAATACTACAACGGCTGGGACATCCTTTTCACAGGCGGATTCTACTTCTCGAAGAACAAGATTTTCGGTACCATTGGAGAAGCACAGGCCCCAAGCAGAGGGGTGCTCTTTGCTTCGTATGGGCCAGTCGTAGCCCTGATTGCAATCGGCTGTGCCTTTGTCCTAATGTGGCGCGGGGCTCGAAGAGAGCGCCAGAGTCACTTGCTTCTAGGCTTGTGGGTCATCATTGCGACATACATGGCTTGGTCTGCTGGTAGATTCATCTTCAACGCAACCCCTGCAATGGCAGTAGTCGGAGGTATTGGTCTGATGATGCTATGGGAAGGAGCTGACTTCTCTTCCTTTGTCAAGGAATGGCGTCGCTCGGGAATTGGAACTCCGAGAACTAGATTCAGATCGATTTGGCCAGCCACAAAGAGAAACCCTGCAATTCCGGCTATTCTCGTTATACTTATGATGGTGGCATCTCAGCATGCTACCTATGGCATAGACTCTGGAATTCCACGAGGAGAGGCTTCGGCATCAGATGTCGATCAAACGATACACGACATAGCCCCCGACTTCCTAAGGGCTGAGGTTCTAGGCCTCTCTGTTCTCAAGAGCGAGGGCTACAACCCAGAATCTGAGATGTGGTACATGGGCACCTTTGGGCCAGGCTTCAATAGTGGTTCTTGGAATCTAGCCTATGACTGGTTGTCCGAACAGGATTCAGATATGAGTTTCAGCGAGCGGCCCGCCTTCGTTTCTTGGTGGGACTACGGATTCCAAGCGCTGGCTCAGGGCCAGCACCCAACTGTGGCTGACAACTTCCAGTCCGGAATCCCGCATAGTGGAGGCATGTTACTCTCGAATAGTCAGGAGGACACACTCGCCCTGTTTATCACCACAATCGCCCAAGGCGACCGTCGCTACAGCGACGGGGCCGGTTTCACCGAATCATTCGTCTCGGCGCTCTCCGAGCACATGACAGAAGATCAGTTGGATGAGTACTCGAACATCTTGTCCATAGAGGTCAATGACGAATCCTTCGTCTTATCACGGGCAATGGCCATTGTTGCGACAGATGACCACACAGAGTTGATGCGCGGCTACTCACTTGACTCAGAGGGACTACCTGAGCCTGACGAGAAGTGGGTCGTAATGATTGGAGGAATACAGATGGGCAATTCCACTGATAACGAGGCTGAGGCACTTGATTTGTTCAACGCAACTAGACTCAATAACGCCCAGTTCGACATGGACACCACTCACTATCTGATTGGAGGTTACAGGTACACCAGTGATCTGATTGAGGACTTCAATGATGTCTCGACCGGTTTGCACCGGGCCAACGCAAAGCTCGCCATGAGCAGAGCGTTCCTGTCTACAGCCTTCGACATGGAAGAGTTGGCTGCCATCTACCACGATATCACAGGTCTGGAATACGAGGTTCAAGACTACCAAGGAACGCTCGGAGAGACAGTTGTTCGCAACAATGACATCCGTTACTTCGCAATCGATAACCGACTCTATCCACTAGGGGGGGCATATTACGGAGACTACCAATACCACCGTGGCCAGACCACCGGAATCTTCCATGCACCAACCGGACTATCCGGCCTCGACATGGAGGACTACATCACTGCAATCTATGAAACCCAGCGCGGAGATGGACCGATCATCCCACGTTCGTCAGAAGAGTTTGAGGAGGAGTATCTTAATGATATTATTAGACAGAGTTCCGGAGCTTCCTCAGATTCAAATGAAATCATCAGAATGGTCGATATCGATTACCAGCAGCAACCGGCTTTCTTCGAGACGATGGTTGCTAGGTTCTATGTCGGATACTCGACTTCGATGCTGGGTCTGCCAGGAGATGCCGAGCAACCAGCTCCTCACTTCTATACGTCCGGATCCCCGGGCTCGTATCTGGAGAATGCATACCCACTTCCGGGAGCCATGATGAATCACTTCGTATTAGCTAACTGGTATGACGACGAACGCTGTGACTTACTGGAAAATGGCTCCAAGGTCGATGAGAACTGTTCCAACCCGACAATCGGTTCGGCCAACACCCAGGTCAAGATCATGAAGTACTACAGCGGTGCTACATTGGAAGGAACTGTAGAGCTAGATGGCTTCGGAGCTATCCCAAACGCTCGATTGATGTTTGAGAGGGACGCATTCAGCGGAGAAGAGGTGGCTGATGCTGACGGGCATGTAGTCGATGGAGATGACAGAACATACTGGATTCCTATCGGATATACTGACGCAGACGAAAACGGTCACTTCTCATACACAGTACCTGCTGGAAAGATTAGAGTCTCTGCCTTCATCGGTGAGCCAAACCTAGATGCAGCTAGATCTGCGATGATGACGGGAGATGTTGGACAGTCTCTTAGTGACATCTTCCAGGAGACTTCTGCAAATCGTAATGTAAACCCGATTACCGGAATACTGGCCAATGTCTCAGGAGCCACATGGCTCTCAGAGACGATTGTAAATGTATCTGGAGAGGCCGGACACAGCAACGGCGAGCAAACTGTGTTTGGAAACGTCTCAGTGGAACCTTCCTATGCAACAGGAAAGTTGGTTTGGTCCGGTGCGGCATTCTTTGACCAAGAACCTCTTACCAATGTGACCGTGGAGATTTCTCCATCGGCAGAACATGTCCAGATTCCTCCACATTCTACTACAACTTCCAGTGGAATAGTAGAGGGCTATGACCTAGCGTTCGGAGGAATAGGTGAAGTCACATTCACTGGAGAAGGCTCTCTGATATCCCAAGGGGTTGTCACAGTTACTGACTTCACAGGTAATCATACTCAGACTATCTCCCACAATCATAGTTTGACTGGAGACGGCCTTTTCTCAGGGAGAGGTATACTCTCGGGCAATGTCACTGACGAAATTGAGATTCCCGGATGCGATGTTAATTCTACCATGCCCGATAACCACTCAGTCTGCAGTCTTGAATCGGGAGATTTCCTGATTGAAGGCGCCGTGAATGCTACAGGCAGATTCACCTCAAATGGATCTACCAGCTTCACTAGAGGGCTGAGCCATGCTACTTTGGTCGGCTCCGGCGTGTTCGTAGTGGACACCTCTGATGACTTGGACAGTTACGGGACAATCAACGGGACGTTCGCCAATGTCGAAGGTGAAGGTATCTTCAGCGGACCCATGGTGCAACCGGGGACCTTCCACTTCGTAGACCTAATTCCCGGGGTATACGACATCTCAGTAATATTCTCTGATGGTACCTCAGTAGATCTAGAAGAGCAGTTCATCATACCATTAATTGGCAGTCCTGATGTGACCACTGTGGATATAGCGGGAGGGGCAATAAGTGGATATCTGGTTAATTCGACTGGCTCATCAATTAACAGCACTGTGACATTATTGGATGAAAACTCAACTCGCTCCGATGCAACTTCAGAATGTTCTGACTCCGGTTTCGCACCATGTCTGTTGGTCCCGGATGAAGATGGCTTCTTCCAGTTCGGGCCAATTGTTCCTGGCAACTACACAGCCCTTACCGATGTGGATGAGGACGGATTCCCTGAAATCTCCGAGGACTATATCTTCAGTCCTGAGATTGACATCGAGTACGAGTTCCCGTCTCCTGTACCCGAGACATCCGACCTAACATTCACCCTCATAGAGAGTGGCAACGCGGTGCCCGACCTTGATGTGACTCTACGTCTAAAGAATGGCACAGGCGACACCGCATTCGTCGAGTATGACAATGAATCAGGCCACTACAGTGCCGAATTGTCTAGAGGGATATGGATACTGAATCATACACTTTCCGAAGATATGCAGCTCTGGGAGCAGATAGAAGTTGGAGAGGATGACATCTCCGCAGAGTATGAATTCAAGGTTAGCATTCGTATCAACGGAACAGTGTTCTATGATGAAGATCTAGAGTCCGATGAGGACGGCCCAGAAGAAGGTAAGGTTCTGGACTATGTTCAAGTCGACTTCCATTGGGATGGATTCAGTACTTTTGCACAGACCGACGGCGGAGGCCACTTCTCAGTTGTACTCCCTGAGGGAGCAGTAATAGATGCTACAGTTCAGTTGCCTGGAGCAATGCTGAATCTAGTTAATGGAACTAGATTCACTGTCACATCCGAGGGCCCTAGCATCGATGGAGAGACATTTGAAAACCTCACTCTTCTAGCTACTCCTGGATACATTGTAGACGGAACTATCAACATCAACAGAGAGAATAATCCTCTGCAATCGTATTATGGAGGCTGGCAACCGATTGTGGTGACAGCAGACAATACAGATACTGATGTTCGTTGGCACTCCAGTGTGATGGCAAACGGCCAATTCCAGATAACTCTACCAGGTGGAAACTGGACATTTGATCTGGATGCCGACTGGATTGTTTCAACGCCCGTCGATCTCGAGGTCGACGGGAAGAATGATACTATCGACATCATTACCAGTCCAGTTAACAGCTCCGTTACAGTTAACCTATTCTTGGACCATAGCGCAGACAACAATGCTGACAACGGAACAGCAGTTACATTCCCATTCACCATAGTCGACGCATACAATAGTTCGAGAGTTGTTTACGAAGTCTTGGAGAATGGAAGCGAGTGGACTCAGAACGGCTTGGCAGAACTATCACTGGAGCCTGGAAACTACCGTATTGAGGTAGAAACATCCAACCCTGAGAATGATAACTTCGGAACCAGAATTATGACCGGGGCAACCCGCTTCGATATCGGCCTGCTTGGTGGCTCTATTGAGAGATCACTAGGCTTCGACCCTGAGTGGAGAGTCAATATCACATTCACCAACGAGAGTGGCGGAATTCTATCCGGGCATCTTGTTAAGATGACCAATACAGAGTCGGGCTGGGTCCTGTCCCACAATACCGATGATGACGGCAGATGGAATGCCCATATCCCAGAGGGAGAATGGATAGTCACCATCGAACCATTTGAGACTACAGAAGGGGTCCGAGAGATACTGCGCGAACTAATAAACTCCTCATCTGAAAATGCAGGAGATGACATTTCTATGTCGACCAAAGAGGTTGCAACAGTTGGGTTGACTCTATTCGAAGATTACTCGGGTGAACCGATTGAGGGGATAGCAGCCACACTGGAATCCTTGGAGGGCCTAGGTTCAGTATCATTCCATCATACCGATTCTTCTGGAATATCTACTATTATGGTGGCTCCAGGAGACTGGGAGGTTCTTCTCAATGTTACAGACGGCGGTGAGAGATGGGTTTTGGAAGCAGATGAATTTAATTCCATTAGCGCTATTCCAGGAGATAATCCGACATTGAATCTGACAGCGATGAAGTTCGTAGAACTAGGTGGAAATGTATTCTGGGATTTCAATGACGATAATTCATCCAATGTTGGCGAAGGCATCTTCAACGCGTCCATACACATCAGTAGCGATGCTAGCAACTACACCGTTACAAGTGACAACAGCGGCGATTGGTCTCTATTCTTACCTGCTGATACTGCATGGAATGTCGAAGTAGTAGTAGATGGATTCTCCAACGAGAGTTTTGCAGTAGCAGTTTCAGGAGCATCAAACACTGTAGATACAGAGATCACAGCACAACCGGTCTCAGTACAAGGCATAATCTCGTACATCGACTCAGAGCAGCTATCACTCATTTCTGACGGAGTCACACTTGAGTTGATTCCAGTAGAGGGCATGGTCCGGGAGACTGTGATTCCCGACAAGGAAATTGTAGATGGTTCATGGACTGGAAACTGGTCTACACAGGTCGAGCCCGGCAACTGGATTCTAAGAGCTACTCATGAGCAAGGAAACTTGATTGCGATGGGGCTGATTGAGGCCGAGGTGGTAATCGGTAACACACTCAATCTTGAGATGACAGAAGGAGGTTGGTTCAGAATGGATACAGAATGGCTGGATTACGACGGAGTCACAAGGACTCTAGCTGACACAGATCTGCCAGACTCAGCATTCATCGAAGGGCCGAAACTGATTATTAATGCCGGTGCGGGCGTTAGATGGGTTGAGCAAGTCAACGATGAAGGATTCATCGAAATGCTCATGATTCCTGGAACCATTGACGCTTCAAGCGAATTCGACGTCTCTCAGCGCAATCTGACAATGTCCTACATTGGCGGCCAAGGCGTCACGGTGAGTCCCGGACAGGAGTCGCCACCAGTGACTCTTACGCACGTGCGTATAGCAAGCCATGAGATCTCCATCACGACCACAAACAACTCTGGAGGAGATCCCGACCCCGAGGGTAACTTAGGACACGCGTTGGCTATTGCCAACTCAGAAGGAGGATTCGAACCTGTCGAGTTCCAACTTGCAGTCGACTACCTAGGTCACGAACCATTTGACACATTCAGTATCTTCGGAGATGTAGTAGGTACTGATGGCATACATTGGCAGGTCGAGTTCAACAATGGTTCAGGAGACTGGAACAGCACTGTAGAGTTCAACATGGGTCTGGACAATGCAATGAACTTCTCAGACCTGCACGTTAGAGTAACTCCTGCCAATCAGTCTACGGCGCATGCATTCGATAACGGACACACAATCTCTCTGACTGTCGTATCAAAGGAAGACGGTTACATGAAGGATCATTCATTAAATGTCAAGATTCCACAAATCCATGGTTTTGAACTAACTGAGCCGCTGGAGGAATCATATGGAATCCAGCCCGGACATTCAATTAACGTCGGCATCAAGTTCACCAACTCTGGAAATGGCGACGAGCGCTACGAGTTCGAGTTCGATGACTCTGAACTACCTGAAGGATGGGTCCGTTCTGGAGCGACTTCGCACACCATCGGAGCTTACACTTCGTCTACTCACACAGTAACCGTATCAGCCCCTGCTAACGCATCGGAAGAGGATTTTACAATCTACATTTCAGTCAGAGATAAGGCGAACAACACATACTCCGATGTCGAGATTCATGTACAGACCTCTATGCCTTCACTGAGGATTTCCGCTTACCAGAATTACAATGGTGGCGAGGACGCTGTTGCAGGACAGACTGCTCTGTACACAGTTGTAGTGGAGAACACCGGCCTGATAGATGCACAACTAGTACAGTTGAATGGAACCTTGTGCGACTCTTACAGCGGATGCCCAAGCACCTCCAGCACTGGAGTAACAGGAATGGATTTGAGAGATGTTCCCGCCAATTCGGAAACAGTCTTCGAAATATATCTAGACCTGTCTGAAATTAGTCCAGCGACCTATTACCTGTACTTCGACATTAACAACTCAGGCTTCGATTCGGTCGAGGACTATTCAATCCAGCAAATCAAGGTACGATCACCGCCCGTTGAGGAGACTACAGATTGGGTCGGATGGCTACTTGCTACCATGTTGATTGTAGCCCTGTTGACGCTTACTAGGAGAGGTGGAAATAGAAGAGGCTCAGCCCCATTCTGAACTCCATTCTATATACCAACAGCCACGCTCTTAGAGGGGTGATAGCATACCTGAACTGGACAAGTTAGAGTTACTTCCCGAGCCCGAAGACCCTCGGATGATGACAACTGTGGACAGAGATGCTCCCGGATATCCAGGAGAGGCATACGGGTTGTCCGATGAAGAGGCTAAGAAACTGCGATGGCCAGCAGCTCCTTTGAAGGAGATTCTATGGCCTTGGGGGGCGATAACTTTCGCCTTCGGAGCCGCATTCATGCTGCTGGTATGGCCTCACATTAACGCCTATCTGTCTCCGGTTCTACCTGAGACTGAATGGGCATTCGAATCAACAGGTATCAGAGAGTTGCAAGACTCCGGACTCGACGGTTCAGGAGTTCACGTGTGTATGGTAGACACTGGAATTGATGAAGAACATCCCGATTTCGCAAATCTCTCACTGGCGGGTTTCAGAGACTTCTACGAAGAACAACACGATAACATCAGAGATGTCGGTGATGACTGGCACGGGACGATGATGGCAGGTTTGTTGGTTGCAGATGGAAAGTTCCGTGGTGCTGCTCCTGGCGTGGACCTTTCAGTCGCCCTTGCACTGGGCCCATCTGGAACATCCGGACAGGAGAACTTGGTCGCTCAAGCGGTGCGATGGTGTAGAATAACCCAAGAAGCAGACATAATCAGTTTGAGCCTTGGAAGCGATCCTGGTAGTGGTATGGCTGTGCAGTCCGAGACTGCACAAGCCGTTGAGGAGGCATTGGAATCGGGTATCTTCGTTATTGCAGCCGCGGGCAACAGAGATTCCGGAGACCTAGTTCCAGATGTCTCGGTTCCCGCCAACATTGAGGGAGTAATTGCGGTAGGGACTATAACTCGTAATGGCGCTACTTGGTCTCAGTCTGCTATAGGTTCTGATATCGATCCGTATACTCAGGAGAATCGCAGTTATCCTAATCAGAAGCCCGAAGTCATAGCTCCGGGAGTTCTTCTGCTATCCACCTCAGGTAGCTCTTCTGAACCTCCTTATGCCTATTCTACCGGGACCAGCGACTCTACAGTTCTGGTAACAGGAGCACTTGCACTGATTTTACAGTTATATGGCGAGGACTTGAGAGGCGAGGACGGAGTAATCAGTTCAGAAGAAATGAATCTGATTAAGAGAACCCTAGCCAGCTCTTGTGACAAATCGGTCACAGAAGGAGAGCCTCATGACTCCAAAGGTGGATATGGCTCACTAGATGCCGTGCAATGGGCAGCAGATGTTGGTTTCGAGCTAAATGCAAACTGAAACAGTATCAAAGCGACAGACCAATATCATTCGAGCCTACGGCTCGATACTACCCTATGATTAAATCCATCCGCGACTCCCCGAGCGCATGGCTGGCACTAAACGCACACGCAGTCACATGCTAGTTATTCTAATGCTCACCAGCCTATTCGCCGCTTTAGTAGGGCCTGCTGCCACAGTATCTGCGAACAATGAGACCACGGCTGGTACAGTTTCAGGCACTGAAACTTGGTCAGGAGTACACACACTCTCCGGCGACGTTGTTATCGCCTCAGGCGCCAAACTGATCATTCAGCCCGGGACTACTGTCATCTTCCCCAACGGAACCCATCTCGACGTCCGTGGAAACTTATGTGCCGGTGTTACTGCTTGCGGTGCTAGCGGCAATTCGAATACTGCACAGAGGATCACTTTCCGGTGGACTGCCCCCTTGAATGGCAGCGCCATCGGAGAGTGTTACGGTATGAGTTATGGAAACCAGCAGATCTGGATCGAGGATCCATCTTGCTACGAGGGAGTACTGATTCGTAACACAATCGACCTTTCTCAGACTGGTTTGAGGTACATCACCATTGACGGAGCATGGGGAATCCCCTATTACATCCCGACAGTCTACCAGTGGAGATATGGCGCTTTGGTAATCGACGGTGCCAGCCCCGTACTTACAGAGATGCAGTTCTCCGACATCAATACTACCAGTGTTCTGACCACAAATCTCGCTCAGCCTCGATTCGTTGGTGGAGAGTATGTTGTGGGTAGCGATGACACCAGCGGGGTCCGAGGTTCCGCAGTGCAGATTTACGGCTCCGGTACCCCCGTCACTCCCTTGATACTGGAATCACCTGAACTAATCGGAACGAATGTCGGCTGCAGCCGACAGGCACCCAGCAGACCAGCAGTCTGGGCTCAGGATACTCACATCGAGATTTCCGATGCCCGCGTCGCCGTCGGAGACTATGGCATCAGTATGCAGAATTCAGCAGGATCAATTTCTAATTCTGAATTTAATGTGAACTGCAACGGGATTGATGTCAATAGCAGGAAGGCTGTTGGCAACACCGACTACGAAATCAACATCATCGGCAATGAAATCACCACAGCAGATGGAGCCCCCGTCACTGTATTCCAAGGAGGATTGGCAAACATCATCGCAAACGAGCTAGAAGGGGCGGGTGAGTCATCTGGTATAGCCATCGAGTCTAGCGAGGTTAAGGTGCTGAACAACGACATTGGTCCAATAGGCGGTTGGAATGGACTTTGGATGCTCGGCTCTTTCGATGTCATTGCAGAGAACAATACTATTCACGATGTAGCTAGAGAACCGATTCGTGCTGGAGAGTACGGAAACAGCGCCCCTAACCCATCCGCAGCCAGAGTCTATTTGGCAAACAATACAATTTCAACGGATGGAACTGGGGTGTGTAGCCAGACAAAGCATAATGACTGGGGGGGAGATTTCACGTGCCCAGTAGTACATGCCTACCGTGCTGGAGTTTCGATGTATGACAATACGATCAACGCCGCTGGAGGGGCAGATGGAATCCGTGCTGTAGGGGCTCTTCTGAACATCCAAAGGAACACCTTCAATGTGCCAGGAACTGGTGCGATAATGAAGCATTACAACGACGGTTACGCCAACTCTCAACAGTATGGTACTCTGGCTTTCTTTTCTCACAATACCTGGGCTGGAGTAGGGATGACTTACAATGTGACCAAGAGTGCAGTTACTGTCCAATCAGAATACATCCCCTCTCCCCCTCCGGGAGAGTATCCAGTACAACTGGTATGGTCTGACCAAGAGGCATGGCCTGCGAATCAGTTCCAGACTTCGATTGTTCCTACATTTGTCAAGGAGTGCCCGAACTGCGCCGACTTTACGCCCATTGGATTCCCCTTGTCAGTAGGCGACGGAATGGGTATCTCTTCGGCCATGGACAACAACTCCACCACATTTACATTCGCAAATCTATCAAATCTCGATCGAACGAAGATTCATATCGAGACTCAACCCACTCCCTACGCGGTTCAGGTTCGAAGGGCAGAGATGGTTCGTTTCCAGACTCTTGTCAACGGAGAGAGAGTAGAGAAAACCAATGTGCTGATCGAAGATGCTTTGGGCAATGATCTGTATTCGCTGTATACTCAGGATGATGGCTACACTCCGTGGTTCGCACTACCTTCTGACTTCCACCTAGATATCAGAGGACTAGGAGGAGGCGACAATCCCGATGGCTTCGCCGATGACGAATTTGAGGACTCATGCAACGATGGCATCGATAATGATGGCGACCTAACTGTGGATATGGATGATGACGACTGTGACTATTCGGCAGGAACTAGGGAACTCTCTCGCTACTACTACACCGCTTACCGGTTCGGTTTCGGCTATGACAGGGGAAACTTCACTCTGACTGACACTACCTTGCAGGATAGTATCAATTTGGTAAACCGCGCCCCTACTGTGTATGTCACCCAATCCGATGGACACTCATTCAGAAAGACCGTCAATCTGACCGGCAGTGCTCACGACGGCAATCTAGCTGGAGTCTATGCATCAGACGAGTTGGCTCAGTGGGATCAAGGAGGGTATGTGCACGAAGTCCAAGTCAAGGACCCATTCACCAATCAATGGTCCAGCGCTGGCCTCGCTGTTGACACTAGTGGTATGTCGCATGGACAGGTTACCAAGACCAACCGTCCATTCAGTTCATGGTACTATGAGATAGACATGAGTAACAGGGAAGAGGCAGACTATGTATTCGAGATCAGGGCATTCGATGGTATTGACTACAGTCCGATAATCTACAGATCAGTCAAGCTTAATGTCCAAGCCCCGACTATTTCCGTGACTTCTCCGAGTTCCTTCTCAACCCATTCCGAAGGAAGCGTCACTTTCGAGGGCTCAGCTTTCGATCAATATGGGTGCCCCGTCGATTGCAGTAAGGACCTAGAAGACATCTACTTCCACATCCAAGGTCCTAATTTCGATGTGACAACACCTGCAGAAGGGGGGTCCGACTGGTCTTGGACGTGGGACTTCAGTGGACTGCCTAGGGAGATTGCCACTTACACCTTCACCATCTGGGCATCTGACAGCGATTTCTGCCAGGGTTTCATTGATGAGTGCGCCCCAGCGGAGTTGACTTTGACCATTGACAATTCGAATAGCAAGCCATTCATAAGTCTCATTTCTCCATACGAGGGGGAGAGGGTTTCAGTCTCGACTGAGACAGTATTCGAGGGAGTGGCTAGAGATAACGACGGCACTGTATCAAGGGTTGACTTTGAGATCAAGGATGTACTCAACAACTATCTTTTGGTCAAGTCCGGCTCAATATCTGACTTCGCACCTAATGGAGCGTGGAGTTTGGTTTGGGACTCTACAGTACTGATTCATGACAGACAGTATCTTGTCAGATTCAGGTCTTACGATGGCTATGATTACAGCGATTGGGTCGAGGTGAACATAGTAGCTGACAATCCTCCAGATGCAGGAAACTCTCAACCAACATTCGATTCAACTGACTGGGCAGATGAGATAGTTCTCTACTGTGAGACGAATTCACAATCTCAAGACAGGTGTACTAAAGCTGAAATTGACCTGTTACAATTCTTCGATGATGTCGATGCTGGTCAGGAACTAATCCTTTCAGTATACGACAATGAGAACTCGGACACCGACGACCACCACAGCATAGTTGTTAATGTCGGGGTCGATGGCATAGCAGTATACAATCCGGTCACGATGTTCTTCTATGACACAGACATGTCCACTTGGACATTGGAAAATGTAGTCTTCGTGGCTACAGACACCTTTGGCTCCAAGATTAACTCTAACCCTGTGACTCTGAGTGTTGAGGGAATCCAATTCACGATTACTCCGCCCGAGGATACAACCGTGCCCGAAGATGAAATTGCCGTATTCACCGGAATTGGACTACCGGGTAAGACAGTCACCGTTACTATTGAGGGTAATACAGTGAACAACACCATCGTCAATCCTGATTCGACTTGGTCTCTAGGAATTCCTGCATCTCGAATCGATGGTAGCGCTACTCCGATCTTCAAGTACGGAGGAGATGATATTGAAGGCTCCAAGATTATCGTTTCAGACTCCGACGGAGGTGGAATGGGAATGGGGACGATCATAATAATTGCAATCGTTGCTCTTGCTTTACTAGGTGGACTTGTGTACTTCTTTGTGGAGTTTGAAGTTGATGAGGATGAGATGCTAGAGGGCACTGAAGAAGCCCATCAGGACGCGGATGAAGAAGAAGATCCATACTCTTGGGCCAATGAAAACGGAGACTTGGATGGCGACTCAGAGTCACAATCAGAATCGGGATTGCAGAAGCATGATGACCATCCCGGCTGGCTTTGGGACTCCGATAAACAAGAATGGGTACCCGACCCTGATTATTCTCAGTCGTGAATCAGCGCATGCTCGCCTCTCGCGAAACTTCTTGTGTGGATGATTACGCTCGTCCAATATGACAACCATGGCCGCCCCCCGACCCGGCGTTCAGGAGCGTATTCTCCTCCACCTCAGGGACTATGTCGATCACGCCGACAAGGTCGAGGTACCTTTCGCCCTATCTCAGATGGGAATAGCCAACGCGGTTGCCATAGCACGCTCCAATGTGCCACGCGCAATAGCAGGAATGCGTGAACAAGGCCATCTTATTGAGAGGCAGGCCCATGTCTCGGGAGTATCTCGAAAGCGCAAGGCGTACTTTCTGACCGAGGAAGGCGCCAATATTGCCGATGGCATCTGGGCCAAGGTCAGTTCCCAAACCATCAGACTCGTACATCCTGATGGACGCTCAGAATCAATGGAACTCGGGCATGCTCTAGATTCCACCGATCTACCTCTCAGACATGTTGATTTCCTGCGCTATCTAGATGAGACTGGAACTGTAGATCTCTCCAAACTCTCTCCCGAACTGATTGAGAGAGATTTGTCAAAGCATATTGAGAAGCAACTGGTCTCATCCTTGAATGATCTTCCTAGGACAAGACGGTTCTTCGGAAGAGAAGATGAGTTGGCTAGCATGGTCGCACTTTTGGAGGATCACTCAAGCTCTATTCTCGTTCCCGGAATAGCTGGAATAGGTAAGACATCTCTAGCCGGAAAACTCCTCGAGCATTTTACTCATCGAAGGAATCTGCTCTACCACAGATGCCAAGATTGGGAGGGCTCTAGAGCATTCTTCGAAGCGACATCAGAGTGGTTGTCTGCTTTAGGCCATAACGATTTGTCCGATTATCTAGCCGGAACTCCAGTCCCTCAGGCGAATCTAGCAGTCGATCTGATTGTGGAAGGCCTACAGGAAACACCAGCGCTGATTGTGGTCGACGATTTACATAAGGTTGGAGATGAGACCTTGATTTCAGCTCTCAGATCAATGACTCTGAAAATACCGGAACTCACTGATGTCGGTTTGGTGCTGTTCTCACGTTCATTCAGGATGGTCGTTCCTGAATCCGATTCTTCTGGTAGAATTGTGACTCTCGTTATGCCACTGGAAGGCCTTGATCAGGATTCAAGCAGACAGATCCTAACAGCCATGCCGAATATAGACACCACTCAGTTCTTGCATATCTACACTCTATCTAGAGGGCACCCTTTGGTTCTGGAACTGATTAACAGAGGAAGCGTCGGCGAAACATTTCACGCCACTCTGGAAGCCTTCGTGGAGCAGGAGATTTTCAGTAGACTGGCCGGTCCAGAGAAGAGACTACTAGGTGCGATTGCCGTGTTCAGGGAGCCCATGCCATTGGAGTCTATCAGTGCTTTAGATACGGATACCGAACTTCTAGACAGCCTAGTTGAGAAAGGCCTCGCCAGACAAGCAGACAGTGATCACTACGATGTTCACGACCTAGTCAGAGAATTCCTTACTCGCTCCATGGATGAGGCACTTCGCCAAGAGTTGCATAACAATGCCAAGGAATGGTACAGGACTCACTTAGAGAATGCCGCAGACAGAATAGAATACATTCATCATCTCAATGAGTCCGGCGGAACAGAGGACCTAGCCGAGGTACTGTCGTCCGAGGGGCATAATCTAGTCAAGTCAGGACACACAGAACTGCTTGGGATTCTAAGATCTCTGGAGAGGGAAGGATTCGACTCTAGAAGTTGGTGCATCATACACGAATTGAGAGGAGACATTCTGTCCATACAGGGTCGCTGGGACGAGGCTGAGAGCGAGTATGATGCTGCAATCCCAATCGCTCGAAAGAACAGCATGGCTGAGGAACTTTCACGTCTACTGTCTGCCAGAGCAGATATCGCAGTCAAGCGAGGCGCTATGGACGATGCTCTAGAAATGCACCGAAAAGCACTCGAAATCCAAATCAAACTCAGAGACTCTGTGGGTGCTGCTCGTTCGTACAATAACATGGGCTACATCTTCAGGAGGAGGAGAGATACTAGGCACGCACTAGAGGTCTATTCAAATGTCGAGAAATTGTTAGATTCAGAGGACAATCCGGAGTTGTGCGAGGCGAGAATCAGGATGGCCGCAGCTTATCTTGAGATGGGCGAGTTGGATCATGCTAGAGAACACGCTCTCAGAGCATTCGAGGAGACGGAACTAGGAGATTCTGATATCTCCCATGCCAGAGCTATGGCAGTACTTGGGAGATACTACGCCCGTGTCAAGGAGAACGAACTGGCTATGCAGTATTACTCAAAAGCCCTAGAAATACTATCCGATCAGACGGATCCTCATAGCGCTGTCGAGGTCTCCATGCTTCTAGGGCAGGTTCTCAGTGATGCAGGACGAAAAGAAGAGGCATCCGAGCAGTACATGGATGCGCTGGTCCTCGCAGAGGCCAACGACTTCAGGATGCTAGAGGGAGAGGTTCTCGCTCGACTAGGGGAAGTCGAGAGCGATAGGTCCCAGAAGATGGATTATCTGCAGCGCTCCCTCTCGGTGTTCAGGGAACTGGGAGCAGTGGACAGGATGAGAGAGGTACAGAATTCCGTACACAGGGCAGTGATGGGAAATTAGTTACTAATCCTCTCAGGCTCTGCCTGACCTAGCCAATTGCTGAATTCAGGGCCGCTCTGCAAGGAGATTCCAATACTGCCTGAGAACCTATCATCCATTGCCATCAAAACCTCACTTTCTGCTAGATGGGGGGCGTTATTACTCTCTGAAAGGTGACATAGCACCAGACTCTCCAACTGATTGCCGACAACCTCCGACAAGGCCTCTCCTGTTTGAGTGTTCGACAGATGCCCTCCTCTGCCGGAGATACGGCGTTTGAGAATCTCGGGATAGGGTCCATTCATTAATTTGGCATGATCATAATTGGCCTCTATAGAGATATGACTGCATCCTGAGAGATGACGCATCAAGTCGACCGTAAGCTCCCCCAGATCTGTGACCACAGCGGCCCTGCGGCCATCACCATTACTTGCAATCACAGCCACATTGTCGGCATCATCATGAGGGACCGGAATGGTAAGCAGACTGATATCATCACTCACTACTATTCTTTCCAAGGCCCCGAAGGTCCTACACTCAGCCATAGGCTCCCACCCCATCCTGTTAGCAGTCCCAAGATTGGAGAGCAATATTGAGTCCCAATTTTTCGAGGCTCGCAGTGCCGTCCGCGAATGATCCAGGTGGTGATGAGTAACTAGTATAGCATCGATTGAGGACGGTTCTACATCCATCATCCCTAACCTGGACTCCATCTGCTTGAGAGAGAATCCACAATCAATCAGAACATTGGTCTCATCTGCTCTTAGTAGGGTGGAATTACCGGAACTACCTGAACCTAGATGAGTGATTTCCATTCCCATGGCGAGCGAGACGGCATCGAACCTTCCTTGAACCAATCCATATGATTGGCACCATACTGGCAGTTTTCGACCTACGACGGCTACGCCGTCGCCCTACACGCCTGCGAGCGTGTCCGAACGGCGCTCCATCATCATGATAAGTCATCCAACGGCGCTGAGTACAGCAGTCAGGTGAAACCATGCGACGCAAGCAGACAGCCCTACTCATTACAATGATCATCCTTGGCAGTATGGCATTCGTATCTCAGACTAGGCCACAGTCATCAGTTTCGTCCACAGATCCGATTACTGCAGATCGTGGAGGACCTCCAGTAACAGATGAGGATGGAGATAGGATTCCTGACCTCCATGAGTCTATATTTGGAGATGTAAGATTCGTTGAGAGTAGTACGGGAATAATTTCCGTTCAGGGCCTAGATCCTATGAATTCCACTGACAACATGTCAGACCATGACAGAGACGGTGCCAGCGCTCTGCTTGAATTCTGCTGGCCTTACACTCTAGACACATGCTTCGATCGACTGTCCCTTACAGGCAAGCCACCCCAGTTCACCGATTCTGGACTGAGAGAGTATCTCGATCCACGAGTCTCCGATACAGACGGGGATGGGCTGCCCGATGGTTACGAGATTCACATGTGCACCGAAGGGGGATTGGGATACCAGAATGCTACTAACGCGTGGCAATGCCTTTGGTTCGATCCTCTAGACCCTTCAGATTCATCTGAGGATATAGACGCGTGTGAGGATTTCACCTTCGGTTGCGGTGATGGATTCGATGTCAATAGGGACGGTTTCATAGACTTTGGAGAAAGATACACTAACTCAGAGGAGTATCTGTATGGAACTCCTGACGACTGGCTCACCGAAAGAGACGGACTGTGGTGCGCTGGTGAGATTCCTGGGCTTTCTAAGGACTCTTGTCAGGAGACCCTTGAGCGAGCAACAGGAGACGATGGCTGGCTTGGAAGCGACCCAACAGAGTCGGATTCAGATTACTATACTTGGTCGGAGGTGCTTGCAGTTGGTCTTGCAGTGCCCGGAGATGGCATCCCCGATGGATGGGAGGTCCACTATGGACTCGACCCGAGGAACTCGAGCGATGCAATAGAAGACACGGATTTGGATGGTTGGGATCTAGACCGTGACGGCTTCATTATCCCCGATATCTCTACTGCAACGGTCCACTGGGGCGAGGCATTCAGCAATTACGAGGAATACATGATTCATCACGACAACGGCGCTTGGGTTACTCCTGGGCTACGCGGTAGTCAAATCACTTCTGAAGACACCAATTATGTCTCATTCGATCAATCCACTACGCCGGGGCTGGTAGACGGAGCTGTGCACACGGTGATTCCTGACCAATCGAGAGACAGACTCCTAGTGGGCTCGAAGTACGGAATCACTGCAATTGATCCGTTTGGCGGATCTGCAGTACTGCATCCACTTCCATCTGGACTTGAGATGAACACTATGTTTAGGTGGTCTTCTGAAGAATCAGATCACCTACTGATTGGAAGTAGTGTCGGACTACACTATGTCGCTCTTGAGAACGGTCTACCAGTCATGGAAACCCTTACTGAATCTGATCTAGGGCCAATCGAGGAGATTTCGCAACTTGACACGGGCAGTGGAAGCCTCGACTTGATGGTATTCGGCAACTCCTCTGCATGGACAGTGACCATGAGTCTCAGTAATGACGAAGCCGATTTATCTACTCCTGTGCCTAATGAAGCCATGAACGAGATTCTTTCCAATGCAGATGCTAATGTGGGAGCTGTAGTCCATGTCCCTATGTTTGGACGAGGCCCTTTATTGCTAGTTGGCACCGAGGCTGGGCTGATTGCATGGAATACTACAGATGGCTCTAATTCGATAGGGAATCCTTGGTGGGTGTTCGACCGAGAGAACGCAGAGGAGTTCGTTCAAAGAGCAGACCTGCTGAACATCTCCAAGTCAGCGATTGTAAATGCACTGGTGAAGGCAGGACCTCTGGATGCCACAGGAGAAGTCGAGGAAGTGACTGGTGTGTGGGTAGGGACCGCAGGAGGCCTGCACCTACTTGATCTTCAATTGCTGATTCAGATGCCTAGAACCGCTTTCGACACTGAACGGATGTACAACATCGATCGTTGGCAGAATGGCGCCAACGACATTCATTCGATACTTCCCATGGACGGAATGATTTACCTAGGCTCTAGGGACGGAACTTGGTGCTTGGAAGGAGGACATTCTGGAATATTAGGCCTAGGTCTTAATCAGACTAGAATCCCCGGCCTAGTGACCTCCTTAACCACCCTAATGAAGGGATCCAACATTTGGGTCTTCGCTGGAATCTCTCCGGGCAGATACATGAACATCATGCCAATAGATCCGACTTCGATAGATTCTGACTTGGATGGTATGCCGGATGGGTGGGAGTTCATTTATGGTCTGGATCCTACAGATCCCTACGATAGGGACCGTGACGCTGATGCCGACGGCGTTTACTACTCATCAGCCGATGGATTCACCCTGAGTCGAGACTGGACGAATCTCAATGAGTATAGATTCATCTCCTCTACCGAGGAGGGATTCAATGGAAGCGATCCTCGAGATATGGACACCGACGGGGATGGCTTGACTGATGGAGAGGAGTACTGGGGATGGTTCGCCGAATCAACCAATTTTGATTGTCACTATCTCAACGACGAGTATCTATGTGACGAAGATACAGGATACATGGCCGAGCAAGTCCACCTAGAGGGCTGGTTGGGTTCCGGGGCTGGAGGAGGAACGGATGGCCCAACTGACCCCACCAATCCGGATACGGATGGTGACGGAATGCCGGATGGCTGGGAGATGGAGCATCGCCGGTGGATTGGAGATGTATACAATGGAGGAAACCTCTGGACACTAGACCCACGTGACCCTTCCGACAAGGACGAGGACGCTGATGGCGATGGCTTGAGTAATCTTTGCGAGTACATGTGGTCCAATCTTCTGGAGACGGTTCTCAGAGAAGGATTGTCCACTCACGGCGAATCTGCCGAGGCAGCGACGAACTGGTCAGCCACGGATCCCAACAACATTGATTCCGATGGTGATTCATTGCCAGATGGATGGGAGGCTCGTTATGCGTGCTCTTGGAATAAGGACAACTCAGGCATAAATCCGCTTAACGGCTCTGATTACCTCAACAATCCAGATGGTGATGGATATGACATAGATAGGGATGGTAAACTAAGCCTTGAAGAGAGCCTAGTGAATTGGTTGGAGTACCACCTCAAGTCCAGCATACTCTACGGCGAACAGACCGCTGCCGGAGAAGCATATCCAGAGAATTTCACAACCTTGCTCTGGAATGAGACATGGATGAACTTCGCAGAAGATTCGTTTGGAGACAGGACCAGTCTCGCCTACGGAAGTCTAGTGAATGGAACCACACCTCAAGACGTAGGTTCAGCCAATCCACTGTCTGCCGATTCTGATAGAGATGGTATGCCCGACGGATGGGAATTCTACTTCGCAAGATGGAGCCTGTTCGACGATGGCTGGACTCTGAATCCAGTGGATGAGAGGGACAGAACTGGTGATCCAGATGGCGACGGGATGAACAATTGGGAGGAATACAATGTAATTGATTCAAATCTCAGCGAGGCTGATGAGTTGATTACCGTTCCACAATTCTATCTCCTGAGTGTAGGGGGAGAACTGCTTGCTTCCCCTTGGCTTTCTGCTCAATCATCGGCATCTTTCGGAACATTCCTTACTGATGAGCAGTTCAACAAAACTGGTAGAACTGCTGATCCGAATAATCCCGACACAGACAATGACGGTCTGCTGGACGGGATTGAACTTATTTTCACTAGATGGAACACGACCGATGAGGTCTGGACTCTGAATCCACTCGTCCCTGGTGACGGCAACTATGATTCGGATCGAGACGGGCTGACAGACCTAGTAGAGTTGAACTTGACTTTCAATAACCCGGCTAATGGAGGCCTATCTCCGCCCGATGCCCCTAGGATGTGGGAGGAAGCCGAACAGATTGATCCAGACGAAGCAGTGAACAGAGTTTTCAGAATATTGTTCAATAAAGAAGGAAGGGCGGAACTAGCGATTGCTCAGTTTGAGGATTGGCAGGACGGAGCTCCTCCTCAACCCGTGGTTTCGGCGCTACTGGGGGCTTCTGATCCCAACGCTGAAGACACAGACCGCGATGGTATGAGTGACGGCTATGAGTACTGGTTCACCGAATGGAATCTAGAAGAAAACAGTTGGGAGATGAATCCACTCACTGACAGCGATATCCATGTCGACTCTGATGGCGATTCATTCGATTGCAATGGTGACGGTTACATCTCCGATTCTGAATCATTCGATAATCTAGCAGAGTACGATGCCAGAGTCTATGGAAAACGATCTGCAGTAGATACCATACCTAACGGTACCGGATTGGTCTCATACGGCGCCGATGCCGTAACAGCACAGATTGAGGAGAACGGCCTTTCACCCGAGGCAGCATTCGCCCAATTGTATGTCCAATTCTCAACCAAGAGCCTTGTCTCTGCTGAGCGAGCTGGCCTCATCAACGAAATAGATCCGGACACTTTCAATTACAGCATCGCCGGGGTCAGTGATCCCACTGATGAGGATTCGGACAGAGACGGGATGCCTGATGGCTGGGAATTCTGCTATTCTGTCTACGGAGAATTCCTGCCGATTAACTCATACCGATGGTCAATGAATCCAATCAACCCACTCGATACCGAATACGACCCGGATGCCGATGGATGGTATGACCGGTCTTGGGACGACATTCCAGCTGAGCAAGGGACTTGGGAAGGCAGAGAATTCACTGCCTCACCAATCGATCAGCAGATAGGACAGGGTTTCCAAGACCTGTACTTCAGCAACCTGATGGAGTATGAGAACGGCACACACCCTCTCGATTCCGACTCCGATGATGACTCGATGGTGATGAAACCAATCATGCAAAGTGGAATAGTAATCGACTATGTCCAAGATACTAATCTCTCTGACGGTAGAGAGGTGTTCAAGTATGGAACAAACCCCCTAGACAACGATACAGATGGGGATATGATGCCTGACTTCTATGAGTACTACAGGGGCTGGAACGAAGCCAACGACAACTGGTCTTCATACCTCAAGATAGAAGTGGTTTGGCAGCAGATTACAGCTACTAATTGGAAACCAGTCAATATAACTGGAAGTAACATAGCTAGGCCCGAGCTAACTTGGACATGGTTCACTCACGACGCCACCGATCCTTCTGACTCTGGCCAGGATGCAGATAATGACGGATCTTGGGATTGCTCCAGCGGAAATTGCGTTTATGTTCCATACAACAATTTCCAAGAATACTATGGACTCGTGAACGCATCTCTGGCATCCCCTTCTCTCGTTCGCAATGCAGGATTATTCGATTGCTCGGGAGACATTGTACAGGAATGGTGGCAGTTGCGAGAATCTCTCTTAGGAACATGCTCCGGTAGTGCTGCCCTGAGCACGAATTACTTTCGAATGTACAGGGTCAACGACGCCGACATGCTCTATGCACTTGTTATAGATGACAACGATTTGGATTATGAAGATGTAGATACAAGCGATGATATCGTGCTGGTAAATGGGGCCTGGACGGATGAGTATCAGCGATTCGCTGGCGACCAGTACCACCTTCCTAACACCGGACTCGGAGAGTACGTTTACGGTTGGTGGATGATTGACATCGACGGAGACCAGATAGCCGACGGCACCGATCCTGCTAATTGGGACACAGATGGTGACTGGCTAAACGACTTCTTCGAAATAGAGGATGATATGTTGGACGGGATTAGAGGCAATAGCGGATCACCCATCAGATATGACGACCGGACTACTAGTTGAGTTCTTGTGCCAAGACTCACACGCACAATCATGGAAGGAGAAAGAGTGCCATCGTCCGATGAACCCGTCGAGGAGAAACTTCTTTTCCTACAGGAGAACATGGTGAGTTTTGTCAACCAATTCAATATGCCTGTTATTGAGGTCTCGTTGGTCCTATCAAAATATATCCGCATCATCCTCGACTCACTTACAGAGGCAGCCCTGAGAGAAGGTGAGTCATTACCTCAAAATCTAATCGATCCTTGGCCAATAGATTCCAATCCTAACGCCCCTACAATCGAATCATATCCTCTTGAAAGGCTGCTAGGTAGTTTGGACGAAGATAGGATGGATATCCTTGATACTCTGATTCGGAGCATAGTAAATGAGTCCCTAATTCCCTTCCTATCTACTCTAAATCTGTTACGTGAATGGGAGCACCTTGCTAGAACACAACTGTCCCAAGCAGGATCCCCAGGTCATTTATTCAGTCCTATGGAATTCCCTGAGGGATTCTGACTAATTGTTCTGGGCCTTTGCAATGATACGACCTGATACCCACCAAGCATCCACAATCGACCAGAAGAATAGAATAGGCCACATAACAACAGAGAGAATCAACGGCAATTGAATCAGGAAGAATCCGAAGGCTTTCTGGTGCTGGCGGTTGAAATGCTGACCAAGAAAGAGGAACGGAACTAGAGAGAGGGCCACAGCAAATAGAGGACGGAGTGCGCCCCATGGCCCAATACCTCCGCTGAGCTCGTGCCATATCACCCCCAATGCTCCAAGAGTGCTGCCCGAATCCGGCTCTTCTTCGGCCGCTATACTAACTACATACTCTTCTGCCATCACTTCTCCCCTAGGAGACGAACGAATCAACCTGACGCCACCGCGAGCATAGAAAAGCCGAACAATGACTACTCACTCGTGATGCCGTGCCCGATGGTAGATTGATGATTACAGCATTCCCTGTATTCTCTAATCATTCTACCAATGTCTCAGAGGTGGTACTCAGTGAGATAGAGCGAAATGGTGCTCTAAACATTGATGCCGAGACTCAATTACTGAGTGTCGACAAGCAAGGCTCGAATAATATATCCGAGAGAATCAGAAATGGATCCAGATTCCGTGGAATCCTACATTTGGGCCTTGCAGCAATGAGTGATAAGATTCACTTGGAGAGAGTAGCTAAGAATCTGATATCCATGTCCGAGCCTGATAACTCAGGCCGTCTAATTGAATCCGAAGAAATAGAAATCGGCGGACCTGTGGATTTAGAGACGACAGCACCAATACATATTCTTGATGAGGAGTTCGAACACGATAAACTCGTGGAATGGAGTAGTGACGCTGGAGGATATGTCTGCAATGAGACATTCTACAGGACTCTGCATGCCTTGAATGAGACTGGAAATTCCGATATCCCTACACTGTTTGTCCATCTCCCTCCCGAAACCTCAATTCCAATAGAGAAACAAGTAGAGAAAGTCATCCAAATTGCAGAATCAATGGTTTCGAGGCCAATTTACGAAGTTGTAGCTGCATTATTATTCGACCAGAAAGGAAGAATTCTAGCCTGCAAGAGGCCAAACCTAGATGCTTGGGCAGGTTGGTGGGAATTCCCCGGAGGAAAAGTGGACGAGGGCGAGTCTGCTAAGCAGGCTCTTTCTAGAGAGATTGAGGAGGAGCTTGGAATCTTGGTAGAACCAACCCACTTGGTCGAATCTACTTCATTCGATTATGAAGATCGTACGGTTAATTTGCAAATCTGGAATTGCGGTACAATTGATTCTGATTGTTTCAGTCTGAAAGAGCACGATGAATCTAGATGGCTCTATAAAGAAGAATTGTTGGATGTGAATTGGCTGCCCGCTGATATACCAATCATATCCAAATGGTTGCAAGAGGGAATGCCAAACTAATCATCACCAATTGTGGGGTTCCCTCTCTTGTCGAACCATTCCACAGGCTCTCCTCGATTTGACATACTCAATCCATCACCAATGGCCCTAGGAACTGAATCTCTGCCAGGATGCCAAGTAATCCTCTCTAACCATTCCGCAAGGCCTTCCATTTCAATGCGAACCGTAATTTCTCCTCCAAGCGACCTCTCCTCGAGAACGAAGGACAGTTTCCCTGCCATTGCTGCTTGTCGAGAAACCGAGAAAACTGTGAAATCTCCTTCAAGTCTCATAGAGATTGCATCTAGAGCGGTATCCAAGATTCGCTGTTCGCGAGCCAATTCAACCAAAGAGTCTAGAGATTCACATCTCCCCTCTACCATGAAATCTTGTTGGATTTTAGGGAAAGAGGATGATTCGGGCACGACCTCGGGATCCCAGTCAGGAAACAAACCTCGCACCGCCTCAACAACTCTTGCGGGGTCTTCGTGAGGACGAATAATAGTCGATAACTGGATGTCCACCATGGTGTTGCCAGTCACAATAGGCTCATGAGCGCTACGGAGGAGGCATCCAAGAGCACGAATGATTCAAAGACGCGAGATGGGACAAAGACCCGTGTCTGAACGCTCACCACTGCTCGGTGCTGCCCTTCTACTGGCCCCAACGCTGTGTCTAGTGGCAATCAGATTTGCATTGACAGCACTTGAGGAGGTACTTTCCGAAGACCCGATTCTATTGTATTCTATACATGGATTTGCATTACTTGTGGGCCTCATAATGTTCCTGAGATTTCGCAAAGTAGAGGATCACGAATATCATCGCTCACAGGCCATTAGGAAATTATCTAGAACTTATTCTAGAGAGGACAGAGGACTTTGGGAGAAAGGGGATTCTGCTATAGAGAGGTTGGAATCTAAGGCTAAATCGCCCAAGAAAGGAAAATCCGCATTGAGAGCGATGGAACTGCAGAAGGGCAGCATAGGCTCAATGAATCAAGAAAGGCGCGAAGAGGAGATTTCCGATGACGAGGGCGAACCTGAGCCTCGTAATCAGGGAATCAGTACTATTGTAGACGAACAGGCCATTGCTAAACCGAATGAATTGGGCCCAATCGGCAGATTGTCTGCATGGATCAGTAAAAGCTTGGATAACTCGGCCAAGAGAAGGATGGAGAAGAAGTCGGCTAAGTCAGTAAAGCCCAAGTCTTCGAATCCCTCAGACATGTGGGCCAGTCCAACGGACTCCAGCCTAACTCGGTCAGTCTTATCTTGCCCGTCTTGCGGCGCATTGAACAATGCAGGAACATCGTACTGCACATCATGCGGAAACCTACTTTCATAGGTGGGGTTGAAAACAGTCGAGCTGGAGCCCCCCTCGTCTACCATGCCAGCAATAAGGGACTACTACGAGGTTCTCGAAGTGGCTAGAGACGCCACACAATCAGAGATTAAGCGGGCATTCAGGTCATTGGCCCGGAGATACCATCCTGACAAGAACCCGGACGACGCAGAAGCGGAGACGAAGTTCAAGGAGGTCCAGGAAGCATATGCCGTTCTATCTAACGAGGACCAACGAAGGAAGTACGACATGTTCGGTCACGACCAACCAGGAGGCTCTCCCTTCGGCCCAGGAGGTTTCCAAGGAGTCAACATCAGTATAGACGACTTGTTCGGAGGCGGAATAGAGAGTATTTTCAGCCAGATTTTCAGTGGTGGTGGAACCCGGAGAAGGAGTCGAGGAACAGACTTACTCGTGAATCATGAGATTCCATTCCAAACAGTTTTTGATGGTTCTGATGAATCCATTGAAATTGATGTACTGAAGGAATGTGAAGACTGCGAAGGTACAGGTTCTCCGACTTCAGAAGGAGTAAAGGAGTGCCCTACTTGCGATGGCAGAGGGAGGATTCAGAGAATTGAGAAGGCAGGATTCTTCACCAAGCAGGTAGTTTCGGATTGTTCCACATGTAGGGGTGACGGGCGTATTGTGAGTGACCCGTGTGGCGCGTGTAATGGCGAAGGAAGATCAAAGAAGACCAAGCAAGTCACATTCACAGTACCTGCTGGCATTTCATCTGGGACGCGACTGAGGATGCGAGGGCACGGAGAGGCTCCGAGAGGCGCCGGGGGTGAAAGTGGTGACCTGTACATCCAGATTGAGGTGAACCAGCACCCTTGGTTCGAGAGGGACGGGGCAGATCTTCTGATGGCACTTCCAGTTGGATTCGTCGAACTCGCTCTAGGAACTCAGGTTATCATTCCTCATCCCGATGGAGAAGACCTGAGAATCAAGATTCCAGCAGGTTCCAATCCTGGAGACACAATCAATCTGCCAGGTCGGGGCCTGCCCGGAGGAAGGAGGGGCCGAGGTTCGGTAACCGTGCTATTGAAATTAGATATGCCCAAGAAGGTCTCTCGATCATTGAGGAAATCTCTGGATTCTCTAAAAGATGAGATAGGTACTGACTTCGATAAGTTAGAGGATTCGATTAGAGACGAGGCGCAGAGAAGGCGCCGGAGTTAATTCTCCTACCAGTCCAATGACTTGTTGGGAACAGCAGCTAAAGGTTCACCACCTACAAGACCAGATAGATGGAAACCTATCGTCGTCGGTGAATTCTCTAACTCGATTCCAATAAATGTCTTACTCGCTGCAGGCAGAGTATCGAGGAAGATCTCACCATCCTGATACATCCTATTGGGAGAGACAGATGAGATTCCAACGCTCGATCCTTCGGGAGCATGTACTCTAATTGCTGCCAACTCCCAAGGAACACTCTCAACTCTAATTCCGATTAGAAGGTCCGATATAGAATCAGCCACTCTCCAAACACAGATTTCAACCCGTTCGGTCAGGTGCTTGATGACTGGATCTCCCCAGTCCTCTACCACTGCTTTCCACGGACTGTCGCCCAGCTGTCTAAGCGAGTGTTCAATCTCGGCATGGTCTAACTCGCTTGAGGTTAGGGCCTCAGACAGCCTCTCTCTGAGGCTCCGCAATCTCCTTCTTTCATGCTCTTGGATGTCTGCTGCTAGAGGCGCTCCTCCGAAAATCGCATCACGATTCCACCAGATTACCATAGCTAGAGGGGTTAGAAGAAGTAAGCCTGCAAAGATGTAGAATCCACGCGCCCTATGAGACAGATCAATGAACTCTCCTTCTTCAGGAACATACGGGCCATTGTAAGGCAACGAGAACTGGTACTCTCCTTGTCCCATGCCCTGTTCCCAGCCAACTTTCAGCGCATGAATTCCAGGCGGTACAATCATCATTGAACCATCTGTTGAATTAACCAACTCCCCAGTCTCTTGATTTAGAGTCATGAGGGTGAATGAACCCAACGAGTCACCTATCCTTTGTACTCTCACATAGGATCCGTTCTCTTCGGTTACAGAGAACGCGTAATAATCCGTAGTATCAACTGAATCCAGAACTCCCGAGATAACTGTTGACTCTAGATTGAGCACCTGCCATCTAGAATCAATATCCCCATTCTCCCAAATCATGTCGGGAGCATCCCCTATCAGATTTCCATCACCTTTAGTGAGCGATTCAAGCATTACCGTCCAAGCTGCGTTGATGCCCTGAGTTGTGAATCCGAACTCCACTGAAATCGTATTCG
>CEOQ01045596.1_pt1 | contig 34045 bp, 30 predicted proteins | sample 361351 | NCBI WGS metagenome assembly CEOQ01 (sample SAMEA2619907, study PRJEB7988) | marine metagenome | biome: marine biome (ENVO:00000447); feature: deep chlorophyll maximum layer (ENVO:xxxxxxxx); material: "saline water (ENVO:00002010), including plankton (ENVO:xxxxxxxx)" | depth 60 m | reverse complement strand
AAATACTTAATAGTTTCTAAATGGATTTGGCATCGGGCCTACGGGTACTTCAATAAGTGTTGGTGCTTCGATGCTTAACGATTCCTTCACAGCTTTTGCTAGGTCGTCTGCAGATCCTTCTACTCTGACTCCTCTTACTCCAAATGCCTCCGCGAGCTTCATGAAATCTGGGTTTTGAACTTCAGCACCATATTCTCTGCCGTCAAACATATTGACCTGATCTCTCATGACATTTCCAAATGCGTTATCGTTGAATACTACTGCGACAACGTTTATGTGATGTTTTGCGGCAGTAGCTAATTCCTGAACATTGAACATGAATCCACCATCCCCACAAACGGCTACCACAGCTTTATTAGGTTGGGCAACCTTGGCTCCAAGCGCAGTTGGGTAGGCATATCCAAGATTGCCGTAGTAGGACGATGTGATGTAGGTCCTAGGTTCATAAACTTCATATTTATTACGACTGTAGTATCCGATTTGCGTCATTCCAGAGATAAATATTCCATCATCAGGCATTACACCACGAATAGCCTTTGTAAATGATTCCTGTGGTTCAATCACTGTTCCAGGATTGAACCTTTCAGACTTCAGTTGTGTCAACTCTTCTTCCCTACTTTCTCTGGGTTGCATTACCCCTTTTAGTCCCTTAAGTAATTCCGTTAGAGTCTTTTTTGCGTCGCCATTTAGACCTTCTGTATTTTCATAGTTACGTCCGATCTCCTCTTCGTCTATGTCGATTTGTAGAACTTTTTGACCCGTTAATTGTTGGCTGTTGAGCAATCTTGTGCCGACTGCAACGACTAGGTCATATTCTTGGATTTTGTTATCGAAGAAAGTGTCGTTTTTGAATCTAAAACTACCAATTGATAAGTGGCTTCTGTCTGATATGGAGCCTCTGCCTTCTCCCGTGGCTATGACGGGCGCTTGTAAAAATTCGGCTAATGATTCCAGTTCCTTTGAGGCTTCGCCAGATATCACTCCACCACCGGCCCATATTAGTGGGTTTTTTGCATTTGAAATGAGATCTATACCTCGACTTATACTCTCTTTACTTGCCATAGGTCTCTCATATTTTCCAGCTTCTAGTAAGTCTATGTCAGCTGTGTCAGCAAGGGTTTCTGGGGGTATTTCAATTTGAACCGGTCTAGGCCGTCCAGTCTGTAGTTGTTCAAAAGCTTCGTGCACAGCCTCTGGTATTTCAGTTGGATCCAAAATTAATTTCTGATGCTTGGTAATAGGTTTTATAGTTTCTATTTGACCTTTTATTTCATGTAGCATTCCTCTTTCTAAATTAATATGGTCCCTTTCAATCTGGCCTGAGATTACTAATATTGGCGATGATGCTGAGTATGCGGTGCCTATGCCGGCGCTTGCATTTTGAAGACCGGGCCCTGGTACGACTAATGCGGTACCTATGCCTCCTCCAGCCCTAGAATAGCCATCAGCCATATATGTGGTGGCCTGTTCATGTCTGGTGTTGATAAATCTTATGCCGGGCTCTTTGGCTAAGCCGTCGAGCAGGTTATATAATTGAACGCCAGGAAGTCCGAAAATAACCCTAACACCTTCTCTGTATAAGGACTTCGCTAAGGCTTCTCCCCCAGTCATTATTGTCATTATTTGTAGCTCCCTTCAAAATTACTTGTATGATTTTTAGTTTCTTTTGTATTGAGACATTGCTTTTTCAATTGAAACGTTTTTAAGAGACTGTAATTCTTCTCTGTGATCTTCAGACCATTTTTGAGAAGTCTGAAGATTGGTGAGTGACCCTTGAAAATGGGGCATTACATATCTAGCTATAAGTTCGTAGCTATGGAGTACTTGCTCTCTGGTCCCCCATTCTGTTGCTTGGATCATGAACCCGCCAAATCCGCCACTTTGCTCGTTTAACTCATGTATCTTGGCAATAAGATCGTCTGGGGTCCCTACACACCACGCTCCGTTTTGTGTCATGTAGTCTACGATTTTTTCTTTGGGCCCCTCGTAATCAAATGGCATTCCCATGGTTTGATGGAAATAGTCATATTGATATGCGGCAGATCTTTCTCTGACTTGTTCGATAGCATCTTTTTTACTATCAGCAAGGTGAACGTGAAGCACTATTCTCCATTCGTTTCTGTCTACGGTTTGTTTGTGTTCTTCGGCCGTTTCTTCGGCTATTTTCCAAAAATCCCCCAAATTAGAGCTCACGCTTCCACCTCTAATAACGCTTACAGACAGCACTCCAAGTCCGTGTTTTCCGGCTGCCACCATTCCAGAGGGTGATTGTGCTGCGGCGACTGCTATAGGGAAATGAGGTTGAGTGTAGGGCCTGAGGTGAAGTAGTGCTTCCTTTAGGGTGAACCAATCAGAGGAATGGGTGATTGGATCCGTTTCAGTTAGAAGTCTTTTTATTACACCTATTGATTCATCCATACGTGGTCTTTGTGTGGGAGGATCTATTCCCAATTGATAGGCATCGGATACCAAAGCGCCTGGCCCAACGCCAAGCATAACTCTACCTCTTGTTAGGTGGTCTAATAACACCATTCGGTTGGCTACCATCAACGGGTGGTGATAAGGTAGACTGGCAACTCCGGTTCCCAACTTTATGTGTTTCGTTCTTTCCGCTGCTATTCCTATGAATATTTCTGGGGAAGATATAGTTTCCCAACCCGCACTATGGTGCTCTCCTATCCATGCTTCATCAAACCCAAGGCTGTCAAGCCATTGTATGGTTTCCAAGTCGCGCTCTAATGCCAAGGTTGGGTTGTCTCCCAGCCAGTGGAATGGAGCCATGAAGATCCCAAACTTCATTCTTTCAGGCAGAGTCATAGTATCTTGTCCTTATGATGGGTCATTTTAAAAATGATATTCAACGAAATGTTAATTTTGTTCTAAGATGCAGGAATGTTACCATCGGGAATTGTTTAGGTTCAAATGGTTAATGACCGTTATTACTTTTGTATAAACGTGAAAGCTCAAGAGCTGTAAAAAACTGAATCCCTTTGAAACTCTTTATATACTCAATTAATTTATCAAGCATTAAGAGTCGGCCGGGCCTACCAATTATATAAGGATGCATAGTTAGCACGAAACTACGATTGTAGAAGTGCAGTCCTTGAAATGCTGAAGACCAAACTTGGTAAACGTGTTCAGGAGACGCGGCTACGTTAGTTTGGTTCAATGCTGGTGAGTAATTGAAAAAGGGATGATCGTCAAGTTCCCAATGAATGGGTATCTCCACTAATTCGCCTGCTCCAACTTTTACAAAATAGGGTATGTCGTCTCCCATTAGGCTGGAGTCGTATTCGAACCCCCTTTCAGACAGAAGGTTTAGCGATTGTGGACTAAGTTCCCAGCTTGGTGACCTATATCCCAGAGGGTTTGCGCCCGTGATTTCTCTTATTATCTTTGATCCTTTGTCTAAAACCTCTTCTTCTTCTGAAGAGGTTAGTGTGGAAGGAGGTTCATGCATGTATCCGTGATGAGCAATCTCATGCCCAGAATCCGATATTGATAAAACCATATTTTTGTTAGTTTCAGCTATGTAACCCGGTATAAAAAAAGTTGCTTTTATTTCATGTTTTTCCAATAGATTTAAGATTCTTGGTACAGCCACTTTTGGTCCATACTCTCTCATAGAGATAAGGCTAGGGAATTTCCTAGCATCTGGATTTTTATTAATAGCACTACTAGCGCCGTCTACATCGAACCCTAGGGAGATTGGACATCGAAGTTCATCTGGCCACATAGATAGTTTTATTCCGTTGTTTTCAGGTTTGAAATTAAAGATGTAACTGTGTCACACGCTTTTTCAATTTTGATCAGACTACTTTCTTTTTCTGAGCGTAGTTTAATCTCTATTTCACCATTCGATAGGTTTCGACTGCTAACAACTATTCTTAATGGAATGCCCATCAAGTCTGAATCATTCAGTTTTACCCCCGCAGTCTCATCTCTGTCGTCGTATAGGACTTCTATTCCAGCCCTATGCAAGTCTGTATATAATTTTTCAGATAGGTCTTGAATTTCCACTTTATCAGTGTTGAGACTGAGTATGGTCACTTGGTAAGGTGCTATAGATACAGGAAAAATGATTCCTCGTTTGTCCGAGCGTTGTTCCAAGGCTCCGGCAAGTATTCTCCCTACCCCTATGCCATAACAACCCATCACGAAGTTACTTAATTTGCCTCTCTGGTCAGGATATTTTGCTTGCATAGATTCTGAATATGTTGTTCCAAGTTTAAATACGTGGCCTATTTCTATTCCTCTCCTGGTTTCTAGTGTGCCGGTACATAAGGAACACTGGAATCCGGACTCAGCTAGAGCAATATCAGATTCTAAATGACTTCTGAAATCTCTCGGGTAATTTATATTCATCAAATGGTGGTCAACTTTGTTTGCACCCGCGACGAAATTTGTCCCGTAGCGAACCGATTCGTCTACAACTACTGTTATGTTATCTATTCCTATAGGAGAGGCGGAACCAACTGTAAAACCAAATTCATTTACTTCCGCGTTGGTTGCCAGTCTCAACTCGCGAGCTTTCAATAAATTTTTGAGTTTCACATCATTAATATCAAAATCTCCACGTATTACCGCACATACAGGTTTATTGTCGGCCACGTACACAATAGTTTTTAAAGTTTGGTCTGATGATATATTTAGAAATTCGCATATTTCTTTGATGGTTTTAACGTCAGGAGTCGAGACCTCTTTGATACTTTTTTCTTTAACCTCATTAATGGGTGCGATACTTTTTTGAAAAATCGCCTTTTCATCATTTGCAGCATATTCGCAATTGTTGCAGAGAACTATAGTATCCTCGCCAGATTCCGTAATAAGTATAAATTCCTTGGAGTCTTTTCCGCCGATCGCGCCACTATCAGCCTCAACTACAATGGTTTCTATACCACATCTTCTAAAAATATTTTTGTAGGCAGAAACCATGATGTCATAATTTTTGTCCAATCCATCATCATCTAAATCGAAACTGTAGGCGTCCATCATATCGAACTCCCTGACACGTATTAATCCACCCCTCGGTCTAGGTTCGTCTCTAAATTTCGTCTGAATTTGGTATAGGAGAATAGGAAGGTCTCTATAACTTTGTATTGTGTTTTTTACTGTCTCAGTGATGAGTTCTTCGTTTGTTGGTGGAAGTACCAAATCTCTATCTCGACGATCTTTTAGTCTTAGCATATCTGGACCATATACATCGTCTCTTCCGGATAATTTCCATAAATCACGGGGTTGTAAAATTCCTAGCTTAATTTCTTGTCCGCCGGCCTTGTCGATTTCTTGTCTGATGATCTCCTCTATTTTCCTTATTGAGCGCCATGCTAGTGGTAAGTAGCTATATACCCCTGAAGCTACCCTGTTTACCATTCCTGCTTGAAGGAGTAGCCGGTGACTGACTAATTCCGCCTCACCCGGATCTTCCCTTAATGTTCGACCAAATAACTTTGACATCTTCATGTCGAAGCCACTCCTTTTTCATCTGCTCCAACGGTAGAACTGTCTTTTTCAGCTTTTCTGACTTCCTCCATTAAAGTATTTAGCATGTCTTTTTCGTCAACTATTTTTGACTTTTTCCCTTTTCTGAAAATGACCGCCCTTCCTGCGCCTGCAGCGATTCCAACATCTGCATCCTTCGCTTCGCCTGGACCGTTTACTTCACATCCCATCACTGCAACTTTGATAGAACTTTTATTCTTTTTCAGTAAATCGTCTACTTCACTTGCTAATTTTCTGACATCTACATCAGCCCTGCCGCAACTTGGACATGCAACAAGCACTGGGCCTTCTTTCCGAAGTTCAAGTGCTTTCAATATCTCAAAACCCACCTCCACCTCTTTAACAGACTCGTCACTAAGACTGACCCTGATGGTGTCACCTATGCCTTCATAGAGTAGTATTCCAAGGCCAATAGAACTTCTTATACTTCCGGACTTTTCCGTACCGGCTTCAGTTATTCCTAGATGTAGTGGATAGGGGACTAATTTTGCCATCCGTCTATAGGATTCAACTGTAGTGTCTATATCGAATGCTTTCAAAGATATCTTAATTAAATTAAAATCCAGACTTTCAAGTATCCCTATCTCCCAAAGACCTGTGGCAACCATGTGGTCAACTGCACTATAGAAACCAGTATTTTGGCTACCTTTGTTTAGTAAATTCACGCCGTCAGCATGTCTGGATAATCCTTTTGTTTTCCCTATGCCTCCGACTGGGGGTAAGCTTCCAAAATTCACCCCTATCCTGATAGGAATATTTCGTTCCTTTGCTTCTTTTACCACCATTTTGACTTTTTCAGGATCACGTATGTTTCCTGGATTGAGTCTGAGGCAATCAACTCCACTTTTCATTGATTCTATAGCTATTTGATGATGAAAATGAATATCAGCCACTATGGGAATTTTGGATTGTTTTTTAATTTCTTTTAAAGCCTTTGCTGCTTCAATGTCTGGTACAGCACACCTAACTATCTCGCAGCCGGCCTCTTCCAACAATCTGATTTCGTATATTGTTGATTCGACGTCTCTAGTGTCAGTTTTTGTCATAGACTGGACTGTTATTTTTGAATTACCGCCAACTTCCACGTTACCTACATAGATTGATTGTGTGATTCTTCTTTTCATATGTAACCTTTAGTTGCTTTTGAGAAATTATTGTAGGAAACCTTGTCCAGTTATGATTCTGACAACATCGAAGTAACTCATTAGCAAAATTAGACCTATTAGTACGGCGAAACCTGTCATATGAATAGCCCCTTCAACATTGGGCGATATCTTTTTCCCGTTTCTAATTCCCTCGATTAGAACAAAAGCTAGGCGCCCTCCATCTAAGGCGGGTATTGGCAAAATGTTTATAATTGCAAGACTTATACTTATCAAAGCAGTGAGTTCGAAAATTGGAAACATACCTACTTTTGCCACTTCCCCAGTAACCTGAGCTATTCCGATTGGCCCGGTAAGTCCCGGGTCTTCTCCTCCAGACATCCATCCTCCTAGCCCAGAGAATGTGTAGGTGACAACTTGTATGATTTTTTCAAAAGAGGCCGGGATAGCACTTAAAATGGGCTCTCTTTCTTTTACGGTCTTAGGATTGGAAGTGCCAATAAGTATCCCCACGGAGCCCTGTTTTAAAGTGTCACCTACATCAGCATTTATGTCATAGGTTCTGGCTTCTTTAAGAGTTACTTCTGTTTTTGGATCGTTAACTTTTTCAACAATTTTTAGATTTGGAGGAGACTTTCTAGGGACCAATGTCACATTTTCGACATGTGAAAATTCTGGCGAAGAACTAAATCCAGTGACATTTGCTGATTTTCTAACAGCAAATTCCACAGGTTTTTCCTTATGTTTCTGAATTTCATCGACTAGGTCCGTATGGCTCTCTATCAATTTGCCATTAACCGCCAAAATTGCATCTCCTGGAGCCATGCCGGCTACCTTGGCGGGTGACTGAGGGGCTACTCCTGCAATCGTCACAGTACCTACTATTTTGTCATGGGGTAAAGCAAGGATTATTGTGTAAATTAGGATTGGTATGAGTAAATTCATAAAAGGACCTGCAAGTAATACTGCAGATCGGACTGCTACACTTTTCCTCGCGAAACTTCTCTCCTCAGTCGGATCTTCCTCACCAACCATTTTTACAAAGCCACCGATAGGAATTAGATTTATTGAGTAAAGGGTTTCACCTTTTGTTATCCCCCAAATTCTTGGGGGGAAGCCGAATCCAAATTCAGTTACCTTAATATTGAAATGTTTGGCGGTTAGAAAATGTCCTAATTCATGGACAAACACCAAAAACCCCAAGATTGGTATGACTAGTAGCCAACCTGGTAAGTCCATCATGAAGGTGTTCCTGTTTTAGTTCCGATTAACTCTTCTACTTGCGTTTTCGCCCATCTGTAGGCATCTATGATCTGATCTACGTTCGGGTCTTTGTAAGGTCGATGTAGTTCCATAACATGTTTGATGACGGATTCTATTTCAACAAAAGATATGGAACCTTCTAGAAATTTATCTACAGCTCCTTCGTCGGCTCCGCATAATGCTGATGGCCATGTATCGCCCCTTTTTGCATAGTCAATTGCCATGTGAAAGCATGGATATCTCTCTCGATCTATCTCTTTGAAGGTTAGTTGTTTTGTATCTGTCGGTCTAAATCTATTTGGTTCGGAAGATTTTATTCTCTCTGGGAAGAATAATGCATGCTGTATAGGTAATCGCATATCTGGGACGCTTAATTGTGCTTTAGTTACTCCATCTTCAAATTCAACCATTGAGTGAATAATACTTTCAGGGTGTATTGCAACCTCTATTTGATCCCAATCCACGTTAAATAACCATTTTGCTTCAATGACTTCGAACGCTTTGTTCATCATAGTCGCTGAATCCACAGTTATTTTAGCTCCCATGTTCCAGGTGGGATGTTTTAAGGCATCATTTTTGGTTACATTTTTAAGTTCTTTGATATCAACATCCCTAAATGCCCCACCGGATGCCGTGATCAAGAGTTTCTCAGGGTGAGAGTTTTCTCCTCTTATACATTGCCATATAGCACTTGGTTCGCTGTCTAACGGTAATAAACTAGAGGAGCTTTTCTCGATTTTGTTCATCAGAATAGGTCCAAGCATGACGATTGATTCTTTATTAGCCAATGCTATGTCTATTCCGAGATCTACCGCGGCTAAAGTAGGTATTACGGAGGCATATCCTGTTGTGGCGGTTACGACAATTTCAACTTGACCATTGATTATCAACTCAGATATATCATTCACTACATGAACGCAATCAGGTAGGTTATTCAAAGCAGTGTTATACGTGTTTAGGTATACAAACTGCGGTTTAAACTCTTCAATCTGGTTTAACAGTAGTTTGTAATTACTATTAGCAGCAAGCCCTACTATTTTTAGTTTGTCTGGGTGTGCACGGACAACGTCTAGTGTTTGAGTTCCTATTGAGCCCGTGGAACCAAGAACTGAAAGCCCTTTCATGTTGAGATCCATTGAGTAAAATAATACAAGACGCATAGACTGAAAACAATTGAATCTAGTCTGTCTAAGGCGCCGCCATGGCCAGGTAAAAGTCTTCCTGAGTCTTTAACTCCGGATTTTCTCTTTAGGAGGGATTCGTATAGGTCACCGATTTGGGCACAAGAAGATAAAATTAATCCCGTGACAGAGGACTCTATAAGTGTGACCATTTTGATTTCCAAAAAATGTACGGATAATAATGAACCTATTACCCCGAAAACCAATCCGCCGAGAGCACCCTCTAAAGTTTTTGATGGACTGATTTTCGGGAAGAAAGGGGTCCTACCAATAGTTTTTCCGACAGCATAGGCACCTGAGTCTGTGAGGGTGATCGTCACAAACAGATACAACGTCCATTCCAATCCATTTGGCCCTTCTCGGAGTAACGGAGCGAAGCATAGGAGACCTCCCACATATACACCGGCAGCGATACTAATAAACAGGTTAGTAAGGATTGTAGGAGCACGTGGCGCGAATAAAGGAAGTATAGCCACACTAGCTAAGCTTAAAATCGAAATGCCTAAAGGGAAGGCAATTGAGTTCATATCAAGCTTCGCTAATATGAACCCTGTTAAAACTAATGATCCTGAGATAAAAGCTGATAACAAAGGTGTCGTCCGCATTTTTTTTTGGGCCAAGAAGTTGCTTAACTCATAGGCAGCTAATACTGACCCAAAAATCATTAGTGCTAAAAACCATATGTTTCCAAAATAGGTCAAGGAAAGTACTATGGGAATTGCTAGCATAGAACTCAGGACGCGGGTTTTCAAAATTCTCTACCTTCCACACCTATGTTCGCCTGTATCAAATGCACTGTCTCTAAGTATTCAAAGATCCGTATCTGCGATTCCTTGATAAATATTCTTCTACGGCAGTCTTAGCATCATTTTTGTTAAATTCAGGCCAGAGAACATCAGTGAAATAATATTCTGAGTAAGCAGATTGCCATAATAAAAAATTACTTAACCTTTTTTCGCCGGCAGTTCTGATGATTAAATCGGGATGAGGTATGCCTGAAGTATAAAGCCTATTCTCTATACTTTCTTCTTTAACATCATTCGAATCCAGTTCATCTATGATTATTTGCTTAACAGCTCTAACAATTTCTGATCTGCCACCATAATTAAAGGCTATGAGGAGTTTCAGTCCAGTGTTGTTTGAAGTCCTGTCTTCTGCCTGACTGACTGCATGTACCACCTCTAAAGGGAGTCCTGATTTCTCCCCAATGTGTTTGATCTCTATGTTGTTTTCGTTTAATTCCTCAAGATCATTCGCCACCGATTCAACCAACAAATCGAATATGTTTTGGACTTCATTACGAGGGCGGTTCCAGTTTTCCGTAGAAAATGCATATAAGGTTACGGTTTCTACTCCGTATTCCGTAAAAGTAGTAAGGATTTCATTGAGATTTTTTGTCCCTTGCCTATGGCCTTTTTCTCTCTCCATACCTTTGGAATGTGCCCATCTTCCATTGCCATCCATAATGATTCCCACGTGTCTAAGTGGCAGGTTAGGATTCAAATTAGGAGTGTTTGATTGAGTCACTTTTTATTTTATGTCCACGTCATCAGTGGGATATTTCCCGAGGTGGTGGATTAAACTTCCATAACTTCTTTTTCTTTATCTGACTTCAAACCGTCCATTTTGGCTATGAAAGTATCTGTCACTTTTTGAAGATCTTCCTGAGCTTTTCGACTTTCATCTTGTGAAATATCTTTATCTTTTTCTAATGTGCGAAAAGATTCTAGACTATCTCTGCGGATGTTTCTTACTGAAACATGGCCTTGCTCCACCATACCACCTACCATCTTAACCATTTCTCGTCTTCTTTCCTCAGTAAGTTCAGGGACAGAAATCCTTATTATGGATCCGTCATTGTTAGGAACTAAACCTGTTTGAGATTGCGAAATGCTTTTTTCTATCTCACCTAGTGAGTCTTTGTCCCAAGGTTGTATAACTATAGTCCTAGCTTCTGGCACTGTGATTGATGACAGTTGGCCAAGTGGAGTTGGTGTGCCGTAATAGTCTACTGTTATGTTCTCGATCAATCCGGTAGATGCTCTGCCAGTTCTTACCGCGCTTAAATCTCTGTTTAGCGCGTCTACACTTTTCTGCATACGTTCCTTTGTGTCATCAATTATTTCAATTACGATAGTCATTGCGATGATTCTCCAGAGTTAAATTTTCATTCTTTAGGATTATTGTCGGAGACCAAGGTGCCAATAGTTTCACCTTTGACAATTTTTGCCAAATTACCTTCGTCAAACAGATCAAACACAACTATTGGAACATCATGTTCCATACACAATGATAATGCGGTAGTGTCCATTACTCTGAGTCTTCGTTCTATCGCATCCAGATACGTAATATGATCGAATCTTTTTGCGTCCTTATTCGTTTTGGGGTCTTTGTCATATACTCCGTCCACGTCATTTTTAGCCATTAGGAGTACATTAGCATCTATTTCGAGAGCTCTAAGAGCAGAACCTGTGTCAGTCGTAACAAATGGGTTTCCTGTGCCAGCAGCAAATAAAACTACTCTTCCTTTCTCAAGGTGACGTATTGCTCTTCTTCTTATGTATGGTTCTGCCACTTGTTGAATGTTTATAGCGCTCAGAGTTCTAGTATCAAGCTTATGTTTTCTTTCCATAGATTCTTGCAGTGCTAAAGCACTAATCACTGTTGCCAACATTCCTGCATAGTCAGCACTCGCTCGATCCATACCTTCGAGCTCAGCTTCTGATCCTCTCCAAATGTTCCCTCCACCTACTACTATTCCTAGTTCGACACCCATATTAATCACGGATTTTATTTCGCCAGCCATGTAATCGAGGGAATCCGGATCTATACCATGCGACCTGGTCCCCTTTAAAGATTCGCCGCTCAGTTTGAGGAGTACACGTTTAAAGCGGACCTCAGACATTATTTTAAATTACTCTCCCAGAGAGAATCTTTGAAATCTTCGCACTCGAATGTTTTCACCCAGCTTCCCAACAGTTTCATTTATAAGGTCTTGAATACTTTTCGACGGATCTTTGATGAATGGTTGAAGCAATAGAGACTCTTCTGGGTTTGCTTCTGGTTCATCTCCTCCCACTGTAGCGGGATCCATAGCGGCGATTTGCATCGCGATGTCGTGCGCCAGAGATGAGAATTCATCAGTGCGTGCGACGAAATCAGTCTCACAATTGACCTCCACTATAGCTGCTATTCTGCCACCACTGTGTACGTATGTTTCGATTACCCCTTGGTCGGTTTCTCTGGATGCCTTTTTAGCTGCTGATGCTATGCCTTGATCCTTAAGGAGCTTTTCCGCTTTCGATACGTCTCCATCGCTTTCTTCCAAAGCTCGTTTGCAGTCCATAACGCCTGCACTTGTCAATTCTCTAAGTTGTTTTATCAGTTCAGTATTAGTTGCCAATCTTACACCTGATTTGTTTTATATAGGATTGCCACAATCAGAAGGCATTTAAAGAATTACTCTTTAGTGGTTGTCTCATCCTGATCATTTTCTTCAATTTGCCCACTGCTTGATTCATTAGAAGGTTCATCCGTTATTGAAGTAACGTCTTCTGAATCTTCTGTTTCTTCGTCATCTTGTGTTTCCGAGTCTTCTAAAGTGACTGTGGAATATGTCACCATGCGAGGGGATGATCCGCCTTGGGATGTACTTTCACCGGTGTCAGTCTGGTCAGCCAGTCTCTGGTTTTGGCCCTCTATAATCGCATCAGACATCCTACCTGTAATTAGCCGGATGGATCTGATCGCATCGTCGTTACCAGGCACTGGGTGGTCTATTAGTTCTGGGTTACAATCGGAATCCACTAACGCTACGATCGGTATTCCAACTCTTATCGCCTCGTTAACAGCAATTTCCTCTTTACCAATATCTATAATAAATAGGGCACCAGGCATCTCCGTCATTTCTTTGACACCAGACAAATTCCGATTCAGTCTGCGGATTTGCTCGTCGTACCCAAGAGACTCTTTCTTAGTTAATTGATTGAATTCACCACTTTCACGGCGAGTTTCCAAATCTACGAGATGATCAATTCTGGACTGTATGGTTCTAAAATTTGTTAGTGTTCCACCAAGCCACCTATTGGAAATATATAATGAGTTACTTCTTTCCGCTTCGGCTTCTATGGTGTCTTGTGCCTGTTTTTTTGTTCCAACGAAGAGTATTTTTTTCCCTTCCGCGGCGACCGTTGTCAGAAATTCAGCCGCTTCTTCAATTTTCCCAAGAGTTTTAGCAAGATCGATTATATGGATTCCATTTCTATGTGCGAATATAAATTCATCCATTTTTGGGTTCCATCGTCTTTTCTGATGTCCAAAATGAACTCCTGCTTCTAGCAGAGATTTCATAGTTATTCTTCGATCATCTTGAGACTCTGAGGCTTCCGCTTGGACCACGTCCTGCACCATAATGAATCCTTCCGAAATAAGCTTGTTTTTGTGAGTATATTGTGTCGCCATTCAGTCGCTTTCCGAATCTGAAAAGCGCCGAAGGATTATAACACGTATAAAAGTTGCCGGGCAAAAATGGTATTTTTTTCCTATTCATTATGTCTGGCCGTATTTGTGCTCTGATCTCGATCTGAGGATTTGTTGTTCACGGTGGCTCATCGATGTTAGATTGTCCGTAGTCATTATTAGGGCATCCTCCCTATTGTCCGTGTAATAATGCTTCCGGATTCCTTCCACTCTAAAATTGAATTTCTCGTATAAGGATTGTGCTGGAAGGTTAGAATTTCTAACTTCTAAGGTGACACTGGACATTCCTTTTTCTCTTGAAGTACTAATAACATTGAGTAGAAGCAATTCTCCTATTCCTCTTCTCCTCATATTCCTTCTAACGGCGATTGATATGATGTGTGCTACGTCTACCATGTCCCAGACTATGGCGTATCCTGCTATGAAATTTTGCCCTTTTTGCCAACCTGTATATCCGCCTCTATAAGTGTTTCGTTTTTTTTTAAGGCTGCTTTCTGTAGTTGGCAATTGACTATCATAGTCTGGATGAAGATTGTTCATTTCAGCAACTAATGCGGTAGACCTCGTTTTTTTTAACTCTTTAATAAATGAGGTCGGTGGAAATAGATCTGGGAAAGCATCCTTTTCTATAGCCGAGACCTGCTCTAGATCGATTTGAAGCATTTCACGACATAAATAAAGATTTTTGAACTTCATGAATGGCCTTTTAACACGGTGATTATGAGGATTGCCAAGCCTATTTAAATTACCACATGATATATCTGTTGTAGGGGGTTTCTTCTTCATCAGAGTAAAACTCTGTAGTTTAATACATGAACAAAAGATTAAGAATTTATCATCAAACTACTTGCTTTATGCATTGGGTTTGGAGATAGTATTGTCTGTCGTGCATTTGAGAGTTTTCAGTCGGGTAAATATATGGTTAGTACCCGGATTTACTGTTGTATAGATGACTTGTGCGCGATTTTGATAGGAGTTGTCTGAGCAAGATACATGGAACACATTGCTAGAATTATAGGCTATGCCCTTCGTCATAGAATGAGATTGATAGTAGCTTACCTGTGTACGGCAGGTGCAGTTGCATCTTATGTGTTCCTACCGAGATATTTCGGGAAGGCTATCGATGCTATTGCCATACCGCTTGAGAAAGGGGAGTCTGTCAATAACGATCTACTTGTGAGTAGTATCGTGATAATTATAGTACTTAGCCTCATGCGCGGGGTGCTATCCTATGGTCAAACCTATCTTGCTGAGTCACTTTCACAATACGTTTCTTATGATCTAAGGAATGATTTCTATGACAATGTACAGCATCAAAGTTTTGCCTTTCATGACAAACACCATACGGGTAGTTTAATGTCTCGGGCGATAACGGATGTTGAAAATATTCGGATGTTCATAAATATGGGAGTAGTAAGGGCACCATATTTTATCTCTCTATTTTTGATAGTGGCAGTGATATTAACTTCGATCAATTGGCAACTCGGATTGATAAGCGCAGGATTCATGCCAATTGTTGCTTTTTATACCAGTCATGTTCGGCTAAGAATGAGGAATTTGTGGCTTGTATCCCAACAAAAAATGGCTGAGTTGAGCATAATATTGCAGGAAAATTTCTCAGGAATGCGTGTAGTGAAAGCTTTCGCATCTGAGGATCACGAAGAGTCTCGCTTCGATGGTAAGAGTACTGAAGTGGCTGACAGTTTTATAAAAGCGGAACAGCTACGAGCTTCGAGCATGTCGTTTATGCTTTTTACGTTTTTGGTCACTTTAGCTTTAGTGTTGCTATTCGGTGGAAAACAGGTTATTGATGGAAATATCACCCCCGGTGAACTAGCGCAATTTGTTTTTTACCTTCAGATTTTAGCTTTGCCAGTCCGTATGGCTGGCTGGGTTGTAAATTCGTATGCCAGGGCCGCTTCTGCGGGAGAGCGGATGTTTGAAATCCTGGATTCTGAATCTCCAGTCTGTGAGAAAGATAATCCTAAAATCATGTCTCGCAGAAAAGGTAAAGTGGTTTTTGAAAACGTTTCGTTTTCATACGACGGTAATCAGGGCTCACCAGTGCTGGATAATATAAACATAGAAGCTAAACCAGGGGAAGTCATTGCACTTTTGGGGGCTCCTGGCAGTGGAAAGTCTACTCTAGTTAATCTTTTGCCCAGGTTTTATGACGTTACATCCGGGAAAGTGTTGTTGGACGGAGATGATATTAGAGATTTTGATCTTAAGTCGCTAAGAGAAAATATAGGTATGGTCCAACAAGATGTCTTTCTTTTTACGACTACTTTAAGAGAGAACATATGCTATGGAATGGAAAGTGCGTCTCAACAAGAAATAGAGCAGGCAGCTTCAGTAGCGCGCATGGATGAATTCATAGATTCTCTAGACGATGGGTACGACACATACATTGGCGAGAGAGGTTCGACTCTTTCAGGAGGGCAGAGGCAGAGGATGTCGATTGCGAGAGCAGTTTTGCTTGATCCTCCTTTACTAATTCTTGATGACTCTACTTCCAGCGTCGATGCTCAAACAGAGGATGAAATCAAACAAGCCATGGAATCAGTAATGGCTGGACGTACAACCTTCGTCATAGCTAATCGTCTAAGCACCGTACACAGCGCAGATAAAATAATTGTCTTAGATCAAGGCCGAATAATAGAGGAAGGGACGCACGAAGAGCTTTTGATGAATGAAGGTAAATATAGAGAGATATATGAATTACAATTGCGACCCCAGGATGAAGTTATGAGAGAAATAGATGTAAAAAGTGCAAGGGGAGTGCAAAGCACATGAATTTAGGGCTTGGAGGAATGTCAGCATCACGTGGTCAGGCAGATGAGGAAGTTTTTGGGTCTGCTTATGATCAAAGGGTAATCCTTAGGCTATTTCCATATGTGCGACCTTTTATGAAACTTGTCGTGGTTTCTGGGGTTTCGATGTTTATTTATACTCTAACTCTGGTCGCTGTTCCCTGGTTGATTGCGTGGGGTATAGATGATTTTATACGAACAGGTGATTGGGATGGATTGAGATGGGTATTTCTCTTATTTCTTGGTGTTTGTTTTGTTAATTGGGGTACGAATTATCTACAACAACAAAGTATGCAGAAAGTCGGTCAGGGGGTCCTTTGGAGATTGCGGAGGGCATTATTTAGCCATGTTCAAAAGCAATCTATGAGATATTTTGATAGAACCGAGGTTGGTCGATTGATGTCAAGAGTCCAGGGCGATGTGGGCCAGCTACAGGAATTCGCCGCTCTGGTTGTTATGAGTCTTGGTGACCTATTAAGTATAGTAGGCATAGTGATTGCTCTTCTTTTGTTAAACCTGAAGTTAGGCCTTATAACTATGGCGGTACTTCCGATCCTGATAGTGATTATGGTTGTTTGGCAAAGATATGCCAAATTGGCATTCATACAGGTTAGATTGAGGATTTCTATAGTTAACGCTGCTTTTAATGAGAATATTTCTGGGGTCAGGGTTGTTCAAAGTTTAAATAGACAAAGCAGGAATTTAGAGATTTTTGACGAGAAAAACGAATCCCATAAAAAAGCTAATTTGACCGCGGCCAGCTATGCCGCTGGTCTGTTGCCTGGAGTAGATATACTCACTGCGATTGGGATCTCTTTGGCTATATTTTTTGGAGCGGGCATGGTTAACGATAACTCATTGGAAATAGGTGTTCTGGTAGCGTTTGTAATGTATGTACAGCGGTTCTTTGACCCAATAAGAAATCTGACTCAGCAATATACGCAGCTGCAAAGATCTATGGCTTCGGGTTCTCGTATTTTCGATCTTATGGACAGAATACCTGATATGAATGATGTTGATGATGCGGGTGAGATGCCCCCCATAGAAGGAAAGATCGAATTTAAAGACGTTAGATTTAGCTATGTAGAAAATGAGGTGGTCTTAAAGGGTATAAATCTTACAGTTGAGCCAGGCCAGACTATAGCTGTTGTTGGCCCAACAGGTGCAGGAAAAACTAGCATAGTGTCATTGTTGTCACGATTTTACGAAGTTGAAGAGGGCAATGGAGCAGTTCTTGTAGATGGAAAAGACATAAGAACTGTAACTAGAAAGTCGTTAGTTAGCCAGATGAGTACTGTTTTACAAGATCCGTTCCTTTTCTCGGGTACAGTTAGAGAAAATATAAAATATAACCATAGGGATTCTTCTGATGAACAGATGATTACAGCCGCGAAAGCGGTTGGTGCCCATGAATTTATCGCGAATCTTGAAAATGGGTATGACACTTATTTATCTGAAAGAGGAGCTAATTTGAGCTTGGGCCAAAGACAGCTACTTAGCTTCGCAAGAGCGATTGTAGCTGATCCACGAATTTTAATTTTGGATGAAGCTACGGCTAATATAGACAGTCATACAGAGATTCTCATACAGAAAGCATTGAAAAATTTGCTTGACGGTAGAACTGCTATTGTAATCGCACATAGGCTGTCAACGATTCGGGGAGCAGACAAAATCGTAGTTCTTGAGAGTGGTACGATCGTTGAGACTGGCAATCATGATGAATTGATGGAAAAAGATGGATTGTATAGCCATTTGTACAACATGAATTACTCTGTTATGGATTCACCTCTTTCAAAGTAATTAGTGACCAGTGACAGATTTTTACTGCAATAGTTCTTGTTCTCCTCTATAATCTCGCAAGTATCTTCTTAGGTTTTTCATTTTTCAGTTAAATAGGTTACTTCGATTTGTTATTTGATAATAATTTTGCTTTATATGAGTTGAAAATTTATGAAAATATTTTTTTGCCCTGAATGCGGTGGGTATTCATTGGGACCAGCTACGAAATGTGATGAATGCCAAGCAGATCTTCCAGAAGATTCATGGGCAGAAGTTACTGAAGAAGAATTACAACAACTTGAATATGTAGATGACTTTCATTTGCCGGCGGATATTTCAACCTGGGAGTATGATGTTGTGAAATTAAAGTCTGACACTGAAGAAGGAGGTCTAAGTTATACAACTAGCCTTCTTAAAAGGATGGGTGATAAAGGCTGGGAATTGGTAAATATCACTCCGTTATCCAATCATGAAGATGGTCCGAAATATGGTGTATTTAAAAGGGTTTGGGAAGGATCAACAGACTAGTAATATAAGTTGGTATTTTAAAAGCGATTAATTTTCAGGTTGTTATTTAGATCTTCGAGGATCTGGCTATCGTGGTTAAAAGGAAGTTTAGGTAAGTCGTCTAAATCGAACCAACCTACAGCGCTAACCTCTTCCCCCTTTGATGCTTTTGAGGAAATCGGGCTTGCCTGATATACGATCAGTACGACAGGACCATTTCCAGAATATACTCCTTGTAGGCTATCCAATCTAATATCTAGATTCGTTTCTTCATTTACCTCTCTAATTGCTGCATTTTCCACCATTTCTCCTTGGTCTACATATCCAGAAGGAAAGCTCCATTTACCGAAATGTGGCTCTATGTCTCGTTTAACTAATAGAATGGAATTGTTTTTTATGATTAATATTACAACGGCTACTTTTGGGTCAACGTAGACAATTTTGTCACAGTGGGAACAATATGGCCGTAAATCATTTTTTACATGTTGTTGTACCAATTTGTTTCCACAAATGACGCAGTAAAGTATGCCTTGCAAATTGAGGCCTCCTTAAAGAATTTAAGTTATGGGTAAAATAAATATAAATCGTACAGAAGTCATGACTGGTGAAACTGTGTGGAATTGTATAATCAATTATCAGTGATTACACTCTAGAATTTTTTCGATTTGTATACTAAATATGAACATATCAAACCTTTTAGATAATTTATTAAATTCCAAGCAACAATCTGCCGCGAGATCTATTGGGACTGCCGCTCAATCTTTGGGTGTAGAGGCATTTTTAGTTGGAGGTTCAGTAAGAGACTTAATACTCGGGAGGCCTGTTAGCGATATTGACATATCTGTAGAATGCAGACCAGAAAAATTGTTAAAAACTCTAGAACTTAAAGATTCTCTCTTAGTATCCTCTTCTGAATTTGGGACGGTTAAACTTAACATTCACGATGAATTAATCGATGTGGCAATGGCTAGGTCGGAGGTCTACTCAGAGCCAGGAATGTTACCTGAAGTTCGGCCTTCGGATATAGGCAATGATTTGTCTAGAAGGGACTTTACAATTAATTCGATTGCAGTTTCATTAAGTCCTGAAAATTGGGGTGAGGTGGTTGATGCTTTTGATTCAATATCCGATCTTAAGTCGAAGACTATTAGGGTAATTCATTCAAATAGCTTTATGGATGATCCTACTAGAATATTTAGAGCAGCGAGATATATGGCGAGGTTGGATTTTGTTCTGAATTTGGAGACTCAAAATCTCATTTCGGGATCTCTTAAATCTTTAAGAAATCTAAGTGGTGTGCGTATTTCAAATGAACTCTCCAAGATATTTTGGGAAACAGATCCTGGGAAAGTTATTGGATTGTTGGATAGCTGGGGTGTGATGAGGTGTATCTGTGAAAGTCTCGACATGTCACTTATAGACTGGGATTGTTTAACTCGTGAGTTCCTTCCGCAAAATGATAGAGATGTGATTGGATTCTTACTTATGGCATTATCACTGAAGTCTTTGGAGGAACGGGGAAAATTTAGCGAAAGGATGTCCTTTAACTCTTCTGTATCTAATGCTATAGAAGATCTAGGCTTCATAGAAGATATGAAACCAAATTTCAAAGCTTCAGATGTGTACAATACTCTGTCTCAATGTTCTGAATTTGCGTTAGCTTCGGCCAGTTTATTTCATAAAGGATATATTTCAGATCACGTGGATTTATATAGAGATAACTTGAAACATGTCCGGCTTTCAATTGACGGGAATGATATTTTTAATTTAGGAATTGGACCAGGTCCACAAACAGGACAGATTCTGCGTTCAATCCACTCTTCTTTGCTCGATGGTGACACCTTAAGTAGAGAAGAGCAGATTGAACTTGCCAAGACTTTAATAGACCTTAATTAGCCAACAGAGACGCCAGATATTCCCGGTTCGGTCATACTATCGGGGTTAAGAATTTCTCTAAGTTCATCTTCTTTGAGATTTGTCTCTTCTAATGCAACTTCTAGAACAGTCTGCCCTGTGGATTGGGCTTTATGGGCTATGGATGCTGAGGCGTCGTAACCGATATGAGGCACCAATGTAGTCACAATAGCTAGACCTTTATCCACCATTTCCGGACCCTTGGTGGTCGCTTTTAAACCATCAATGCATTGGATTGCCAGATTACTGGATACAGTAGCCAGAAGATCTATTGATTGGAGTAAATTATATGCGGCTACAGGCATCATTACGTTTATTTCGAAGTTACCAGATTGTCCGGCGACTGATATCGTTGCATCGTTTCCAATTACTTGCGCTGATACTTGGCATACAGATTCTGGTATCACAGGATTTACCTTACCTGGCATTATTGAACTGCCAGGTTGTACTTCTGGTAACTCGATTTCGCCAAATCCGCCGCGCGGTCCTGAACCCATCCATCTGACATCATTGGCTATCTTCATAAGACTTACTGCTAAAGTCTTCATGGAACTACTAGCTTCCACTATGTTGTCTAAAGTACTCTGAGCTTGGAAGTGGTTGTCCGTCTCTCTGAATTCAATTCCTAGATAGGTCGATAGTTTATCGCATACTTTTTTGGCGAATTCAGGGTGTGTGTTGACACCTGTACCAACTGCTGTGCCTCCTAAAGCGACTTCACTTAATTCTGCCAAGGCTTGTTTTGACCTATGAATTCCTCTTTCTATTTGTCCCGCGTGCCCTAAAAATTCCTGCCCTAGACGTACCGGAGTTGCATCTTGTAAATGAGTTCTTCCCGTTTTTACTATGGGCATAAACTCTTTTGATTTTGAATGCAGTGACTTATGTAATCTTTCTAATGAAGGTATGAGCGCATCTTTGATTGCAGTTGCTGCAGCAACGTGAATTGATGTGGGTATAACATCGTTGGAAGATTGGCCGATATTCACATGGTCATTTGGGTGAACTGGAGTTCGACTTCCTAGTTCGCCGCCTAAAATTTCTATCGCTCTGTTAGAGATTACTTCGTTAGCATTCATGTTTGTGGAAGTACCGGACCCTGTTTGAAATATATCGACAACAAACTGATCGTCAAATTTGCCTTCAGACACTTCTTGAGAGGCTTGTACTATAGCCTTTCCTATATTTGACTCTATTAGGTCTAGCTGCATATTGGTCTCTGCTGCGGCGAGTTTGACTTGGGCTATCGCACGAATAAATGATCTTGAAAATCTTAATTGACTAATAGGAAAATTTAGGACAGCCCTCATTGTGTTAGCGCCGTAATATGCATTTTTCGGAACTTGAAATTCTCCCATGGAATCTTGTTCTTTTCTGTATTCTATTTGTTTAGACAAATGTCGAGCTCCTATGTTGATATGTATTTAATTATTTAGGTTTTGTAGTTATATTTTATTGAAAATTTTCATCTATATGGTTTTATCGACGAATTTTGTAATTAGTTCACTTAGTAGGCTTTCATAGCCTCTGAAAAAGTGATCCGCGCCAGATATTATTTCTATCTCCTTTGGGTCAGTGAATCTATTTGACAGGAATCTGAATTGTCCTAAAGGGAAATCATGATCTCGATCACCAGATATAAGCAGCTTTGGTTGCACAATCTCTGTAGTTCCAAAGGTTGAATACCATCTTTGAGGGCATGCTACAGAAACTAAGGTTTTGATTTTATTAGTTGCAAGTCCTGCTTCAAGGGCCATCCATGCGCCAAATGAATATCCCATTACCCCTAGTCTGCTCCCATTAATATACGGTGCTCTAGAGGCAAACTCTACTACAGATAAGACATCTGAGGCTTCCTCACGTCCGTCCGTAAACTCTCCTGAACTTTCCCCGACGCCCCTAAAGTTGAATTTTATTATGGCTATTCCTGCTGAGATTAAAGGTTCTTCGAGACAGTCAATTATATTGTTATCCATGGAACCCCCAGTCCTGGGATTCGGATGACAAAGTATTAGACACGGAGGTCTATCTACTTCATTCGGCATTATGATTGTTGATTGTAGTTCTATTTGATCAGATTTAATTATTTGGTTTGATTTTTTCACTGAATTATCTTTATTGCTGAGGTTAATTAATAAATGTTAAGAAGGATGTATATTATTTGGCAACATGTAAATAGGTGAATAGATATAAATGTTTGTTTGAATTCTAGAAATATGGGGGATTTAATTCATGAGACGAGTCGATTTAAGAAGTGACACCGTAACCAAGCCCTCTGAAGCTATGCTAAAGGCAATAGCTTCAGCTGAAGTTGGAGACGACGTTTTCGGCGATGATCCGAGTGTAAATAAACTTGAAAAAATGTCGGCTGAAATTTTAGGCAAAGATGATGCCGTGTTTGTATCTAGTGGGACAATGGGCAATCTCGTGTCTATACTGGCGCACGCAGGCCGCGGTTCCGAGATTATTATTGGTTCCAAGTCCCATATTTTTAGATCTGAGGCTGCTGGAGCATCGGCGTTAGGAGGAGTTTCTTATCATCTATTAGACAATGATGAAAATGGAATGATTGAGCCTTCACAAATTAATGACGCTGTCAGAGATTCGACGAATCATCATTACCCCAAGACCGCATTGGTATCCCTGGAAAACACTCAAAATAATTGTGGTGGGAAGATTCTATCTCCCCAATACACTAAAGTCGTAGCAGATGTCGCTCACGACAATGGTATTCCATTACACATAGACGGAGCACGAATATTTAACGCTGCTGTTGCCTTAAAATGTGATGTGAAGGATTTAGTTGAGCCTGCAGATTCAGTGACGTTTTGCCTCTCGAAAGGTCTGAGTTGTCCCGTTGGATCTGTCGTTTGCGGGGACTCGGAATTTATCGACAATGCACGCCGAATAAGAAAAATGATTGGCGGAGGAACACGACAGGCGGGGTTTCTAGCTGCTCCAGGAATTATTGCTTTAGAGACCATGGTGTCCCGACTTGAGGAAGATCACGAGAATGCAAAAAAATTAGCTATTGGATTATCCGATATCCCTACGATCGACATAGATCCATCTGATGTGGAAACAAATCTGGTTTTCTTTAATGTAAATCATGGAAATAGGGAGGAGGTCGCTCGAAAACTTGAATCTGAGGGAGTACAGGGAGGGTCATCCGCTCGAAGATGGCGATTTGTGACACATTACGGGATAACATCAAGTGATATTGACTACGTGTTAGACACTATGAGAAGTGTACTGGTAAGCTGAACTGATTGTTTTTATATTCAGAAAAACACGAAAAGACATGTTGAGGAAATAATATCAAGACTAGTAGGGCATTGGGTAAATTTTTTCTATGGGCCTTCTAGTATCTAATAAACGGTTTAGACTTTTTTGGGTAGGTAGTTTATTTGACGATATGTCTTTGCCTATCTCAATAATGGCTATTGCTTGGTTACTTTTGTCACTTACTGATTCTGCACTCTGGGTAGGAATTGGAGCAGCTATGCATGGGGTTGGAATGACAGCCTTTAGTTTGCTAGCAGGTGCACTTATTGACCGGCACAACCGATTGCGGATATTACTGTTAGCACAATGTATCCAAATGATGGTCACATTAATTGTCGGTACGATGGTTCTAATGGAGAATGAATATCTCCCTGTGATACTTTTTCTGGCCTTGATGAATGGGTTAGTTCATGCGGTGAAAATATCTGGAAAAATGGCTCTTACATTGGATATTGTGGGACAAGAAAGCCTTTTAAAGGGGATTGCTGCCAACTTTTTTTCAATGACCACGATGAGTGTGGTCGGCCCCTTACTTGCAGGCTGGATTATAGAACCGTACGGTATAGGATATTCATTCTTTTTGGCTTCTCTAGCTGTATTATTGGCAATTTTGTTACTGATTAATCTTAGAGGCATAGAAACTCCCAAACCTACCGTAAGTAGCCATAAAGAAGATATTGTGGAGGGGGCTAAATATGTTTTGAGGACACCACTGATCAGATTAGTAATTGTTACGATAATGGTAAGCGAATTGTTTGGTTGGGCTGTTGAATCTATGTTGCCTGTAATTGCTCGAGATGAACTCGGCTTGGGGGCAACTGGTCTAGGTTATCTCATAGCAGGTGGTGCGGGAGGCGCAGCACTTTCATCTGTGATTATTTCCCTAGCACCAGAGGTAAAAAGAAAGTACCTGATGGTAGTTTTAGGACTTGTGTCTTTTGGAGTAGGTCTTATAGCATTTGCGCTGTCTAATAACTTCTATGTTTCTCTTGCAATAATCGCTTTAGCATATGGTGGAGCAACTATGTATGAAAGCGCTCTCGCAACTATTCTTCAAAGTTCCGTACCTGATGGAATAAGAGGAAGGGTATTGAGTTTTCAGAGTTTCAGTTGGGGGCTTAGTGGGATTGCTGGGATACATTCAGGTGCAATCGCAACAGTTTTAGGAGCCCCTATAGCAGTAGGATTCGGAGGATTCATAATAATCACTCATGCTGTCCGAATTACTAGGAAGTTAAGGATGTTATTGGCAGTTAGCGAATCTAATAACTAATGTCTATATTGGAATCCTTTTTCAATTATTCATCGCCCCACCAATTCTCCAATCTTTCTTTCATGAATTTTTCATATCCTTGATCCCCAGGCCGATAGAATTTCTTTCCGTCTAATTCTGATGGGAGATTTTTTGTCGGTGTGAAGTTTCCTTTGAAATCGTGTGCGTACTTGTAATCTGACCCATAGCCTTGGTCCTCCATCAAGCTAGTTACAGCGTTCCTTAGATGTAGCGGAACTTCGTAGTCGCCGGAACTAGCTACCTCACTCAATGCTTTGTTTATTGCCAAATAAGCTGTGTTGCTTTTAGGGGCAGATGCCAAATAGATAGTGGCTTGTGCCAATGGTATTCTTCCTTCTGGTAGGCCAACCACTTGAAGGGCTTGCTGGGCTGATATTGCCACAGATAATGCCCTAGGATCCGCTAGTCCTATGTCTTCTGAGGCTGAGATAATCAACCTCCTTGCTATAAACATTGGATCTTCACCGCCGCGTATCATTCGAGCTAACCAATAAACCGCGGAATCCGGGTCAGATGCGCGTATTGATTTTATGAAAGCTGAAATTGTGTTGTAGTGATTTTCCCCTGATTTATCGTATTTACCTAGAGAAGAATTTATTGAGTCTTCCACATCCTTTATGTTAATAATCTGGTGACCCTGTTGTGGAGAATTTGAATCTACGGCTAATTGAAGTGAATTAAGAGCCCATCTAGCATCTCCACCAGACATGTTTGCTATTAATTGGATAGCATCATCTTGAATTTTTATTGAGAGCTTTCCTAAACCTCTATTCTCATCGGATATAGCCCTGTTCAAGATCAGGGAGATTTCAGATGGCAGTAGTGGTTTCAAGGTAAATACTCTACATCGGGATAGAAGAGGAGATATAACTTCGAACGATGGATTTTCAGTAGTAGCACCTATCAGTGTTATTGTTCCGTCTTCTACGTATGGCAGGACGACATCCTGCTGAGCTTTGTTAAAACGGTGAATTTCGTCAATAAAAAGGGCAGTCTTTTTTGAATGCAACTCGATCATGTCTTTAGCTTTATTAAGGCTGGCACGAAGATCATTTACGCCTGAGGTTACTGCGCTCATTTTTTCCATATGGTGTCCTGTGGATACCGAAAGAATATTGGCGAGAGTTGTTTTTCCTGTACCTGGAGGTCCCCATAAAATAAATGAAGGTAGATGGCCCGAATTAATACTTTTACGTAAAACAGACTCGTATCCGATGACATGCGTTTGACCTATAAAATCGTCAAGACATTCGGGACGCATCCTGGCAGCTAGAGGAGCTGAATCCAACAAATGTTTGTGTGCTTCGTGTTCAAAAAGCGTCATATAACTTATCTATTTCCATTTATTTAGATATAGTGCAGAGTTTATATGATTCTTTGAAACATTAGTAATCAAATATTTTCTACCTAAGGGCATTTAAGCAAGATTTATTGACGGGAAGAATTTATGGCAACTTCATTAAACTGTTCAACGTGTGCTCGTAACCTTGGTAATACGTACTATTCTCGTAACTTGTCGGAAAATCTTCATTTAAGGTGTTATTTAATAAACATAGGGCTTTTAAAAAAGTCTCTGATTGCTTCTTTGTTAGTTGGAACGATTTTGACAGTGATAAATCAAGGAGATCTGGTTGTCTCGAGGAATTACCAAATCGCCATGTTATGGAAAATTCCGCTTACTTATACGATCCCATTTCTAGTTGCTACTTGGGGGGCGGTCACGAATTCAAGAGTCTCGCGACTTAATCAGTAATTTTATGTAATCTTGCTATTGTTGCCCCGGGACCACCCTCGGATGGCAAAGCAGGATATTCATAACTTTTGACCAGCTTGTTGGTTTTTAAGTGTTCGTGAACTGCTTTCTTTAGATCGCCGCCACTTCTTCCGTGAATTATGGTTACTCTGATAATTCCCGCTTTTGCTGCCCTGTTCAAATAATCAGCTAACCTTGCTAATCCTACTTTTATACTTAGGTGCCTCAGGTGTATTTCAGTAGATACGGAAAGTTGTTTGTATAGCTTTGATTCATCAGTTCTTTTTGATGTCATCTGATGGCTGATATGATGCTATCTGCAAGATCGTTGTCTTCATCAGGTAGGACTGTTCGAATATCTAGAACAATTTTGTCTGATTCTATTCTGCCAACGACGGGCCTATTGGATGTCCTTAATTTCTCACTGATTTTTTCAGGTGAGAGACCATATATCACTAATCCGATGGAGTCTAATTCATTGCCGGGTAGACTACCGCCCCCTATAGTCGCTTTTGTGGTTTCTACTTTTAATGGACCAGGTATTTTGTCTTTTATGTGATTTGCTCTAGTTTCCAGAGTATTCTTTGAAGCCGAAATCATTTGCCAGACAGGGATTTTTTCAGTGGCTTCATTCTTTATGTAATGCATGAGAGTAGCATTTAAAGCTGCAAGGTTCATTTTGTCTATTCGAAACGCTCTTGCTAAAGGATGCTTGGCAATTTTATCTAAGTAAATTGTTTTCCCAACTATGATGCCTGCTTGAGGACCGCCCAAAAGTTTATCTGCTGAGAAGAAAGCTACGTCAGCCCCTTGATCGATACTTTCCTTTGGTGTCGGCTCAGCGTCCAGTCCGAACTGACTTGTGTCTAGAAGACACCCGCTTCCAACGTCGTGCAGTATGGGAATACCCTTAGGTTTAGCGATTTCTGATAAATCCTTAATATTAGGTGAATGAGTGAAGCCAACAATTTTAAAATTGCTAGCATGAATGGACATTAGGGCCCCAGTACACTCATTGATCGCGTTGTCAAAATCTGTACTATAGGTCCTGTTGGTGGTTCCAACTTCTTTTAAAAAAGCACCGCTCTGAAGCAGTACGTCTGGGATTCTAAATCCACCACCAATTTCCACTGCTTCTGACCTTGATACAATTACTTCTTTCCCTTTAGATAGGGCCGCTAATCCTAGTACAACGGCTGCAGCGTTGTTGTTCACAACAAGCGCACTTTCTGCCCCGGTTAATTGACAAATGTTTTCAGAAATTTGTCTCTGTCTGGATCCTCGTTTGCCGGAATCCAAGTTCATTTCAAGGGAGCTATAGCCCGCCGTTGCCCTATGAGCTGCCTCAATAGATTCAGGGCTTAAGGGAGCTCTTCCTAAATTGGTATGTAAAACCACTCCTGTGGCGTTTATAACTTGTTTGGGCCAAATACACCATCGCCTCTCAGATAGTTTAATGACTTGTAAAGCTAACTCGTCAAGCTGTGGAGAACTTCCACCGTTTTGTACTTTTGTACGAGTTGTTTTAATGACCTCTCGTGCCAATTCTGTGACACTATCATGACTGTATTCCTCGATTAGTTCCGTAACCTCAGGACATTCTAAGATTGCATTTACACTAGGTATTTTTCTGAATTCTGAGTTCATATTACACGACTAACTCACCTTAATTTATGTCGTAGACACATAAAGTATATATTGCCAGGCATATTAGTGTGTGGATCACGACTTTAGATAAGTTTCATACTTATTATTGACCCTTCTTTTTTTGTTCCTGTACAATGACCGAATTGACTTTAATAAAGTGGAGTAACGATGCTGAAAATAGGACTTACAGGCGGCATTGGAACAGGTAAATCGTTGGTGACTACCTTTCTTCAGGAACAAGGGGCCAATGTAATTAATGCCGATTTACTTGGACACGAAGCCTATCTTCCGGGAACAGTCGGCTTTGAACAAGTTGTCTCAGAATTTGGTGAAGACATAGTAGGGAAAGATGGCCATGTCGATCGTCAAAAGCTTGGGCCCATCGTATTCTCTGACCCATCGAATATGGATCGTCTGAATGCAATAATGCACCCTTTAATCAAAAGTATGATCCAGACCAAACTTGACGATGTTGAAAGTAAAGGACAACTCATAGCTATCGTTGAGGCGGCTGTATTGATAGAAGCAGGATGGGAATCACTTTTTGATGAAATTTGGGTAGTAACCGCGGATGAAGAAGAGATCATAAGTAGGCTAGCGAGTAGAAATGGTCTTTCCCGTGAAGATGCGCAAAAACGGATTAATTCCCAGATGACTTCGTTGGAAAGATCAGCACATGGGGATGTAATCATAAGTAATACTGGATCTGTTGAAGATCTGAAGGAAAACGTTGAGTCCTTGTGGGCTCAGCGCGTTTCGAGCTAATAATTGCCACAATAGGAGATTAGGAAACTAAATATGACCACACAGACTCTATATAAGAGCTACATAATAGAAGAGTACCACCTGGAAGATGAGCCGTATTACGTACCAGTGGGGGACGAAGTAGAGTTATTTGAGGCTGCCTATAAGCAACGGTTGCCGTTAATTTTTAAAGGTCCAACAGGTTGTGGTAAAACTAGATTTGTTGAATACATGGCTTATCGTCTTGGATTGGAGCTAACTAAGGTCAAAAAGGGAGATGAAGGTGGCGTAAATTTGCCCTTGGTCACTATAGCTTGTCATGAGGATTTGACAGCAAGTGACCTGGTTGGACGATACCTTTTAGAGGGTGATCAAACGGTCTGGCTAGATGGTCCGTTGACTAGGGCTGTAAAAGTTGGCGGTATCTGTTATTTGGACGAGATAGTTGAGGCCAGAAAGGATACTACGGTACTCATCCACCCGTTAACAGATCATAGAAGGATATTGCCTGTTGAGAAAAAGGGCGAATTACTTGAGGCGGCTGAAGGATTTTTGTTGGTTCTGTCGTACAACCCAGGATATCAGAGCGCCCTTAAAGATCTGAAACACAGTACAAGACAGAGATTTGTGTCTATTGAATTTGATTATCCACCGAGGGATGTTGAAGCAGAAATTGTCCAGCATGAGGCGAATATAGATGCGGATACTGCGATGCAACTGGCCAAACTTGGAGAGAAAGTAAGAAATTTGAAAGAACATGGCCTTGGGGAAGGGGCGAGTACGAGATTGTTGATATATGCAGGGAAGCTTATAGCTCAGGGAATTGCCCCCAGAAGAGCCTGTCAAGTCTCAGTCAACTGGGCAATTACAGATGATGTTCAAGTTCAACAAAGCATAACGGAGATAATTGCCTCAATTTTTGAGTAAAGCTTTCTGGTGGTCAAAATACTGTATTTAAATGACATCCGGAAGGGTTTGCAGATAACCAGAGGGAAGACATATAAAGGACATGGACTCAGAGAGTGTGCGGTAATGTTACTCTTGAGTGCTGAGAAGGACAACCTCAAAATGATCCTTACCAGAAGATCCATGAATGTGGGACATCATAAAGGAGAAATCTGTTTTCCTGGTGGAAAAAAAGAGCCATGTGATGACACTCTTTTGGATACTGCCTTGAGAGAAACCCAAGAGGAAATTGGAATAGTAACTAAAAATATTGAAGTGTTAGGTCATATTGATGAAGTCACTACGACTACAGGGTTTTTAGTGAGACCGTACGTGGGGATCATTCAGCCTCATTGCAATTTTATAATTAGCGCTGAAGTTGACTCGATATTAGAAATGCCCATCGAATGCCTATTTTCAGATGATCATAGAAGGGATGAGGTTAGATTGAGTAAAAAGTATGCTCTGAAATCGACCAACTATGTTTTTGATGGAAACGTAGTTTTTGGAGCGACAGCCAGAATGTTAGATCATTTTTCTAAATTGATCGGTTCCGTGAGATAGTTTTTCCCAAAGGAGTGATCGTGGCAGCAAAATTTCCTGAAATATTGACCGGGTTGAAGCCTGAATTGGAAAAATTCCCACCTCAAGTGCTTGAGCAGTTCGAACGCGCTTCCAAAAAGATGCCCTCTGCCTTATCTGATGACCAACTTGTGTCTTGGGCTAAGACGGGGGTAACTATTGCGAATCAAACTGTCAGATCGTGGGAGGCTGCTGCTCATTTTTACAAAGTAAGTTCTTCTGTACTAACTTGCATGCCATATAGCTACTTTGAAAAATGGATGGAATGCGGTGTCAAATTGTGTGAAGAGTCACCAACTTTAGCTTCTGCATATTACGAGGCTAGTCCAGGTGTAATGAGTAAACTCAGGTCCAGACATATAGAAAGTTGGGCTGGCCTTGGCGATGGGCTTTACAAAGGTACGTGGAAATCTAGTACTTTAGCATGTAGGTTTTTCGCCCATAGTTCTTCTCTTCTAGACAGTTTAACTTTTCAAGAACTCGAGAGATTTTCGGCATTTCTTGATTCTCTATCTCATCGATCCTATGATCTTTCTTCTGAATGCCTCGTTCTCGGTGAGGAGATTTTCCCTCTAGTTGGTGATGATAAAGATGCTTTTTTATCTCTCGCAAGTACCTTGGTGGAAACGGGCTGGCGTGAGGTAAAAAGTTTTTTTGAGGCTGGAGCTAAAGCTTTGCCAAGAATCGATTCAGACCAAAGACTTAGATTCATGGAGTTAGCAGAGAATTTAGTACGTAATGGGGGTACAAATATTCCAGGGACTATGCTGGATATTTCCCAGGCATTGTCAGAACTCGATGATAATTACCATAGTATCGTTCTTGGATTATCTGAAGATTTAGTCAAGAAAGAGCCTTTGGCTATGCCAGAATTCATTAAATCCGCCCCAAATGTCTTAGATAAACTTACGATTGTTCAATTGGGTCGATGGTATGAAGAGGGACTTCATGTTCTTGAACAAAACAAAGATGGTGGGTTGGCATTTTTTAAAATAGAATCTGCCCATTCAGAGAATGTCATCGAATCACTTTCGAGTGGCATAGAATTCGATAGAATCAAGTCAGTTATGGAAATGTATTGTAGGGGATTGGCGGGAGCGGAAATAAAACTGGCACAGACTGGGGATCTTGTTGAGAAGAATATAGGTTGGGTTTCTAATGAGTCACCCACAACAGAGGGATCAACTGTCTTTGTTCCTACGGTGGTCGATAGATATCAATCCAAGGACGAAAATTTTTCTTGGTTTAAAGTTGTATCTACACATCAGGTCGCGCATCTTGAATTTGGGAGTTTTAGTTTCGAGTTTGATGAGTCTTCAAAATTATTTGACGATCTCAGGGCTACTTTGGAATCAAAAAGATTTGAAGCTGTTGATCTAAAGAATAGGGATTATCTGGGTCAAGAAGATGACCCAGATAATCTATTAGAGGGACTTGATGAAGATAGTGAAGGATTGATGGATTCTGGGATTGAAAGAGCTTGGCTGACGGATATGCAGCGTTTTTTCGATCTGTTTGAGGATCGCAAATTAGCATTGGATATTTTTACTGTGGTTGAAGATGGAAGGTTGGATGCAAGAGTAAAAAATGAATATCCGGGAATAAAATCATCCTATGTACAAGTCCAACAGGATTCCCACGAAAATAGGCCTGATATTAAAGAACTGCCGGCTAGAGAAGCTATGGTTGAATTCATGGTTAGGCTTAGTTTGCAGCAGTATGAAGGTGTAGCTGCTCCTGTCAAATTTGCTGAGGAAGCTAAAAAAGTGGCAACAATTGCAAGAAGGGTTTTGGTGTCAGAAGCCACCGTTGAAGATGCCGCAGAGGCTTCTCTAAGGATATATGCAATTATTTCTAGTATCCCTAACGAAGAAATTCCTCCTGAAGATTGGAATGATATGGATTTTGAGGATGAGGACGAAGAAGAATATGTTGATCCGGATGATATGGAACAACTTCTTCAGCAAATTGGTCTCGGAATGGAGATGGAACTCCGACCTGAGGGAGAGGAAGAATATGAGTCCATACAGGATGTGGATTACAGAGGAGATTTCAAGCCGGAATTAGCCCAACTTATGACAGAACTAAGAATGCAACAACAAGATCAAATGGGACAGGCTGAAGGTGAACCTCTTACACAAGAACAACTAAAAGAACTACTCGAAAATAGCGCTGAATTGGATCTTCAAGCGATGCAGGGTGAGATTCAAGAATCAAGTGGTATGTTTGCGGATAACATTATTAAAGAAGCGGGAGCTGATATACCTCAATCTCCTGATAATTCTCAGGGTCCATTTGTGCACGTAGATGAAGAAGGTGGGGAGCTAGATTCCGTAGAGCCTGAAACTTTTGTTTACGATGAATGGGACTTCAGGGCAGATGACTACAAACCCAGATGGTGCATAGTGCGACAAAAGACTATGCAAGAGGGAGACGGCGGTTACTTTGGAACCACACTTCACGAGTATGGAACATTGGTAACACGAATCAGGCGTCAATTTGAAATGATGGTTCCAGAGATGTTCAGAAAAGAAAGAAAATTGATTGATGGGGAAGATATTGATATAGATGATGTTATCGAAAATATGATTGACATCAAGACTGGAAATAGTCCTGACGAGAAATTTTATTGGCGTCGTAACAAAGTACAACGTGATGTCGCGGTTGCTTTTCTTCTAGATACCAGTGCATCTACTGCTGAGGCAATAGATGAAGGAAAGAAAAATCAAGATGACTGGGACGCTCCTGACGACCCGGTCGAATATATGGTTTGGTTGAGAACGAGGCGAGGGGAGCAGATGAGGAGATCCTACAAGAGGATAATCGATGTTGAGAAAGAGTCAATGGTTCTATTGATAAACGCTCTAGAGGCTATTGGCGACCTCTATGGTATTTACGGATTTTCAGGTTATGGACGTGAAAACGTGGAGTTTTATACGATCAAGGACTTGCAGGAAAATTTTACTGATAGGGTTAAGAAAAGGATAGATAGGATTGCTCCATTACATGCAACCAGAATGGGGCCAGCCATAAGACATACAGCGCATAAACTCGATCAGACAGATGCTAGAACAAAAATATTATTCTTAATAAGTGACGGTCGACCTCAGGATAGAGGATACAGTAGGGAGGGCGTCGAAAAAGAGTATGCCGTTCATGACACGAGGATGGCACTTGACGAAGCAAAGGCGAAGGGGATTAATTCCTTTTGCCTTACTGTTGATAAGAATGGACATGATTATCTGAAAACGATG
>CEOQ01030222.1_pt1 | contig 34416 bp, 31 predicted proteins | sample 361351 | NCBI WGS metagenome assembly CEOQ01 (sample SAMEA2619907, study PRJEB7988) | marine metagenome | biome: marine biome (ENVO:00000447); feature: deep chlorophyll maximum layer (ENVO:xxxxxxxx); material: "saline water (ENVO:00002010), including plankton (ENVO:xxxxxxxx)" | depth 60 m | reverse complement strand
TGCATCTGAGCATGCAAGACCTGCATGGGGTCAAGGTATGCGGACCATTGCTTGGAGTGTTAATAGCGAGGCAATATATGCTCTGCGTAATGAGAATGCGGTGATTAGGCTATGGAAATATGGTATAGATGGTACTGGCTCTGAAGTTATCTGGGACAGCAACTATACTGATATTACTGCTATAGATATATGTCCAAACGAGGACACAGTAGCATTTCTGGCGTCTGGGTCAAAGATTCCTGCAAGTATAGTAACTTTAGAATTAAATAGTAGTAATGATGTGGAAGTGATTGCGCGTGGGCAAGATTTTTCTATTTCTGATAGTAAGTTGTCTTCACCCAAATCTGTGCAATGGAAGGGTAATGATGAAGCTATTGTCTATGGACTATATTATCCTCCCATGATTGAGGCAAGCGGTTTGCCCCCTGGTATTATTATGGTGCATGGTGGTCCCACAGGACAATCAACAGCATCTTTTGATCCAAAGGTTCAATTTTTTACCAGTAGGGGCTATGCAGTGTTAGAAGTAAATTATCGGGGTAGTACTGGATATGGACGTGATTATATGCTAGAAATGCGCGGGGAATGGGGCAGGATTGATCGTGATGACCTGATTAGCGCAGCGCATTTTTTGGTCGAGGAACAGTTGGTAGATCCAAATCGTATAGTAGCTATGGGTGGTAGTGCAGGAGGGGCAACCGTATTGTTAGCATTAGTTCATAGTAATGACTTGTTTGCTGCTGGAGTTTGTAGTTATCCCGTGACTGACATGATAGGTCTCACACAAGATACTCATAGATTTGAGCGTCACTATTGTCACAATTTGATTGGTGCCTATCCAGTCGATAAGGATATTTATCGTCAGCGTTCCGCTATTTTATATGCAGATCAGATTACTGAACCCATAATTATATTTCATGGTAGTGACGATAAGGTTGTGCCTATAGAGCAATCTATTGGTGTAGTAAAAAGTCTAAGAGAGCGTGACGTACCACATGAATTTCATGTATTTGATGGTGAAGGTCATGGCTGGCGGAAGGAAGACACTATTACTAAGTATTTTACTGCAGTAGAGCAGTTTTTAGATAAACATGTGAAAAACGTAGACAATTAAATCTAAATAGATGAGCTAAACTAGCTGCCTTAATTGTTCTAAGGTTATATTTCCCCCACTCATAATAATTGCTACGCGTTTTCCTTGCAATCTTTCTCTTAATTTAGCTGCAGCAGCTAATGATGCAGCTCCTGAAGCTTCGACCAGGTTATGGGTTTTTTCAATGCCTAGAATAACTGCATCAACTAGTTCTTGCTCGGTCACTAAAACAAAGTCATCTAGATCATCCTGTAGTATTTTTTGAGGTACATCAAATGCGGTGCGTGTGGCCAAACCCTCTGCAAATGTCTCCATTTTGGCTTCTACAGGTTTTTGTTCTTTCCATGATAGATAGGCGGCAGGTGCTGCTGCTGCCTGTACCCCTATAATTTTAACTAGTGGGTTTATAGCTTTTGCAGCTATACAAGCTCCAGCAGCACCACTGCCGCCTCCAATTGGCACTATGATTACGTCTATGTCTGGACGGTCCTCCAGTATTTCTAGAGTATAGGTACCGACACCAGCTATAATTAGTGGGTCATCACCTGATGACAGGTAATGAAGACCTTCTTTTTCAGCGACTTTCTCGATATGTTCGCGACAATCGTCAAAGTCATTTCCGACAAACCGGACCTCTGCACCTAAATTTTGTGTTGCTTTTACTTTAGCCTCATTGGCACCATTAGGCATTGCTACAATAGCAGGCACGTTGAATAGGTGGGCTGCATACGCGACACTTTGACCATGGTTTCCAGTAGAAGCAGTTATTACACCAGTATTGTTGTTATTGGCGTGGAAATTGGCCATGAAATTCACGCCTCCGCGCACTTTGAATGCACGTATGGGTAGATGATTTTCATGCTTGACCCATATTTCTGTACCCAAAGCTTTGCTTAAGGTAGGATACTGATAAATTGGTGTGGGCTTAAGGTAAGGAGCAATTGTTCTTTGAGCCTGCAATATATCTTGAAAAGTCGGAATGATCATTGTTGTAATTCTTGAAGGCGTTTGGCAAGAGTGTCGCGAGATGCTCTATGCTCCGTTAATCTTTGTCGTTCTTTTTCGACTACATTCTTAGGTGCTTTGTCTGCAAAAGGGCTGTCTAATAGTTTCTCCAATCTTTCTATCTGGTTTTCTAGGGTGTCGATTTCATTTTCTATGCGAGCTGTTTCTGCTTCTGTGTCGATATTTTCATTTGTATCTAAGTAGATTTGAGTGGTGCTTACAACTAATGATATATCCGTTGACGTTGAGCTGTCATCGACTGATTTGATCTCTATACGGTCAGACTCAATTTTTGCAAGGGATACTAGTATATGTTGCTGCTCGGAAATCATTTCATAATGGTCTGATGTTATTATAGTAGCCCCTATTCTTTGTGTGTTTGATATGTTATGTTCAGACCTAGCATTTCTGATTGTACGGATTATTTCTGCTAAGTGATTGAAATTGGCAACGTCATTAGGTGCGTCTGATACCTGCCCAGATGGCCATGGAGCGATAATGAGTGCTTCCGGCCACCCATTTTCTGGAACAAAACGTTCCTGACATGTAGATTTGAGCTGCTGCCATATTTCTTCAGTTATAAATGGAACAAATGGGTGCAACAAGCGTAAGGTTTTGTCAAGGACATCTACTAATATTCGCAAGGTTGTTTCTGTAGTGCGCGAATTAACAAGCTGAAGTTTTGAGATTTCTATGTACCAATCTGCATATTCTCCCCAGATAAATTCATATGCTGTAGTTCCTGCCTGTCCATATTGATGTTGCTCAATCAATCTAGTGCAAGTTTCGCAGGTTTCGTCTAAACGAGCTAGAATCCAGCGGTCTGCTAATGAAAGTTCGTTATGGGACTCATTATATGGTATTGCATTTATTTTGCCGATAACATAGCGTGAGGCATTCCAGATTTTGTTGGCAAAGTTTCTATTTGCTTTAACTCGGTCAATACTTAGATTCATATCGTTGCCTGGAGTAGACCCGGTGAGTAAAGTGAAGCGTAATGCATCCGTGCCGTATTCATCCATGACTTTTAGTGGATCAATAACATTTCCAAGAGTTTTACTCATTTTACGACCTTGTTCGTCGCGTACTAATCCATGCAGATAGACCTGTTTAAATGGTACTTGGCCAGTGAATTCGATACCCATCATAATCATGCGTGCTACCCAGAAGAATAAGATGTCATAGCCCGTTTCAAGCATTGTAGTTGGATAAAAGTATTTTAGATCATCAGTTTCTTCAGGCCATCCGAGGGTAGAGAATGGCCATAGACCAGATGAGAACCATGTGTCAAGGACATCCTCGTCTTGTGTTAGAGTGATGTCTTCACCTAGTTTTTCGTATGCTTCTCGGTATGCTTCTTCTTCGTTGTGTGCACAAAATATACTTCCGTCTGGTGCGTACCATACAGGTATACGATGTCCCCACCAGAGCTGTCTCGATATACACCAGTCTCGAATGTTTTCTAGCCAGTTAGAGTAGGTCTTTTCAAAACGGGCTGGTGTGATGACAATACGCCTATCTTTAACTGCCTTCAGAGCGGCTTCAGCTAATGGTTGTATGCTAACGAACCATTGTGTGCTAATCATTGGTTCTACAATTTCTCCTCCGCGTTGAGTTCTGGGTACATTCAGCATGTGCGGCTCTTCTCGGTCTGTGAGGTTAGCATCCCTCATGTCAGACCATAATTGTTTGCGGGCTTCAAACCGATCAAGGCCAACATATGGCCCACCAACTTCTGTTACCTTGGCATTACGATCAAGCACTGATATGACGGGAAGATTATGCCGTTGTCCAATTTCATAGTCGTTAGGGTCATGCCCAGGCGTTATTTTTAGTGCTCCTGTACCAAATTTTTGATCAACGTACTCATCAGCTATAACAGGTATTTCTCGTCCAATTATTGGGACTAATGCGGTCCGTCCTACAAATTGTAGATAACGCTCGTCCTCAGGATGTACCGCTACTGCTGTATCACCTAGTATGGTTTCTGGTCTTGTGGTTGCAACTGGAATATATTCGTCACTGTCCTTAAGCGGGTATTTGAAATAGTATAGTTTTGCTGGCTCTTGGCTATATTCGACTTCTAGATCGCTTACAGCTGTTTTGAGTCCAGGCGACCAGTTTATTAATCGAGGTCCTCGATAAATCAATCCTTTCTTATAGAGAAGTACAAAAGCCTGCCGTACAGCGAGTGATAGGCCTTCATCTAATGTGAATCGCTCTCGGTCCCAATCGCAGGATGCTCCTAAGCGGCGGAGTTGATTGGTTATTTTGCCTCCATATTCATGTTTCCATTTCCAGGCGCGTTCAAGGAAGTTGGTGCGTCCAATTTCTTCGCGGTTGGTCCCTTCATCGGCTAGGGATTTTTCAACTTGCAATTGTGTAGCAATGCCTGCATGATCTGATCCTGGTATCCACAATGTGGACATTCCACACATTCGATGGTAACGAATCATGAGGTCTTCCATTGCTACGAACATAGCATGCCCTAAGTGTAATTCGCCGGTCACATTGGGTGGGGGAATTGCAATAACATAAGTAGGTGTATTGGGGTTGAAGTCTTCATTTTGGGGTTGGTTGTGAGGCTTAAAATAGCCTTGTTCTTCCCACCAATTGTAGAGTCTTTCTTCCGTGGATTTGAAGTCGTAAGTTTTAGGAATGTTGTTCATAGCAGTACACTTTATCTATAATAATTGTCATTTGTTATGCATAGGACAGACTCTGTCGCACACTTATTTTTGTAGCTGTGCGTGCAGGCCAGAGAGAAGCAAGTATAGCAAGCACAATTACTGCTCCTAACCATATCAATGCGGCTATCCAATTATAATAAAAATCAAGGTCCATTTTGAGCATTACCTGTCCGAGTTGTCGTGAAATAGGTTGAGCTATCACAAATGCAATAGGTACTGACAGTATCCAGCTGACTATACCTTGTGCTAGTCCTTCCAAAAGAAACATGTTTATGATTGTGTTAGAGCGTGCACCGATGGCACGCATTACTCCTATTTCTCTAGTACGTTCAACTACACTAATGGACAGAGATCCCATCAGTCCTAGTCCACCAACTATAGCTACTAGTGTAGCTAGCATTAAGAGCATTTGGGTCACAGTACTGAACTGAAAAAGAGCATACTCTTTTTCTTCCTCTGTAGTACTTGTCCCAAAAACACTTACTCGCATTCGTCTGTCTTCATATAGATCTTGCAGCTCTTCCTTGACATCTATTGCTGATTGGGGGTCAGTAGACGTTGTGCGTATAAGTAAATCCGTTCCATACTGGAACTTTTTGGTCGAGCGATATACTGCAGATAGTGGTGCATAAAGTGGGTCAGGTTCTCCTACTTTACGGAATACCACTTGGAAAATACCTACAACTTGCCACTCATCGCTGCCGAGAACATCTAAATCTAGAGTAATGATATCTCCAACATCTATATTATTGTCAGTAGCTAATTCTTTACTTATCACAACAACGTTACCATCTTTTGGTTGTAGCCAGCGTCCTGACAACATAGTAGGACGATACATTTCCTCTGCTACAGGTATGCCCACTAAGTTAGAAGCTGACCCTACGTCACGTGCAACCTGTCCCGATCTTAACACTGAAGCTGCATGACTGTACCACATAGATGCTCGTGCTACTCCTGGGACAGAGTTGGCTAGGTCAATAACTCGAGAAGATCTTTGGTCCCACACAAAGATCAATCGGAGATTATATCCGCGTCTATCCATATCTTTTGATACAGTAGTAATTAGTGATTTCGACAAACTCATCACCATGATGAACATTGTACCGGCAGCTACTAGCACCAATTGGGTCAAGATTAGTCTGCCTTTACGACGAAACATGTTGCCTATAGCAAGAGTTTGTGGCGGAGTTAAGTACTGTTGACCGACTCTTTCTATCCATTTGTCAACCCAATCTCCTCCATATTGTCCACTTCCCAGTCCGTAACTAGCAATGGCCTCTCTGACAGTTATGGCAGCTCCATGTATTACAGGCCATAGGGCTGCTAGGACTGGTACTGCTAGGGCTGCTAGTAGTTGATACACTGCCGCTGATTGGGATATGCGGAATATTTCGTGATCTATATTGAAAATATTCAGAAACCATTGGCTTCCTCCAAAAGCTATTGCAGCACCTAAAGGCAATGATATTGCTAATGCTAGGATTCCATAAACTAAAACGCCACCAAGATATAACTGGATGATTGTGCGACGTTGGCCACCTATCGCTTTGATTATTCCTATTTGATTAGTTTGTTCAGTTACTATTGCAGTCATAGTATTAGTCACCAATACTACGCTCATAAAGAGTGATGCCACTGCCAATATTTCCATGACAAGTACTACTCCATCCAAAAACATCTTCCCCCAATGCTCATCAGGTTTTTGGTAAAAAGTAGCCCCGACCGAAATTTGTTCTTTACTCAGTTGATCTTTGATCTCAAACGCCATTTCTTCAGAGTTCATTCTACTGAATGGTGAAACTCGTACTTTTAGATTGAAGTACGCACCTTCGGGTATTCCTAGTCGTTCAAGACCTTGGGGATTCATAAAAAACAATGCGTCCCCACCAAAAGATGGTGGTTCAACAAAAGGATGTCTTATCATGCCATTTATGGGTAGCCATCGGGCAGTGCCGTCGGCGAGCTCTATTTGTACTTCGTCTCCGATGTTAATGCCATAGTATTCACTAGCTGTACGTTCAATTCCTAAAGTGTTTTTCGTCGGCCACTCGCCTTCTATCAGAGAGATTTGGTCATAAGTTTGTTCATTATAGTCAGGTCGAGTGGCCACCATTCCTGGTTGCCATTTATCTTCTGATGTCAGTTTGTAACGTAATCCAATTTGGTTTGTAATATCTACTGATAAAACGCCGTCGATTTTTGAAAGTTGATCAGCCATGTCTTGATCTAGGTGTTGGAATGTAAACATATTAATATGTGATGGGTAGGTCGATGCATGTGAAATATCCATCTGTGTATACAATTGATCGTTCATGCCAAAAATCGCACCGACGCAGAATACTCCAGCAGCTACACTCATTATTACTAGTAGAGTGCGCGATTTGCGTTCCCAGAGATCATGCCATAGTTTGCGCCACAGCACATTCATGTGATTGGCACCTTGATTGTAGAGGATTCGTCACGCGCAATGCGACCGTCGTCCATTTCTATTGCTCTAGGAACTCTGCTAGCTAACATCTGATTATGGGTTACCATAATGATGGTTTTTCCCTCAGATGATAACCTAAGGAAAATGTCGAACACATCATCCGCAGTACTTGTATCTAGATTTCCAGTAGGTTCATCAGCTACTAGTAATGGTGGATCGTTAGCCAGAGCACGAGCAACAGCAGCTCGCTGTTGTTGTCCTCCTGAAACCATATTAGGCAATTTATGTAATTGATCTCCTAGACCGACTAATTGAAGCAGTTCGGAAGCACGGTTCTTGCGTTCGTTGCGTGGAAGTATGCCAGCAAAATCCATTGGTAAGATTACGTTCTGTAAGAGACTAAGTGCAGGCAGCATTTGAAAGAATTGGAATATAATCCCTACGTTTATGCCTCTCCATGCAGCTAGTTCGTTCTCAGTCATCGAGTTGACATCTTGGTTGGTAACTAGCACTGCGCCAGACGTGGGGAAATCTATTCCGGTAATCATGTTTAGTAATGTAGATTTTCCGCAACCAGAGTGCCCAACGATGCTAACAAATTCACCTGATTGTACTTCTAGACTAAGGTTTTTTAATACAGGTATTACCGCATCCCCTACATTAAATGATTTGTTGACATTATGTAGCTGGACCACATAATTATTGTTAGAATGGATGTGACTATTTGTATTGTTTCTTTCATTAATATTAGTCATGGCTATGATTTTACCAGAAGGGCAAGGTAGCTTGTGTTAGACCATTGTTAAACATAAAATGTAGATTGGTTATTGTTTGTGAATTCTGTATAGGGTCATACGTGGTTATAATCCATGGTCTGCCAGTAATTATTGGAATAAGGATCTGAATGATGGATAGCAGCTCGATGCACAAATGGAATAGTGATACTGGTCTAAATCACTTTGAGAAAATATTATGGATGATTGTGAATTGGATTAACAACCATTGGTTTCCTTCCTGGACCGATAGTAATTTATCTGTAGGACATTTTAATCCTGTGATAACTCAAGATAGTTGGGATGAAACTTATGAGACTATGACCTCGCCATCCCGTACATTAGCTCAAATATTCATGCTGAAGTTACCTTGGCAGGAGATATACTCAGAGCTGGGAAATATTCATGTACTTGATATAGGGTGCGGCTCTGGCAACAATGCGGCACGTTTACTTCGATGGTCAGGGGGTATGATTTCTACTTATGTTGGCATGGATTTGAAACGGCACAATAACTGGGACAAAGTTGTCGATAAATTCTCTGTTTCATCCTTTTTGGAAACCGACGTAGCTGATATAGCAAACTGTTTTAAGGTTGAAACTAACTTTATTTTTTCCCAAAGCTCTATTGAGCATTTTACAGATGATATAAAGTTGTTTCATGACATATATACATTTGTCAGGCAGAGATCCAAGCCTGTTATACAAGTGCACTTGCTTCCATCAAGCGTAGGACTAAGTCTATACAGGTGGCATGGTGTACGTCAGTATACTCCACGCACAATTTCTATGCTGACTAAAATATTTAATGATTGTTCCTACGCACGTTTGTATCCTCTCGGTGGTAAAAAGTGTAACATTGCACACGTTGCATTACGAAGGTTCCAGCAAAGGTCTAGTATAGATGCAGAGCGTACGAAGGTGTTACAAGATGAATATGCTGACAAGGTGCGTGAGGCAATTATGTTTGATTCGGAGGATTTACACCCACGACCTGCATTTTATGCTCTTGTGATACATTCGAACTGGTCAAGGAGAATGTTCTGATGGACTTGGAAATGTATAACTTTGAATCAGAAGAGATAATATCTGGTATTTCCGAGTGGGCAGCTATTGAGAGCCCTACTTATAATGCGACTTCTGTCAATAAAATGATGGATGTGGCAGAAAGTTTTATGAGCGATATAGGAGCAGATATCGTTAGGATACCAGGTTCAGGTGGTTATGGTGATGCTCTGCAGGCTAGTTTCAGATTTGAACACGGACCTGAATCGGCTGGAGTACTTATTCTAGGGCATCTTGATACGGTTCATTTGGAAGGCACTACTTCTAAAGAGCTGCCAATCAGGCGAGAAGGTGATAAATTATTTGGACCTGGTGTGTTTGATATGAAGGGCGGGATGTATATGGCCTGTAATGTAGTTAAACAAATATTAAAGGTCAAGAATGATTTGAGTTTGCCAGTATCATTTCTGTTCATACCAGATGAGGAGATTGGAAGTCCAAGCACACGGCATTTGATTGAAGAAGTGGCGCAATCACATAAGTATGTCTTAGTTCCAGAACCAGCTAGGCCTGGCAAGCTAATTACGGGCCGTCATTCTTTTCTCCGTTACATACTACATGTTTATGGTAAGCCCTCTCATGCGGGTGTGGCTATGGGAATTGGCCGAAGTGCTATCAGCGTGATGGCAAAGGTAATTGAACAGGTTGAAGGTTATTCAGACGTAACGAAAGAAATTACATATAGAGTTGGGAATATAAATGGAGGCAATTTTGTCAATGTGATCCCCACTGAATGTCATGCCGAGGTTTTATGTGTTGCGCCTAATAAAGAGGCTGTGAGAGAAATTCAGAATTGTATGGGTGAAATCAAAAGTCCTGATCCCGATGTGCGTGTTGAGGTTGAGACTGGTCCGATACGTCCTTTGTTTCAGAAGTCGGAGGGCAATATGGAGTTGTTTGAAATTGCAAGAAAGATAGCTATTGATTTGGGCCTAAAGTTGGGTCACGGTCAATTTGGGGGTGGTAGTGACGGCAATTTTACTGGTGCGTTGGGAATTCCGACTTTGGATGGGTTGGGTGTCGAGGGTGATGGTCATCATACAAAAAATGAGCATTTATTGGTTTCATCACTGGTAACGCGATCCCATCTTTTTGCGGGGATACTTGGCGTTTTATCTGATCGTCATGATTAATAGGAATCATATAGAATCGAATATGTTTGCGTCAAAACAGTGAAAACTTGTACCGTCTGGATTGCAAAATTGATGAATAGCACTATGCGTGTACTGATTAATTTGTCCATCATGGTATTCATGAGTGGGGGTGTTGAGGCAGCTTATGCTTTAGAGAATTGTAGTGTAAACAGTAATCAGATGGATCGGCCTTTAGTTGGTTATGTTGGAGGAATGCGCTATCAATTGAAGTCGTCAAGCAATAAGGACTCAGAAGTGTCATACGACTGTGCGATAGAGGATTCGGTTATAGAGAGTGTGGCCGCCTCTATTTTGGAATCAAGCAATATTGAAGAGAATATAGTGGTCAGTGAAATTGTCAAGCAAGACGCTATTGTGGTTGTTATTGATGATTTTGGTTATCGTAATGACTGGGTTTTGGAGGGTTTTCTGAATTTGGATGCTTCGTTGTCATATGCCGTAATACCAGGAAATCAATTTAGCTCTAGTACTGGTAGTTTGATCCATGATAAAGGATATGAGCTAATAATACATATGCCTATGCAGGCTGTAGGCGCGGCGCCAGGAGAAATTGATTTCAGATTGTTTACTACTATGAATAAGGAGAATATATATTCAAGGATACAGAGCGCTTTAGACCAATTTCCTGCTGCTGTTGGTATGAATAATCATCAGGGCTCAGCTTTTACAGCACACCCTACTTCTATGAGCATTTTAGCATCCGAGTTACGAAGGCAGAACTTGTATTTTCTGGATAGTGTTACAAGCGCAAACACAGTGGGTGCTGAAAGTATGCGTTTTGCAGGAGTTCCTGTAGTTGAAAGAGATGTATTTCTCGATTCGGTGGATGATTTGAACTATGTTAATGAGCAGTTGGATAGATTAGCTTATTTGTCTAGACAGCATGGTTATGCTGTAGGTATTGGGCATGTGCGCGCAAATACTCTTTTGGCCTTGCAGCAGTCGATACCTCGTATAAAGCAAGCTGGTCATGAGTTTGTATTTGTCTCAGAAGTTGTAAGTCTTGTCCCGCAATAATTCTATAAAGAAGTAAATAATTTGGTTTAGTATGAAAAATTCTGTGAGTATTCCTGTCCGTCAGCAGGAGAACGGAGATATAGAATACGCTAGTTTAGATCTTCTCGTTAGATATGATAAGTTGCTGCTTTGGCTCCGCAATAGGTACATTGATACAGTAGAGAATAGTCAGTATTTGTCTAAAGATAAGATTGTAAAATGTGTAGAATGTCGCGGTGAACAGTATGACGCTGGGGGATATTCCGAGCCTAGGCTATGGATTTATGCTGAAATTAGAGAGTGTTCTGGTTATATCAATGTTGATTGTGTTGGACATCCGGCTACGATAAAGCAATTGCGTCGACAGTTCGAATAAAGCACACTTTAGCTGTTATTGCACCTAATAATATGCTCTGTTGTTTCTTATATGTTTCATAGGTATCGAAAATGTAATGTTAATGATATATCCGTATCATTGCGGTAGTTAATAGTGGCAAAAAACTTACAGGGAGGTAAGTCGATGACAAATATAGTGAGACGCAGTTCCAATTCGCAATTGTTTTCACCATTTGCAAGTGTATTACCTATAAGAGGTATCTTTGAAAGCTTTTTTAACGATAGTTTGGATAATCAATCATGGGTAAATCAGTTTCATGCTCATTTGGAGGTGGATGTAACTGAAAGTGAAGATGAGTATGTTTTGACCGCCAATATTCCGGGTGTAGAAGCAGAAGATGTCTCAGTTAGACTAGAAGATCAAATTGTATCAATTTCTGCTGATATGTCTACTGAAGATGAAGATGAACATAATGGATATCTGGTGCGCGAGCGTAGAGTCGGTCAATATAATCGTAATTTGCGATTAAGATCTAAGTTAGAGCATGCGAAAGCTAAAGCAACGGTAAAGAACGGTGTGCTGATACTTAATATACCTAAGGCTGTCGAATCCAAGCCTCGGTATGTGGAAGTAGAAGTTATATAAGCAGCAAAAAGCGACCGATGTTAGGTCGCTTTTTGCTGCTTATATAACAGACATTATTCAGAAGTTTTAATTACATTGTCTTCAAACCATGAACGAGCTGTCTGTATCGCATTGTTGAGATTTCCCTCTGATAATGTGGTCATCAGATCCTGCAGTTCATCAATGTCAATGTCGGTGTATATACTAAGTGCATTCTTCATTCTTTCCATGCAGATAGGAATGTTTAAGATGTGCTTTACATCGGTTTGAAGGTCGAGAAGTTCTGGTAGCAATGGCAGCCAACTGTCTCCACTGTCCGTTGTCTCTATATAACGATCGGCTAACATTTTTATTTCGGATGCAAGCTTACGCATAGCATCAACGCTACATGGATCGGGTGGGGGCGTGGGAGTAGGGGTAGGAAGAGGTGTGGGTGTTGGCGTAGGCGTGTTTACCACAATTATATCTGTGTTACATGATGTTATAAATTGGGCACTTAAGATTAGTGCAATTATTATCAATTTCTTTCTCATACAATGTCAGATAGGATCTAATAATAGGTGATGGTTAGTTGTATTTGTGTGATTTTATGTAAATTAGTGAAGCAAGAATCTTGCCAAAGAGTCCCCAGGTATTTATAGAGACGTTATGTGTATTGCTATCAAATTTAAAGCACCATGTTTGAGTTGTAGATTTCCTTGAACTATTATGAAATCTGAGTAGTATTCTTTGCGATATGAGTTATATGTATTGGCATGGATTACCACATTAATGAGACCACTACTATCTTCCAGAGCAAGAAAACGAATGCCATTTGCAGTGGGTGGGCTCTGTCGTGTTACTACTATTCCTCCCACTTTCACTTTTTGTCCGTTATTCATGCTGTGCAGTTGAGAAATCAGTGTTGTTTTGTGATGGGATAATACATTTCTGTACAAATAAGTAGGGTGATTATCGATGCTTACTCTGGTTGCATAGAGTTGGGTTGCAAATTTCTGTTCAGATGTCATGGGTTGTAATGCGACCTGTTCTTCAGGTATGGTCAGTTTGAGATCTTTTATTCTAGGTTTAGTTTGATAAGCATCAGTTAATTCCCATAGTATTTGGCGACGGTGTTTTCTGGGGTGTAGATAATCTACTGCGCCAGATAAAATAATTGATTCCATGAGTGGCCGAGGGAACCTCATGCGTTGTATTAGATCAGACAAAGACTGAAAAGGTGCGATCTTACGTTCCTGTAAAAGAAGATTGATATATTCCGTGCCAAGTCCACGGACAGTTTTTAGGCCTAGACGTATTTTTCCGGATTGCAGGGTGCTTCTAGCACTAGAATACCTTAAGTCTACTGGCAAGAAACGTATTCCTATTCTGCGGGCATCTGATATTACAACATGCTCTGGATAGAATCCCATGGGTTGATTGCGTAATATGCCAATGAAGAATTCGGTAGGGTGATGACATCGTATCCATGCCGACCAATATGTGATAACTGCAAATGCGGCGGCATGTGCTTTTGAGAATGAGTAGCCTCCAAAAGATTTCAATTGATTAAAAATTTGATTGGCTATAAGAGCACATACGCCTCGCGATTTTGCTCCATCTATAAATCTTGTATGGAAATGCTTTAATTGTTCTTTGGTATGTTTGTGTCTTAGAGATCTGCGTAATAGCTCTCCTTCTCCTGGAGTGAATCCAGCTAGATCGCGAGCTATTTTAAGTACTTGTTCTTGAAAAAGAATAACGCCTAAGGTTTCTTTTAGTACTGGTTTTAGTAGTGGATGCAGGTAGGTTATTGGTTTTTTACCTTCGCGCCTTAATAGGTAAGGGTGTACCATGTTTGATTGTAATGGTCCAGGTCTTATTAATGCTACTTGTATAGTTAAATCTGCCAACGAACGTGGTTTGAAACGAGGGATTAATGATGCTTGTGCCCGACTTTCTATCTGGAATAATCCAATTGTTTCTCCGCGGCAAATCATATCAAATACATCATGGTCATCAAATCTGAGGTTCTCTAGTTCTGGTGACGGGTTTATTAGAGCGCGTGCATCAGAGATTGCTGATAGCATGCGCAGACCGAGTACATCTAATTTGATCCAGTTCATGAATTCTAAAGAATCTTTATCCCATTGAACCACTGTTCTTTCTTGCATGTTTGCTGGTTCAATGGGTATATGTTTGGTCAACTTCTGTTTTGAAAGTATCATGCCTCCGTTATGTATGCCGAGGTGTCTTGGGAAGCCTTCTAGTAAAGCTGCTATTCGCAGCAGTTCTTGCCATCTAGGAGAGTAGAAATCCTCTTTGATGATTGCCCGTATGCTTTCTGACTCTGGCAAGGAAGATGCGGAACGGTCGTCTAGCACGGTAGTAGCCTTTTGTAATGTATCTTTTTCAAATCCTAGTGCTAAGCCTACGTCTCGTAGTGCTGAGCGTGCTCGGAAAGTGACAATAGTACATGCCATAGATACTTGTTCAGGACCATATTTGTTGTATATGTACTGGATAACCTCCTCCCGTTTATCAGCTGCAAAATCAATATCTATGTCAGGAGTGGTTGAACGTTCTCTAGATAAGAATCGTTCAAATACTAGCCCAGTGCTTAATGGATCTATAGGGGTTATTCCTAGTAGATATGCGACTAAAGAATTGGCTGCACTACCACGACCTTGACAAAGAATATTGTTTTTGCGTGCGAAACATATGAGATCCCAAACTATTAAGAAATAGTTTGTCAAATTGTGTTCGGATATCATTCTTAACTCATGATTAAGTGTCAGAATGTATTTGTTTTTGTTGGCCACAAATTTCTGTGCAAGTGTTGTGTGGCATAGTTCACTTAATTTGTCATCTGCATTCATTTGGGATGATAGTTGTATTTGCGGTAGTGCTTGGGGACCAAAGGGTAAATTGACTTGGCATCGCTCGGATATGCAAAGTGTGTTATTTGTAGATTGTGTATATTCATTAAAGAGTTGTTCCATTTGTTGTGGACTATGGAAATAATATTCATGATTGGTGCGAAGATAACTAATGGCATGTTCTAGTGGCAGTTTGTGCCTTATACAGGTAAGAATGTCATGTAGGGGTGCGTCTTCAGAGGTGAGATAGTGTACATTTCCGGTGGCTACTAATGGGAGCATTAGTTTGTTGCTTAGATTTGCTATTTGCTCATTTATATAATAGTCATTACGTTCGTGATGATTCTGCATTTCTAAAAAAAAGCAATCTTTCCCAAATATTTCTGAATATCGCGAAGCTGTATGAATAGCTTTTTGGTAATCTCTAGAGATTAAATCTTGTACTATGGAGCTTTTTCTGCATCCAGATAGTGCAATGAGACCTGCAGAATTTTCAATTAGTGTGTTTTCCTGCAATAAAGCTTGACCTTTTCTGCCTTTGTGGTGCGAAAGTGTTATAAGACGGCATAGATTAGAGTATCCAATCTGATTTTCAGCTAATAGAGTCAAATGGCCACATTTATTATCTAAAGTAATCTCACATCCAATTATTGCTTTTATACCGGCTTTTTGTGATGCTTCCCAAAAGCGTGGTATCCCATATAGTCCATTATGGTCCGTAAGTGCTATAGCAGGCATCTCCCACTTGACTGCTTGTTTTACTAATTCTTCGGGTGTGGGCACACCATCCAGTAAGGAATAATATGAATGAGAATGTAATTCAATGTACGGCACGATCGAGAAACCAAGTTTCCTTGTGGTCACAAAAGAGAGTGATCAGACGTCCATCTGAAATATTGACCTGATAATAGTCTCTTTCAATAGGGTTGTGCCACCATTGCGATTGCACACGCCAGTGTTGATGTATATGTTTCACCATATATGTTTGTTTTCTGATCTGCAGTTTATTTGGTATGCCTGCGGGATCGCAGTGAACTCGTAAACCTTTTGGTTTTGGTGGCCCCACGTTGTTTGCGAACTGTATTGCATGCTCTCCAAAACGTTGTTTTAAACTACCTATAGTTTTTTGGAGAGCATGCTTGTTATATCTGTTCTTGTGTTGTTCGAATAGTTTTATCTGATATGTATTTTTATGCCACTCATGTAATGGGTATGCTTTTAATTCTATTTTGATAATAGGATAAGTGTTTTTTAGTTGACTTAGCAAATTTGATGATATGCGCTGTAACCGTATATCTGTTGATGTAGGAGGTTTAATAGAAGTGTTTATGTGTTTACTGTGTTCGCTCTCATCTGTTATAGACAATGTTAGTGCATTAGCGTGATATCCTGACTGTTCAAGGCGTTGAGACAGTTGTGTGGTTAGTTTATGTAGAATGTTTTGTGTTGGTTGTATATCAGATAATGGATTGGTAAGTGTTTGAGATAATATAATAGTGGGAGGGTATGTGAATGGCTTTAGGATTCTATTGTCATTCCCACATGCCATATCGTGAAAGTGAGCCAATTCTGGGCCGAATTGACGTACTACGGACCCTCGTGGTAATTGTGCAAATTCTCCTAGAGTTTTGATTCCGAATGTATTTAGACGACGCAACAATTCTGAAGGGGGGTTGATCAGGGCTGTTAATGGAAGGGATGCTAGAAAATCAGCTTCTTTTCCCATTGGAATAGTACAAGTAGGATTTGCTTGTAGTGATGCGCAATAGGCAGTGAATTTATTGCCGGCTATGGCTACGGTGACTGGCAGTTGTGTTTCTGCTACTATCTGTTGTACAACCTTAGCGCACAGATCAGCTTCAGATTTAAAGATGCGTGAAAGCATCGTGGTGGAAATAAAAAATTCTCCTAAAGCGTTGCTCTCAATATCTGTACAGAATCTACCCAGTATGTTTTTGAGCTGAGTATGTTTTTTTTGGTATAAGGACTCTGTAGCAGTTAGAAAAAAAGCATTTGGGTAGCGTTGTTCCACACTGCGGCGTGATTCTCCAGGATTGATACGAATATCATGTAATGATTTCGCAGCAATTAACACGCGCTGATTGCATGGTCGTAGCAACACTAAAGGTTTTTTTGCTAATTGTGGGTTGCGTTGTATCTCTACTTCAATAGGAAGTTGGTCTAATATCATACATAGAATACGCATAACAATCCATTATAAGAACATTTGTTCTATTATTGCATTGTTGTGCGCTTCTGTCAATATTTAGTATTTGAGTTATATTACTGAATATCAGCGATTGTGTAAGATAGTTAGTTTTGCATGAATGCTTATAAGATCCGGAAGTTTTTTATTACCTAACTCAATCTCCATAAGGCAAAGAAAATACATAGTATTACAAATACTACAGTAAGAATGCATCCATAGCGACCATCTTCTTGATGCTTTTGCTTCATTTCATCAGTTTTTGGTATTTTAGTATTGATAATTTACAATTTACTCCTATGTTGATTGTATTTCTATAACTTCCATATGAGCAATGTGTTTTTTTACTCTATCTACATTGTCTCTCCACCAATCACATCCCTTGTAAGCTGCAGTCATTTCGTCATAATGATCAAAACTGTCCCCATACGAGCGTATCCAGATAAACTGAGATTTTTCCATATTTACCCATGTGCTTTCAACCTTCATTCCAGCATCGTTCATAATAGGAATCAATTCTTCGTGAAACATTGTTATCCAACTATCAATAAAGCCCTTATTTATAGTGTAGATACGTAAATGTGCTGCTGTCATGATTTTCCTCTCATTAATTTGTTGGTATTACAGATGTATTAGTATGGTTACTATCACAAATATCAATATTTATTCCATACAATGTTGCAGAAAGTTATAGCAACGATTGTATTATTTGAACAACTTATTTCTAATTCGTCTGAAGATTTCTCTGAACAATACACTGCCAGATATTCTTTCTATATTGAATATGGGTATATATGAATATGCGGGAGGGTCTTTACTGTACAGGCGGTTAAAACCGAAATGACTTTGTTGTTCAGACATATAAGTATTCTGATAAGGTGTTTCAAACCTTGTATCAGTATGTTTCTGCATAACTGCATATACTGATATTCCTTTGATGTTTGACTTATCTATAGTATTTAGAAGATCTCTGTTCATAGGCACATGAAATTGATGGTCTGATCCATGTTCAGTTTTTGTTCCAGGTGAAATGACATATGAATTGTATATAATTGAATATTTGTTTGCGGCGGCTATGCCCTCAAAGAATCGTTTATCATAAAGGAAGTATCCGTTGCCTCCCCACAATACCTGCGATATTATTATCAGTCCTCCAGGCTTGCATAATTTATGTACTGTTTTATATGCTTCTGCAATATCAAAAGCATGTTCGCATGCTCCATGATCAGTTACAAGGTCGAATTTATTGTATAGAGAAGTGTCTTCCAGAGGAAGGTTATAATCATGAACTATGGAGCCGTGCTCACCATTCATGTCGAGGCTGTAATATTCTTTAATTCCTAGTAGGTTGTATAGCGGCTTAGCACTACACCGTGGGTAGCTTGGCCAATTATCCAATGAAGTGAAGGAAGTATGATCATACTCTGTAATGCATGCTGTATTTAGCAGGTTTTCAAAATCAGCCGATTTTAAATGAAGCTCCTGTGAGCCCATTTCAATAACACTATTTATATCTTCCAGATTGCCTTGCTGCCATAGTTCAAGCATGTTCTGTACAGATGCTATGCCTAGACCCATTTGGATGCCTTGTGAGATGCCTTGTGATTCATTTAGCTTTTGTTTGAGATTATTGTAGTGCTAGTGATTACGTATAGATTGTATGGTTGCTGTTTGCTAATGTCAATAGGTTTTAATAATGGCGAATATATTATATAAATTGCTTTGTGAAATATTCGGTTGTTTATTGACATATACTAAGCGATAATTTTCTTTGCGATAATTTTCTTTGATTTTCTCTATGGTTGTGTTGATAATAATAAGATAGAATACCATTTATCAAGATAATAATTTGGAGGGATAAAAATGGGAAAATATACATGTAGTGATTGCGGAATGGAAGTGGCACCTATAATGTGCGGCAGTTGTGGGGCTGAACTAGTGCACAAGGAGCTTGTCAAAGATGACGGCAGCAGCGTGTCAGTCTCTGAATGTCCCAACGACTGCGGCAAAATTAAATCACCTGTTTGCTGTGGATTGGATATGGAGCATTCACACTAGTTTTAAATATTATATGGTGTTGTGAATTAGTATTGTTTGATCTAAACATACTGAATCTGTAGCAATTGGTAAGTGATGAAGAGTGGGCGCAGTACCTTGGTCTGCATCCTTCTGGGAAAAGAGAATACTAGGGTGACAGGTCGACAATTGTAGTTAGGTCTTAATCTAGGTTATAAGCATCCGTACTTGACACTACTTGGTCATAGTCTAGGTGCCCGAGTGAACGCCATATTTCATTGGATTGATTGTCAAAAAAAATAAACGAAGGAACATTGGTCACACGATATTCTGAAGCTAATAGCTTTCCTACGGTATCGTGTACGTTAACCCGAATTATACGAAGCTTATTCTGTTGTGTCATTTCTAGCCTGTCGACGACAGGTTTAATACTAATACATGCTATTCAATACTCTGATTGAAATTCTAGTAGAATGGGCATATCTTCATTGGTGAAAATATCACCTGCTTCATAGACATTTGTTAATGTGCTTTGTGTCGGTCTCACTAAAAGCCATGAAACAAAAAAGGTTGCCGCGGCTACTGTTATGGAGGTTATATCTAGTAGACGGATGCCGTCTCGGAATAATACAGATGCCATAAGCACGAGTATTATGATGGAAGTTATAATGTAGGAATTTTGATTGATGAAAGACATATTAGAAAGTGGTTGTATACAGGATATTAAATAATATTTAATGCTAATCCCACTGCGTATAGAGCTAACAGTATACCTATTGCCTTATTCATTATGTCCGATTTGGTCTGCAGGAATTTAAGTGCTGATGTTTTAGATAGGAATGTTGACACACTGATGTACCACAATCCATCTATCAATGTTCCTAGTAATCCCATGTAAAAGTACTGTATCAATGCGTACCCAGATTTGATTAATGGGGCATATACGGCGATCATAAAGGCTAATATCTTGGGGTTAAATAGTGCTATTGCAAATCCTTGAGAGAAACTTTTATACAATGAATAATGATTGGATTTGATTTCATTATTTGCATATGTTTCAATATTAGAAGCGGTTAAAAAAGTATAGCTGATCCACAAAAGTATAATTGTGCCGAAAATGCGGAGAAAGGTTTCTATCGGCTTTTGAAACTCGATTAGTATGGACAAACTAACTGCTGTTATAAATGCGTATATACCAAACCCGAGTCCATGACCTATGCCGGTACATATGCCATTAGCTGGTCTGCCAGCTGTAGTATTGCGGATTACTACAGCTAAGGATGGACCAGGAGACATTGCTCCAAGTGTTAGGGCTAGGGATAATGCAAGCCATTCTGTGATGTTCATAGTGATTGTATTGCTATTGCTATATCTTTGAATTCAAGCAATGTTTGGGTGCAAATACGTTATTGTATGTCGTAACGATTGGTGAAGAAGGATGTGTACCCAAAAAGTCCAGCAGTACCACCGGTATGTAGAAATAGTACATTCTCATTGCGGTTGAACACTCCCTTTCTAATTAGGTCTATCAGGCCTGCCATAGCTTTACCGGAGTAGACGGGATCAAGTAGAAGTCCCTCCTTTTGTGCTAAGAGTTCAATAGCTTCAATAGTAGCGTCCGTAGGCATTCCATATCCTTCACCAACATAGTTGCTATCTACCACAACATCACTTCTGCTGACAAGACCTGGGCAACCAACTAGTTCTGCTGTAGATGCAGCAAGTTTAAACACATTTTCTTCTTGGATGTTTTTTGCCGAACGTACGCTTATTCCTAAGAGAGGTATTTTGCTATGTGTGCCTTTTAATCCGGTGACCATTCCAGCTTGAGTACCAGTGCTTCCTGTTGCATGTACTATGTGGTCAAATGGTACACCTAGGTCGTTGGCCTGGGTTACTATTTCTGTGGCTGCGTTTACATAACCTAGAGCACCTACTGGGTTGGATCCTCCGCCAGGTATAGTATAGGGATTGTGACCTTCACTGCGTAGTCGGTTAGCAGCAGTTTCCATTGCATGATCCATGTCTGTGCCAGCAGGATGTTCTTCTATGGTCGTCCCATGTAGTTGATCAAGCAATACATTGCCATTTTGTCTGTAATTTATATCATCTATACCTGTTCGGTCCTCTAACAATATGTGACTGTTAATTCCCATGCGAGCTGAAAAAGCTACTGTCTGTCGGGCATGGTTGGATTGTGTTGCTCCTATAGTAAGGACAATATCAGCGTTTTGAGCTTGTGCTTCAGCCATAAGAAACTCGAGTTTGCGTGTTTTGTTGCCGCCAGTAGACATACCAGTACAATCATCTCGTTTAATCCAGATATTTGGACCCTTAAGGTGAGCGGTTAAGTTCTTTAGCAGTTCTATTGGTGTGGGTAGGTGACCGTAACGAAGTCTAGGGAATTTTGCTATATTCATGTTTATTTCATCAGTAATTGCGATAATCTAAATATTAGGAATACCCATATTATATTACAAACAATGTCCATATATGTATTTCACAATATAATCTTTAGATTTTGATGTATGCAAATTTGAGTCTTCTAATTAATCTTGTTAAAATTACAATGATTTGCTAAGAGAATAAGCCTTCTGAGAGGTATTTCAAACCCGTATCGCAAGCAATGGCTACCACGGTCTTGTCTGGACCGAGATCCTTCGCAAGTTTGATTGCTCCAGCTATGTTCATTCCGGATGAGGTGCCGACAAAAATTCCTTCTTCTCTAGCCAGTTTGCGTGCAGTTTGTCGTGCTTCATTCTCGTCAACCGTTCTTGCATGATCATAGTATTTATTGTCGAGAAGTTCTGGTATAAATCCGAGACCTACACCTTCTATATTGTGTCCGCCCGTTGTCCCCCTGGTTAGGATAGGCGAGGTTGATGGTTCGAGAGCTATGACTAGTGTATCTTGCCCTGCTGTTTTTAGGGATCTAGATACTCCCATAAGTGATCCAGCTGTACCGATAGAGTCGCAGAATCCATCGATTGGTTCTGCGATTTGTTCAATGATTTCATGTCCCATTTTCTCGAATCCACGTATGATGTCGGGGTTACTCAGCTGATTGGTAAAGAATGTGTCTGGTTTGCGGGCTATCTCTGACGCACGCTGGATCATTTGATTGATTAGATCCGGAGTGATTTTGCCATCTTGGCTTTTTATGACTTCTAATTTAGCTCCGAGTGCACGCATAGTGTCGAGTTTCTCGCGACCGAATGCATCTGAAGAGATAACGTGAAACTTGTAGCCCTTAACTGCACAGACGAATGCAAGTGCTGATCCGGTGCTGCCACCAGTATATTCTACTACCGTCATCCCGTTACTAAGTTCCCCTCTTTCCTCTGCTCCCTCTATCATTGCAAGAGCCATCCTATCTTTCTTTGATCCGGTGGGATTATATGATTCAAGTTTGGCATATACGTTGGCGTGGTTGGGCGGCACAATGTTTTGGAGCTTAATAATGGGAGTGTTACCGATAGTATCGAGTGCTGTGTTGTAATTGTTGTGTTTAGACTGCATATATGAGTCCTATTATATTGGCAAGTATGTATCCGATTGAGTGTGCCCCCACGGGGGTTCGAACCCCGGTCTTGGCCTTGAGAGGGCCATGTCCTAGTCCACTAGACGATGGGGGCTTATTTAGTAGCTGGGCGAGATTGTACCATAGCTGTTGGATTATTAAGCAGCTAAACAGGTTCTAAGTCTTTGATTTGTTTATCGCTAAGTGTTGGTCGATGGGGTTGTTTTCGCAGGTAGGCGTTGAGACGTTTTGCTTTTAAAACAGGTATAGGAGTCTCTTTGATATTTTCAAATTCAATTTTAGGGTTTGTGAATAGTATTATTGGGTGAACTTCAGGGGCGTCATCACCAAATTTTTTGTTCAGAAATTTTGCTAATCTTTGTGCTTCTGCTTGCGCTTCAATAATAGGTTGTCCTAGTGATTCTTGGCCAAATATTTTTCTGTACATACTGACGCCACGGTGTCGAAAGCGTTTACGGTTCGCATTCCACTCTACCATTCCTCCTTGGAACTTTGGTGTTACCGCATATATTCCGGAAGGGGTAAATATAGCGTGTTGTGCGGGTAAGTGATATTGGTATAGCAGATATCTGTTATCAAGTCCTTTCATTGAATTACGTAATACTAGGTCTGGACGTGGCTCACGCACATATCTATTAGCTAAGAACATACCTATATTAGATAGCATGAATCCTAAAATAAGTGTATAGAATGGCAAGGAATACCATTCAGGCCTAAGGAAGGATGCTGCTAGACCAGACAGTAGCACTAATATCCCAGTGGTTGACAAAACTTTGGATACTAACGCGTATCTCGTTATTAGTTTTTCATTAGTATATATTTGCATCTCGCCCCATTTTTTGCGTGTAAGTAATAGATTTCATTGTTTGAATTTGATTGGATATGTTGACATTATACATGTTATATAGTCTGATGATTTATTAATTGAAATTATCAGAGCAAAATAGCCTATAGTTATGAATAACTCTTTGTCTGTTGTTCTAATGCTGTCTCTAATTCACCTAATAGTTCGTTTTTTACGGCTTTGCCGGCAACCTTTATTGCGCTTCGGATAGCACGGCTATTGGATCGTCCATGTCCTACGACAACTATTCCATTAAGTCCTAGTAGTGGAGCTCCTCCATGTTCGTTTGGGTCTAAAGTGCTTGCGGTATTTTCAATTGATTTACGAACTAATATGCCTCCTATCAATGAAATAATGTTAGATTTTATTGCGTCTTTTACTAGCGTGGTCACCATTTTTGCGACTGATTCGGTTATTTTTAGCGACACATTTCCAGTAAATCCATCTGTTATTACTACATCTGCTTTTCCAGCAAACATCTCTTTTCCTTCAACATTTCCTATAAAGTTGATATTTTGATCATTCTTTATAAGTGCGTGAGCCTCTTTGGTGAGTTTATTTCCTTTGTTTTCCTCTTCGCCGTTGGATAATAGGCCTACTTTTGGTTGTCGTATGCCTAGAACTTTGTGAGCGTATAAGCTTCCCATGATCGCAAATTGATGGAGGAAATCTGCTTTGCAATCGCTGTTTGCTCCTACATCCAATAAAATAAAATATCCCTGTGGAACAGGAATAAGAACAGCTATTGCTGGTCTGCGAGTATAGGGTATACGTCTTAAGGTAATCAGTCCGTTTGCTAGTATTGCACCTGTGTTACCAGCCGAGACAAAAGCATCAGCTTCTCCATCTTTTACTAGTCGCATGCCTGCCGCAATTGAGTTCTGTGTTTTTTTGCGAGACGAGAATGCTGGAGATTCATCAGATTCTATTTTTTCTGGCGCATGAATTATGCTGATTTTAGAATTTGACGTGCTGTTAATTTCTTTCAATGCTGGAGCTAGTAGTGCTTTATCACCTGTGATTAGTATCTCATACCCGAATTCTGAAGCCGCAGCTAAGGCGCCATGTAGTTCTGGATATGGATAGTCATCACTTCCCATTCCATCTAAGGCAATACGTAGTGTTCTATGTTTCATTCGTCGCACCTAATCTGAGAATATATCATGTTCCTAGTGTTGTAAACACCAGTACTATAATTTCGATACGCGCAAATATATAACGTTGACACTAAATAGTGCAATGCTATAATCGCCTCAGTTAGCGCTCGTGGCGGAATTGGCAGACGCGTCAGGTTGAGGGCCTGGTGACCGTTGAGGTCGTGTGAGTTCAAATCTCACCGAGCGCACAGACTGATTTTAGATCAAATACTTCAAAATATTGTCGTTTAATGCCTGGGTAGCTATTATGAAAAATTTAGTAATGGACAGCAAGATAATTGAGGGTGTACAGCATGTTCAGTTTGACTCTTATAAAGACGAAAGAGGAATATTTAGAGAGACTTTTAGAGCGGAATGGTTCCCTCAAGTTGACTGGAGAAATATTCAAGCTAATCGTTCTGATTCGGACGCTAATGTCCTAAGGGGTTTGCACTATCACCATAATCAGTACGATTATTGGTTAACACCTAGAGGGCATATTCGGGTAGCTCTTTGTGACTTGCGTACAAATAGATCTACATTTCTCTCAGTAGAAATCGTGGAAATGGGCGGTGATATTATGAAAGGGCTATTAATACCACCTGGTGTAGCACACGGATTTGTTACCTTGACTGAAGCTACAGTAAATTATATAGTGAGCAATTATTACGATGGTAAAGATGAATATGGTGTAGCTTGGAATGATCCTGAGCTTGGTGTTGATTGGAAAATAGATGATCCACAGGTGTCTTTAAGGGATCAGAATAATCCTTTATTTAGCGAACTTGATGAGGTAAGTCTTTAAGGCGAGTTTTTGAATATTTCAAGGTGTATATATTACTGGATTAAAGTAATAATATATACTCTTGTTTATGTCTGAGAGAATTCGTGCATTGTCATCCCAATATGTATATTCCGGGACCCAGATATAATATACGATGACATAGTCCCCTGATGGCGTAAAGACAATTCCTGCATCTCCTATGGGTTCTCCTTCACCCCATCCGTGCTTATGGGCTACTTTTGTGCCTTCAGGCACTCCAGCTTCAAGTAATACACCTATTTTGTTTTTTGACAACCACATAATCATATCTAAGCATTCTGATTGCGTAATTTGATCTCCTAAAACATCTATAAGTAAACCAGCATTATGTGTTGCACATTCATACATACTCTTTAATAGTAAACCCATGTCCGATGCCGTAGTTTGCATATAAGGATCAGGTATAGTTGTGATATCAGCTCTGGAATTTGCTGGTGTATGACGAAAACCTGGGATTTCTTGGCTGTCGTACAGCCCTCCAATGAAGGTGCTATTTAACCCTAACATATTATAGGTATTGTTCAAACGTGTGAGTCCAAGTTGGGGGTCAAGATCTCCTATCCACTCTATTAGTTTATTGCTAGTCCAGTTTGAACTTTCGGTAATTGCCTTTTCAACAAGATCCAGATCATAAGGTAATGCTCCTTCATTGATTTGCCTATAAAATTCGATCAAAAAAGTGATTTTAATTATGCTCATACCTGAAAAAGCTATATCAGGATCGGTTGTTAATTCTTCCCCTTCCATCCAGTTGCGGTGTAGGATAGAGTTTGTGTTTAGATCAACAACAAATATACTGAGGAGGCCATTAAAGTTGTTGGTGTTCAGATAATTGCGCAATTGGGTTTCTAGTGTTTTAAAGGTTGGATCTATCGTTGGCTTTGTCTTGATTATTAGGTCCACATTTCTGTCTGTCGATTTACTTAATACTGTAGATATTGCATCTATAGATTCTTCGATTTGTAGTGATGTTCCTGGTGGGCTGGTGATTGTCACTAATTGCTTAGCATCAGTCATTGGGGCGTGAACTGGACGGTCATATCTTAAGGCAATATCTTGTAGGAAGTTGCGTAGTTTCAATTTGGAATAGCTAGCTTGTAGTGGTACATTATGAGGGTAAGGTTCTTGAGCTTGTCCGAGTAAATTAGCCCAGAATCGCGAACCTCGTTCTGGTATATAAAGGTCTTTCAGCATTGCGTCTCCATTGACCTGGAATTCAATTTGAGTGGGATCTAATATAAAGCTGGATTTTTCATAATGTATTGTTATAGGACTATTGTAAACGCTATATAGCTTGGCTAGAGCTTTGTCTCGGTGTAGGTTTTCTACTACAACATCAGCTAGTTGTACTCCTTCGGGTAGAGTGTAGTGAGTGTTGCTGAAAAGTATGTATTGGTATCCAGTGAGAATGCTAGCTGCTAATATTGAAATTAGCGAAATTCTAGCAGCTAATTTTGCTGATTTACGGCGCCGACGATATCCAAGACCTAGATTAGAGTACATATATCTGACAATTATTATGTAAATTATAATTATCGTGTATTTTACAGTGCATGTATAATGTTAAGTGTTCATAACTTGACTAAAAATCTGCGTAAGGTTACAATTTCGCCGCTAATGTAACTAGGAGACCAAAAAGATGTTAAGGATTAGATTGCGTCGGCAGGGTGGCAGGAAACAGCCTACATATAGAATTGTAGTTACTGACCAGCGGGCTGCACGTGATGGAAAGTTTGTTGAGATTATAGGTCATTATAATCCGCGTACGGAGCCATCAGTTGCTACTGTCGATGAGGAACGTGCTTATTATTGGCTAGGAAATGGAGCACAGCCTTCAAATGCTGTGAGCCGTATTTTTGGCTGGACTGGAACGCTTGAAAGATTTGCAAGAGTGAAGAAGGGTGAGGATGTTGCAGAACTCATAAAGGAATCTGTGGACGCTGCAGAAGCTAGGCCAAGACCGACTATAACTAGACATGATGCCCCTGAGAAGTCATTGACGAACAAAAAATCGAAGGATGACTCTGGATTGGAGAATGATAATATCATAGAGGGTAGTACTCAAGAGCCTGTTGAGTCTAGTGAAGCACAAACAGAACTGCCTGCATCGGAGTTGCAGGAAGAACAGAAGAGTACGTTGGCTGATGATAATCTTGAAGTCTCTGACGATTCAAACAATGATGATGAAGAAACCGATTCTAAAGCTGATGCATCTTCTGAAGAGGAAGCGAATAGTGAAACTGAAGATTTGTCGGATGCTAGTGAACAAGTACAAGAAGCAACATCTAGAAATGAAGAGGATTCCACCGACGAAGAAACTGAAATCATCAACGAATCTGTTGCAGAAAAATCTGATGAAGATGAAAAGCAATAATTGACTTAATTTGACTGGTTACCAATGCTTATTGTCAGGGTTTATGATAAATGGAACGAATACAAGAGTTTGTAGAATATATTGTTAAATCATTGGTTTCCGACCACGAGCATGTGCTTATAAATGTTAGTGAGGAACATAATACAGTCAGAGTCAATGTGAATGTGGCTCAAGAAGATATAGGCAGAGTAATAGGTAGAAAGGGTCGTACAGTTAATTCAATTAGGTCACTACTGCGTGTCTTAGGTGCGGAAAGTGGAATGAGAGTGGAATTGGACATCGAGTGACACAGTCTTCCAATAGAAAGACTCAAGTAGAATCAATAATGGGCTCAGAGGTGCTAGATACTTCTGAGCCTCATTTATTATTTATCGGTGTTATAACTCGTCCTCATGGCGTTAAGGGTGAGGTCTGGGTTAAGATCGTCAACAAGGCAGACAAGTTTATTGATGAGCAAATCAGCAATGTGTTACTAGGAGTGGATCAAGTTCTGTATGAATTAGAAACGTATCGTATTCATCGTAACGGTTTGCTGATTAAATTCACTGGTTGCAATGATAGAAACCATGCGGACAGTTTTCGTGGCTCTAAAGTTTACATACCTGTTGACCAATTGAAGCCTCTTAGGCCAAATGAGTATTATGTAAAGGACTTGATTGGACTTTCGGTTTTCACTGAAAATGGAGAGCATATTGGCGACTTGGTGGAAGTATTGCCCACAGGAGCGAACGATGTGTATTCTATCTTAGGGGATGAAGGTGAAATACTCTTACCTGCAATTAAATCGGTGATCAAGTGTGTAGATTTAGTGGAAAAAAAGATGACTGTACAACTGATACCTGGAATGCGTAAGAGATAGTAGAGTCCTTGTCAGCTAGTTGACATTCTACAAATCATTATGATATCCTTTCGGGCTGATTTCAATGGGTATTCAAATATATCTTTGTGATACTGGTGAAATGTTATGTTATATGATGTTTTGTTGAGTAATATTGCAGGTTTTTGTCCAATAAAGATCACTTAGATATGAGGCAAATGTAATGGAGATTCCATTTTATGCAGTTATAATGGCAGGTGGTTCGGGCACCCGGCTTTGGCCGTTGTCGCGTCGCCAAAATCCAAAACAGCTATTACGTCTATCTGGTGAACGGACTCTCTATCAGCTTGCTGTTGACCGTCTTGACCGAATATTGTCTCCAGAAAATATTATTGTTATCACGGCAGGTGATATGGTATCTAAATTGATGGAGCAGTCTCCAAATATACCAAAACACAACTTTTTAGTTGAGCCAGAAGGTCGCGGTACTGCTCCTGTAATTGGTTTAGGTGCTTTTTATGCTGAATACTTAGCTGGAGGTGAGGCAGTAATAGCATGCCTTACGGCAGACCATTTGATAACTGACGTTTCTAGTTTTCAAAACGTTTTGGTAGCCGCATGTGAAGTTGCACGTACTGGACCTATAGTCACTTTAGGGATCGAACCAACTTTTCCATCTACGGGTTATGGATATATTCAAAGAGGCAGTTCAAGAAATACTAGTACTACATCTGCTATTTATGATGTTAAAAGGTTTAAGGAAAAGCCAGATGAGGTGGCTGCTGCTAAAATGTCAACTGATGGAAAACATTTCTGGAATTCTGGCATGTTTGTCTGGAGTACTAGAACGGTGCAATCAGAATTCAGGAAGCAAATACCGGATACGTTTGTAGTGCTTGAAAAGCTAGTTGCATCAATAGGCACGGATTTGCAGGGTGATGCACTTTCTAGCATATGGCCTACCATTCCAAAAGATAGTATCGATTACGCGATTATGGAAAATGCTAAGGATGTATGTGTCATTCCAGCAAATATTGGCTGGAATGATGTGGGCAGTTGGTTGTCAGTATTAAATACATCCGATTCTGATGGTCTGGGAAATGTATTGTTGGGTGGGACGCATCATGCTATTGATACTTCTAGTACTTTGGTAAGCGCGAGCAAATTAGTTGCTACTATTGGTGTTGAAAACTTAATTATTATCGACACGTCAGACGTACTATTAGTATGTGCTGCTGACAGATCAGAAGATGTTAAGCGGGTTGTTGAAGCGCTGGAAGATGATAGTAAATTGTCAGTATTATAGTTAACGAGTGATATTTTATGGAAGCTTATTGCGTTAAATGTAAAGTAAAACGAACTATTCAAAATCCTGTTGCGACATATACTAAGACGGCGCAACCAGGAACCAAAGGAATATGCAAAGAGTGCGGTACTGGAGTTTACCGTATGGGTAATACTCCGGCTCATGAAGGGATGGTGCCACCAGTACCAACTCCATCTAAGACTAGAAAAAAAACTCGATCTCAAAGCAAGAGAGGTAAGTTTGTAATAGTAGAGTCTACTACCAAGGCTAAGACTATTGGAAGAATTCTAGGTAAAGGATACAAGGTAGAATCTTGTGTAGGGCACGTGCGCGATCTCCTTAAGTCTCGCATGGCAGTTGATCCGGACAATGAATTTGAGCCAGAATGGAGAGTGCCAAATGATAAGAGAAAGATAGTTAAGGGGCTAAAAGAGGGTGCGTCACGAGCAGCAGAGGTTTATCTAGCCACAGACCTTGATAGGGAAGGCGAAGCTATTGCTTGGCATCTTGCTGAAGTGCTAGAGGTTGAGGATGATAGGCTCCGGCGAGTGACTTTTCATGAGATTACGCAGTCCGCTATAGAGGAAGCCTTTGAGCAACCTAGAAATATAAAGATGGATTTAGTTAATGCTCAGGAAGCTCGCAGAAAATTAGATAGGTTAGTAGGTTTTTCGCTTTCGCAGCTTTTATGGGAGAAAGTAGCAGGAAGATTAAGTGCGGGTAGAGTCCAATCTCCAACTTTGCGTCTTATAGTTGAACGGCAGCGTGAAATTGATGCCCATGTGGCGAAGGAACACTGGAGCATCAAAGCCCAGTTATTAAAGACGTTGAATAAAGATGATGGTAAATATTTTGAAGCTGGTTTGCGAAAAGTTGATGGAAGTAAGGTAGGCGTTGATGAAAAGTATCATATTTCCAATGAGACTCAAGTTAAGCCAATTTTGCTTGATTTAGAGAGATCTCAATGGCAAGTACGTTCTGTGCGTAGAGCAGAGCGTCGTCGTAAGCCCTATGCTCCATTTCGAACCAGTACAATGCAACAAGAAGCGTCAGGAAAGCTTAATTTCTCCGTACAAAAAACTATGGCAATTGCTCAGCAATTGTATCAGGGCCAGGACGGACTTGATGAGGGCGGTCTTATTACATACATGAGGACAGATAGTGTGCAGGTGTCTCCTCAATCTCAGCAGCAGGCCCGGGACTTTATCAGCGGAAACTATGGTAAGGAATACTTGCCAGATAGCCCACCAAGATATAGTAAAAGTAAGTCTTCTCAAGAGGCACATGAAGCAATAAGACCTACTTCTATCGAACGTACTCCCGAGTCTGTAAAAAATAATTTATCGACTGATCAATATAAATTGTATAAATTGATATGGGCTAGATTTTTAAGCAGTCAGATGTCTCAGGCGATTTTTGATACATTGCGTGTTGATATTGTGGCATCTGGAGAAAAGGGTATATATGATTTTCGTTCTACTGGCAGAAAAATTAGGTTTGATGGATTTTTGAGGGTATATCAACCTGCTAGTGATCAAAATAAATCTGAAAGTGAAACTCAAGATATCCCTGAATTAGAAGATGATGAAAAATTGTTCCTGCATGATCTAATATCTGAGCAAAAATTTACTAAGCCACCGGCACTTTATACTGAGGCTACATTAGTTAAGGCGCTAGAAAAGCATGGAATTGGTAGGCCTTCCACATACGCTCCAACTGTAAAGAGAGTAGTCGATGTAGGTTACGTGATTAAGGATAATCGTCGTCTTAGTCCGACTGATACAGGAATGACTGTCAATGATTGGTTAGTAAAATATTTTCCTGATGTATTAGACACTAAATTTACTGCAATTTTTGAGGATGACCTTGACTTGATAGCACAGGGGAAAAAGCACCAAGTTCCAGTTTTGCAGAAATTTTGGCTTCCGTTTGAAAAGGATCTTGAGCATGCTAAAGTAGATATGCCAACAATCGATAAAACGCCAGAGTTAGCTGGAAGAAATTGTCCCAAGTGCGGTGAAGATCTCTTGATTAGGAATGGTAGATTTGGGAAGTTTATCGGTTGCTCCGGATTTCCAGAATGTAGGCACACTGAACAAATATTAGACAAAATTGGAGTTGATTGTCCAGATTGTAGTGAAGACTTGGTGCAAAGGAGAACAAAGAAAGGCAGAGTATTTTACGGATGTGTAAGTTATCCTGAATGTGAGTGGACATCGTGGGTACGACCAGTGACAGATACGTGTCCTGTGTGTCGAGGTATTTTGTTTGAAAAAGGCAAGTCTCTAGTTAAATGTGAGAAATGTGAAAAAGAGTGGAGTAAGGAAAACATTAATTCCATTACTGCTAATGATTCTAACGCAGTAGGATCTAATGATGCTATTGTAGATGCTATATTTGGTAGTAGTTAGAACATCATTGCTGGCATTGAAGTTGCATCTGTTTAACCTCTAGTGTATTAGTCATAATGGACACATCCTTTGGTATGGATAAAAACGCCCTCAAAATATGGTAAATAATATTAGTAAAAGCAAATATGCTCAGCAGTTGGTCAAGTTTGCTAAAAACAACTTGTCCGTTACTGTTGGAATCATGTTTGTGAGTGGTATATTGACCGGTTGGTTAATGTTCGGTTGGTGGTTATTTCCTGTAGTATGGGAAGATGCAGATCCAGAGAGTTTACATCCTCATTATATGTCTGAGTGGGTACAGATGAGTGCTGATTCATATGTGTTGACTACGGACATCGACAAAGCGCAGCAACGGGTTGATTGGCTAGGAGAGAAGTCACTTAACTATATTGAATATGCTCGTGTGAATGCTCTGGGGCCTGAACAATTGCGTATAGCCCAGTTGCAGAGTGCGTTGGAAGTGGTTACGGAGAGTAAGGAACCCGTCTCTCAGACTAACCAAGTAGATGATAATAAAGATCTCAAAGAAGTGGAGAAAGACGAATCAGGATCAGGTTTATTTGATCGATCAATATTGATTTCCGTTCTTGGTGGTCTGGCTGTGATTGGGGTTATGAGTAGCGTAGGATATTACGCGTTCAAGTATATTGGCTTGAAATCGAAAAGGGATTTGGAAATAGCTCCGCAGTATGTTGATAATGGGGTCGCTACTGGTGATGAAGAGAATGCCAATGTGATGACACCCCCTCATACTGACACTTTATTATCGGATAGGGGGGCTCCTTTGTCTCGGTTTATGACTACGTATTTATTAGGTGATGACCTGTATGACGACTCATTTGGGATTGATGATGCTAATGGTGACTTTTTAGGTGAATGTGGTATGGGTATTAGTGATATTATCGGAGTGGGTGAGCCGAAAAAAGTATGTGCCTTTGAGATATGGCTTTTTGATAAAAATGATGTGAGGACAGTCACTAAAGTATTAATGAGTGAAGACGCATTCAGTGACGAGGCGAAGCGGGCTTCTTTGGCGCCTAAGGGCGAGCCTGTACTGGCTGAATCTGGCAAAGAGATTATTCTAGAAACTGCATCATTACATGTGAGTGCTCGTATAGTTGATATGCAATATGGTGGTGGGCCTTTACCACAAAACTCGTTTTTTAATCAATTGACTGTAGAATTATCAGCGTGGCGAAAGGGCTAATATCGCAAATTAAATTACTCTAGCTTTATGAGTTTAAAGGTGCTGGTTCCGCTCGGTGTTACCACCTCTACAGTGTCGCCAACAGATTTGCCGATGATTGCTTGACCAATTGGAGATTCGTGCGAGATCATACCGACAGTAGGGTCGGCCTCGGCAGGTCCTACCAAAGTGTATTTCTCTTCAATACCGTCGGCTTCAGAGATTGTTACTGTGGATCCAATTGCTACTTCTTGCTTGCTAGTTTGATCTGAAATCAATACCGAACTTCGTAGCATTTCCTGTATCTCTAATATTCTGCCTTCAATGAAGGCCTGATCTTCTTTCGCAGCAATATAGTCTGCATTTTCGCTGAGATCACCCATTTTGATAGCATCTCTAAGACGCTTGGCTAGGTCAGGCCGTTGTTTTGTTGTTAGGTCAGTGAGTTCGGCATTTAATTTCTGTATGCCGGCGTCAGTAAGATATGTCTTGTTAGTTTTCATATGTATCCTTGTGTGTATGTAAGATCTCCTTATAGGTAAAGAACTAGGTTGTTTTCTTTGTTGTAATGTTGAGTTTTAAGTTTTCAGCTGTAGCAAATCTATCTGTCATTCCTGCAATGTAGTCACATACTACCCTTTCTATTCCTAGAGAATCTATCCTTTGTTGTATGCTTGATGGTAGATAATCAGGATTCGACACAAAGTGTGAATACAGGTCTCCCAATAACTGGG
>CEOQ01068174.1_pt1 | contig 34527 bp, 36 predicted proteins | sample 361351 | NCBI WGS metagenome assembly CEOQ01 (sample SAMEA2619907, study PRJEB7988) | marine metagenome | biome: marine biome (ENVO:00000447); feature: deep chlorophyll maximum layer (ENVO:xxxxxxxx); material: "saline water (ENVO:00002010), including plankton (ENVO:xxxxxxxx)" | depth 60 m | reverse complement strand
GGATACCGTCCTACGATTCCTTCGTGGACCGGTGAGGCCAACAGCAGGACCTTCGAACTTAGCCAAGAGGTCCTGTCCCTACTCGGGCACATTTCAGTGAGACAGCGTCTGGAGAATGACTCTAGGAAATTACTCACCGATGCAATCGGTCTGAATGCGCCTGTAGCTAGCGCTCTATCGGAGTTCTTCGAGGAACAAGGCGCGATGACTTTCCAAGTCCCTTCACTAGACAGAATCCTCGTAGAGCAGATTGAGGGGCCTCTTCCAACTTACATCGTCACTACCTGTAGAGGAAGAGCGTTCAACATGGCCTTGGGTTATTTGTTCGCCGGAATCGCCTCCGAAGACAATGTGCTTGTACACGAAATCTCATTTGATGAGAATGGATTCATGATTAAGCTCAGTCATGAGGTGGAAATCTCAAGGATTCCACAAGTATTCCGTGCAGGTGACAGCATCGAGACGCTGAAGAGGTACCTGCTCGACTCCCAGTTATTCGCAAAGAGATTCAGAGAAGTCTCCTCAAGAAGCATGCTGAACCCCAGACGTGTAGGAGGGGACGAAGTCAGTCCCAAACAGTTCCAGCAAAAGGCTGAGCGAATAATGCAGAAGCATCGCAAGATGGACGATTCTGTCATAGTACGAGAGGTGGTTAATGAGATTCTTCATAACGACTTGGATATGAGGCAGTTAGACGATTTCATCTCTAGGATGGACAGTGAGGATGTTAGAATAGTTCATCGCAGGGTAAAGATGCCATCTCCTCTGGGCATGACTCTGTTCATGTCCTCATTTGAGGACCTGCTCTCTCTTAGGACTCGTGCATATCTAATCAAGGACGTCGATCCTGAGATTTTACGACGACTGCTAGGTGCGAGATCACTCGCTACTGAGTTGGACGAGGAAAAACTGGCAGAATACTACCAGTCAAAGGTCTCAGTACCGACTAACGCCAATGGTCTGCTTAGACTGATGGATATGGGTGGTGGTTTGGAGCCCGAACTAACCAACCCCCTGTACAATGATAAATTGAGAGGAATAGACATGAAGAAAGTCCGTTCTTGGGTCTATGAACTGGCAGAGCGTGGTCTGATTACCAAGATACGCAAGACTGGCCACGAGCAGATCGACGGCAAGTGGTTCTCTATCAGAATGGCAGATGTCCACGGAACTCTGGGTTGTCTAGCTGTAGCAGGAGCAGCCGAGATGGACGACCTCAAGGACTTGTACACTGGTGGCTTGAATTTTGAGAAAGGTGTGGATTTCACCGATGGAACACCAGCCAAATGGAAACAGACCAATCTTTCAGATCCGTTGGATTGCCTTCGACTGAAGTTGCTAGATATGCTTGGTTCTGAGGGGCCGCAGACCTCAGATACAATCTGTGCCCGTCTGCCTTTCCCACAATCCCAAGTGGAATCTGTTCTGCAAGAACTAGAGATGCGTAATCTCGTTTCAATCGGCTTCTTCAAGCAGACCGACGAAGGAGAATACATCCTAAGGATGGATGAGTACAGAATCACTGGCGGAAGCATCGATGTTGTTGACTACAGGACCCTGCAGACTCTGTTGCTCAACAAGTCATTCAAGAGCCACGAAGAGCCATCCGAAGCTATTCGCTCTTCAATCTTGATTCAGAGGAGAGACGAATTGTTCCATAGAGTCAATAACTACAGATTTAGAGACTGGAAGGATATCAAACATGACTCTGACGTGGTGAATGGGAGGCTTTTACACAATAGAGTAGGATATACCCTCAAGAGTATGATTCCGATACTCACTGGACTTCGCAGCGATCCTTGGTTGGGCGAATTAGAGCAGGAGCTATTGGATAAGATACCAGAACAGGGCATCACTAGAGCAGAATTGCTTGCAGAGTATCCCAAGGGCAAGGAATTCGCTCACCTGCAGCGCACCCTGAAAGGAGCGATTAACAACCTTGAGAGGCAGTTGATTGTCTACAAGCAATATCAAGAAGTCCCTAATCGGAAACGTTCCCTTGCGATATTCCACAAAGTCCACGGGGTAATAGAGCCACTGCCCTTCGAAGACGCTCTTGTGGAGCTGATTGGCAGGATTGGTCCAATCAGGCTGCATACTCTCAGATTCTTCGTAAGCCGACCGGTGGAGGAATTGGCCGATACCCTGCGCGAACTCGAAGAAAACGGAAGAATACACAGAGTAGTTGCTCTGCAGCCCGACCCGACCGATTATTACTCTTCCAAGCAAGATTCTGAGGCTCTGATTTCTCCAATTCCCGAAGATCGGAAGATGAGGATCCTTTCCCAGTCAGATCCTTTTTGCAGCCGATTCATCAACGAGATTCGTCTGATACTCAAGCAGGGTTGGTACCATCCTGTCTTCAAGGGAGTGGACCCAATCGGGCGAATTCTGATGTTCGTGGTCAATGATTACTTGGAGATTAAAGATATCAATATCCCCCATTCTTACTTGGATGAGTTTAAGGATGCATTCTCTGAACTACTTGAGAATTACAGGGACCGCCTGGTAGACGTTTCTGTTTTGCATGCCTTCAATGGGGTTCCAGTGCATGACTGCGATGAGAATATACAGAATATCCTAAGTGATTTGGGATTCTCCTCGATGGGAGATGGAGAACGCTACATCAGAGGAGGTGTGGTAGAGCCGCGTTCACGCAGAGAGGTATACAGGATGCTGTTCAATCAACACAGAATGCATCAAGACAGTAGATTCGAGAATGAAACTATGGCACTGGAGCACTTGAGAGAAGTAAGAGACGACTTTGCTCTAAGAGGTCGCTGTGAGATGTTCCGAGTCGACTTGCATTCAATGGCCGCAGCTCATCAATTGCATCAGGGAACCAGCCTTAGGGGACATCAGGTCTGGGCAAAATTTGCCCATTTCCAAAGATTGCTCACTATTCGCAACGTCATCGCATCAGAGGAGGACGAGGAGATTCTCCAATTCTTCAGTGAACACAACGACCCGACTGTGTACATGGACAGGCACGCCATGAAGAGGGCTGAATTCAGGAAACTAATCTCCCCTCTTGTTCGTAGTGGCCATTTGGTTCAGGACTATCGTGGCGGGTTCAAGACCGTTACACCTCTGCAAGACGCCGACTTATGGGAAGTCAAACGAGATTATCTCAGGGAGTTAGTGAGTCAATACCCTGTGGTATCTCTCAAGCAGGTTGAGAGACTTGCAGGCTCGCCGTTCTCAGCCGAGGAGATTAGTGATGTGATGCATGAATTCGAAGAGGATGGGACTCTAATCAAAGGCTTCCTTGTCGATGACCTGCAGGACATCTGCTGGGGTAGGCAGGAGATGCTTGAGGATTCTTCTTCTCTACGCAAGACACGAGATTTAGTAGTCCCGCCATCAGATAATCTGATTCACTACTTCGGGGGCGTTCTGAGGGAGAGATTCGCTTTCGGCTCAGCATACATGGTGTTCCACAATGAGGAGCCTATTGCCGCCTTCAAGGCAAATACCAGAGACGGCACTATAGAGATCACCGACTTCGTTGGCGATTCCGATTTGGAGAAGGAAGCCCTCAGAGTGATGAAGGAATTCGCTTGGGAACACGATACTCGACTTACTGGCAAGTTGTACGAGAAGTTACGAACCAGATAGTCAGGCTATAGGTCTCGCAGGCTTGATTCTGGAAGGCAATAAACGCATGATATGACGATGCAGTTCGGGCAAAAGGTCGAACAGAGCCAATGCCATCAGGAACATGGCGAACAGGCTGGCAGCCTTGGCTGCGTAACTATGGGCAAAGTCGAACATTTCAATTCCTAGGAATCTCCAATCGGGATATGAATCGGTAAGCCAGACTATTCCTGCATTGCGGAATGTGTTCAGTACGTGAATTGTGGGAATGGCAATTAGAAGCGCTCTTGCTCGGCGCTTCCAATCCACCGTTCTCAGGGCTACAATCGCTCCGACGAACACAATCATAGATTGCAATCCCGAACAAGCCAAGATGAAACTGACACTGACGAGAGTGCCATCAGAATGCTCCAACGGGACGAAGAAGCCATTCTCTCCGAGAGGCTCAGTCAGAATCCAGCGATTACCACCCCATTCCGAGACCGGGATCTCACCACCTCCGTGCAAATCTACCATCATCGGCCCCATCTGATAGCTTCCGAGGCCTGCGAATTCGAGCATGACTTCAGTATTCCAAGCGGTGGCGTAAACTATCGCCATATTCAGACTGGGAATGCTGTATGCCACGAAGTAAGGAATCACTGCCCAGACAACACATCCTCGGAACCAGATTAGAGCCTCAGGGGAGAGATCCCAGTTCCTGACTTCCCAGATGCCTAGAGCTATTCCCAAAGGCAAGGCTGAGACAGTCATCAAAAACAGCACTGGATCCTCTATCTCGATGTAGTAGTACGAGTGCAGGTAAAGGAATAGCCCGATGCAGATCCATCCGAAGGCCGAAAAGTACGGTGCCTGAGGGAACTCCTTGCGATGAAATCCTACGGCGAGGGATATCGCACCTATCCCACATATGACGAGTTTGAGTGCCGAGTCAGTAACTCCTAGAGTATCAGCCAAGTGACCCACTAATGCGCCCAATGGCTCCTCCATGACCTGTTTCGGGCCATTAACCCGTAAATACGATGCCCTCCCCCGGGCTCACATGAGCGATATGGGGTTCGACTTCGGTGGATTCGCAGATTCGTATATCTCCAATCTCAAGAATGCCCTTGATTCGCTGCCCAGAGGGCCATTGGAGAGGTTTTGGCAACTCGTGGGCGAAGCTAGAGATTCAGGTGTGTGCATACATTTCATCGGCAATGGGGGAAGCGCTGCAACACCTTCACACAGTGCCGGTGACTGGTCCAAAGAACTCTCAATCAAGACGATCTCCCACACTGACAATGTCGCATCAATGACTGCATGGGCTAATGACACCGACTACAGCAACGTTTTCGTTGGACAACTCTCAACTTTCCTCACTCCCGGTGACCTCGTGGTAGCATATAGTGGCTCAGGAAACTCATCCAATGTCGTCAATGGCTTGCAATATGCGAGTGACAACGGTTGCACCACAGTCGCAGTAACAGGTGATTTTGATGGCTCTAAAGGCGGCTTAATCGCTCAAATCGCTGATGTTGCTATCGTAGCACCAACTGACTCCATGGAGAGGATTGAGGACATTCAACTAGTCATCAATCACATTGTAAAGGAGGCCATCAAGGCTCACAAAGGGTTGTGATACCCTGCTTGCACCCTGTAGAGACGACGTCGACCTCAAGTCCCCCCTCTCACTACCCCAGATGCCCGAAGGAGTGTCATGGAACGGCAGTATTGCATTCCTAGACCGCGATGGTGTCATCAACATCGGCTCACAAAATTACGTTAACACCCCCGATGAGGTCGTACTTCTACCCGGCTCAGCCGAGTCAATAGGTAGTCTGCGTAGATTAGGCTACAGGGTGTGCGTAGTAACTAACCAATCACCGATTGGAAGGGGAATGTGGAGTAGTGAGAATCTGGCATCTATTCACAAGCGTCTGCAGGATATGGTGCTCGATTCAGACCAAGATGCTCACTTCGATTTGATTCTCCATAGTCCGTATGCACCATGGGAAGGGGCTTGGGCGCGTAAGCCATTCCCAGGCATGCTGGAAGCAGGTAGACAGTTAATCGATAAGGCATCAACAGATCCCAGTCTGGAAGGCCTTGAGATTATGTACGGAGATGATTGGGCAGATAGGCCGGATGACACATCTTCATTCATGGTAGGTGATAGGAAGGTGGATATGATCGCTGCTTCGAGATATGGAATCAAGGGTTATCTCTGTAATCCTGAGACTGGGTTGAGTGGAGTGATGGAGGAGATAATCTGACGTCTCGAGACTCAGTCGTCATCGGCCTAGACGACACAGACAATCCTTCTGCAGGCTGTACTACCGAATGCTTCGATAATCTGTTGTTGCACCTTTGCGAAAGAATCGATGGATTGACGGTTATCAGCAGAAGACTGGTCCGATTGTGGCCATTCGCGCCGAGAAGAACTCGTGGAAACGGAGCTCTTTCGGCTGTCATAGAATTAGACTCAGAATCTCACGAAACATTGTTCCGGGAGTGTAAGACATGGTTCGAAGAACTCCTCATTGAACATTCATTAGCATCGCAAGGGCTAGAGCATGCTTCTCCTGTACTGCTGATTTGTGCCTCAGACCCCCCTCCTCATTGGTATAATGAGACTGTCAAGGGCCTTGTTGATCTCGAACCCCGTCTTGCAGAGATCGAGGCCATGGGGTTAACTATGCTATCCGGTAATCGCAAGTGGGGTGCGATCGGAGCCAGCGCAGCAGTGGCCTGGTCACCTCAGAACGACTCGACTTGGGAATTAATCGCCTGGAGGGACCCGGAGAGAATTGGAACCAATCGAAAGATTACTTCACGAGCAGTTCACGAATTGGAGCAGTATCATCCTCGGACTTTTGTTAATCGAGACCCCACCAAAGGCAAGGGCCTGATTGCACCTAGAACTCCTTGCCCCGTCCTCTATGGCATTCGAGGAGACTCTGCACAATCTGTTGAGCATGCTCACTCATGGCTCCAGTCAAGAACCGATGTAGAATTATCAAGCAGATACGCCATCCATGTCACCAATCAACTTTCTGATGACCATGTCAACGGAACTCAATCGGGGACTGTGTTATCGGCGCCCAAACACACCAAAGGAGCCCACTCGAACATCATGGTCACCACCAATGGTAATGCGACTAAGTTGGTCGCTTTCAATGAGGGCGGGCAAGTCAACAAGTTACTGAGGTCCCTACGTCCCGGAGACAGAATCTCATGGGTCGGACTCAAAGCACCCGATGGTTCGATCCATCTTGAACGACTCTCTGTTTCAGACACAGTTCCCCGAGTAACTTCACGCCCATTGTGCTGTGGAAACACTATGCGTAGTTCTGGCTCAAGGATGCCAATCAGATGCCTCAATTGCGGACGTACCTTAGACAGATATTGGGTCAGCACTTCTCATGACATAGACTCGTTCGACACCATCGAGGATTGGGTTGAACCAACACCCTCCAACAGAAGGCACTTGGCCAGACCTCTTGAGTTGGGTGTGCCGGGAAGATGATTCGATGGAGAATGCAGATCTAATTACAGCGGTGCTGATTATCACAGCCCTGCTACTATTCCGACGACTAATGCAATTTTCTAGAAGGAATTCTACAGAAACGCATGATGATGGTTACACCGGCAGAGCACTGGATCCCGACGCCCTGTCCCGACCTGATGAGGATTCATTACGTGAATTAGACAGACTCATTGCGAACAGATTTCCAGAAGATGAGTAGATTGCACCTACTAAGACGGAGAATGCTAAACAATGATACTACCTCGCAACAACGTGAACTCAGCAGAGAGAATACCACGGAGGGATGCACCCGACTTTGAGGAATCTGAGTCTGGAATGATGAGAAGTATTTCTGAAGATGGCTTCCTCAACGTCGCATTGAATGATTCCAATCAGTATGGTCCACATGCAATGATTATGCTTCTGGGGGTGTTCGCATCTGTGACAGGGATAATCCTTCTAGTCTTGATGGCTATTTTCTAGCCGATCACTGAATGGGCTCTCGCTACTGCCTCATCGACAATTCTACCACTATGTCCGATGTGACTTTCAGGGATGAATAAATCAGCTAGTTCTGACGCATCGAACAGTGAACTTACAATCTCATTTTGCGAGCATGCTTCATGCAATCCCTGTCCATCTGAGATTGCCTGCATCGATGCTGCACGTAGTATCTCATGCGATTCTTCTCTGGTAACTCCCTTTTCTACGAGTGCGAGCATGACTTTCTCTGCCATGACCATACCATTCTGGGACTCGATGTTCTCACGCATTCTATCGGCATCTACTGAAAGATTGCTCATAACACGATTCGTCTTCATCATGATATCATCCAAGAGAACCATTGAGTGTGACAGGGTAAATCGCTCAGCAGATGAGTTAGCAAGATCCCTCTCGTGCCATAGAAGTGCGTTCTCGTATGATGGGACAATCATCGACCGCACAATTCTTGCCAATCCGGATGCATTCTCAGCAGTAATCGGATTTCGCTTATGAGCCATAGTAGAAGATCCGACCTGTTTCTCAGTGTCAAAAGCCTCTGCCACTTCAGAAATTTCACTTCTCTGAAGATTTCGAACCTCTTGCAACACCTTCTCTACAGTGGTTGCCACATTTGCCATCCAACCGACCCATTCGATATACCGGTCTCTTCCGACGACTTGAGTTGTTGCTACAGGTATTCCAAGTCCAAGCTCTTTCATAATCAGGCTCTGCAACTCAAATGCATCATCCCCTTGAGCAGCTCCAGTTCCTACAGCTCCCATGAACTTACCAGTAGTGGCGCGAGTTTCGAGTTCTGCCAGCCTTTCATAGTGTCGGGCGAATTCATCCACCCATACAGCCACCTTCAAGCCAAAAGTGATTGGAACTGCTGCTTGGCCGTGAGTTCTGCCAAGCATTACAGTGTCGCGCTCTCTGATTGCGATATCACACAGAGTAGAAATCAGTTGGTGCAAAACCTCCCTCTGCAACTTGATACTATCCTTAATCTGCAACGCAACAGCCGAATCGACAATATCGTTGCTGGTCGCACCTAGGTGAATGCACCATCCAGCCTCACCAGCAGCCTCAGCCATTGCCTTAGTTAGAGCCATGATATCATGCTTAGTTTCCTTCTCGATTTCATCCACTCTGTCTGCAGTAACAATTCCAGGATCTGCGATATCTGCAATCACATCATAATCCTCAGCACTGACTCTGCCGAGTTGGCAATGAGCCCAGACCAGAGCCCTTTCGACCTCCAATTGACGGCTGTGCCGGCCCTCTCTGGACCAAATGTGCTTAGCCTCGTTACGTCCGTATCTGTAATCCAGAGGCGATATCGTCACGGCCTTCCCCGTGGTCTGCGGACCCTAGACTCCTGTTTGAGCCTAGCGCATGCTCGCTAAACGGGCTTCGTGTATGGATATCGAGCCCCTGGTACCTTTCCATAGGCTTTCAGTGACACATTCTATTCGCCTGCTCATACATGGTGAAGAAAGCACTATTGTCTCAAATTCACCTCCTTCACCATCGATGTTGAATCTATGCTTCTCGGAAAGGCGTTTTAGCTCACACAGTGAGTCCTTGTCGAGCGTTCTGCCTAACCATTCCTCGTCGAGCCCATCAGCAGAAACTGATACGAACATCACCTCAAAGCCATGCTCAATGAGGGACTGCATATGTGAGTATGAATCGTGGTGCCAAAGTGGACTAAATGAGATTATTCCAAGCCTTTCACACATCCTATCGATTCTGGTTTTCTGGTAGTCAGAACGTAAGGCTCCCACTACCAATGCATCGACAACCAGTGTTCCTTCATGCAGAACTAGTCCATCAGGTCGTACCCAATCTTCATGCCAAATTTCTTCGAAGCATAGAGCGGAATCTGAATTACCAGAGAGAGCTTGCTCAAGATCGCCGATTTCTAACTCCTCCTCGCCGTCGCTTACGACGGGCAGCCATGGGACTTTCATGGCAGTGCTCTGTAAGGCTGCAATACACACTCCATTTGTTTGGAACATCATTGAATCTTCGGTTTGTATTCCCACAGATACAATGCACTCGACATCCCAACCACGCATTGTTGCCCACCAAGCGCAATATGACGAGTCTTTACCCGATGATGCTAGAACCGCCACTTTCACGTCCCCCCGAGTAGGACTTCATCAATGAATGACGCGATTCACAAGAGGAGTCACGACCAAGATTGATAAGAGTGCGTATATGCAACGGCATGTTAGCATGCAGCCAAGTGGACGAGGATATGACCATGGAGTTTCGACCTTCTCACCCGACGGCAGACTGTATCAGGTCGAGTACGCACGTGAATCAGTTAAGCGAGGCACTACCACTGTCGGGCTTAAATTCAAGGATGGAGTTGTACTTATTGTCGACAAGAGAATCTCCAGCAAACTGGTAATCGCAGACTCAATTGAGAAGATGTACCAGATTGATGACCACATCGGAATAACTACTTCTGGCCTCGTCGCGGATGCTAGACAACTCGTTGACAGGGCCAGAGTCCAGTGTCAGATTAACAAGATGACCTACGGCGACCCCATAGGGGTCACTTCACTGGTCAAGAAGATGTGCGACCACCTCCAATCATTCACCCAGTACGGAGGTGCTAGGCCCTTCGGAACTGCACTGTTGATTGCAGGTATTGACAATGAGGGCATCCATCTATTTGAGACCGATCCTTCAGGAGCCTACCAGTCATACCAAGCTGGCGCCATTGGGAGAGGAAAGTCTACGGTCATGGACCACTTTGAGGCCAAGTGGAAGTCCAACATGACTCAGAACGCTGCCATCAAACTGGGCCTTGAGGCTCTGCGAGAGTCGTTGGAAGACGATCTGAACTCGGATACTGTAGAGATTTCCGTAGTCGACTCGAATGGGTACCACAAGATGGCACACGAGGACGCTCTCAAGCATCTAGAGAAGATATCCTGAGTATCCATGCCTCTAAGTCGGACCTTCCTCCTGACATGGTCATGGTGAGTCTGGACGATGCAGTGACTGCACGCCTCGAGAGAGGGGGCTCAAGGTATGAGATTCTCGTCGATCCCGACTTAGTTGAAGCCTGGAAGAACGACCCGGAGTCGGTTCAGTTGAGTGATTTGCTTGCCGCCGAAGAGGTATGGTCCGACTCCAAGACAGGAGATCGTCCCACTACGGAGGCTCTTGAAGGGGCCTTCGGGAGCACAGATCTCGCTGTGTGTGTTGAGCGCATTCTGACTCAAGGCTCCATTCAATTGACCACGGCCCAAAGAAAACAGATGGTAGAGGATAAGATGAAGCAGATTGTGACTGAGATTGCACATACTGCAACCGATCCCAAGACACGTCTACCACATCCTCAGACCCGAATAGAGAATGCACTGGCCGAGGCTAGATTCAAGGCCGATCCATTCCTTTCTGTAGAGCGCCAAGTTCAGGATGCTGTAGATATTCTGAAGCCAGTTATTCCGCTCCAATTCATCACAGTTAAGCTTGCATTCAAGATTCCCGGTAAGGATTACGGAGGAGTCTCACAACTGCTAAGGGATTCTATCCAGAGGGAGCAGTGGCTTGAAGACGGCTCTTGGGCGTGCGTAGTCGAAGTCCCCGGGGGCATGAGAAATGAGATAATTAGTAGAGTCGCTAACCGTTCCTCGGGTTTGGAAGTAAAGGAACTCGACTGATTTGCACCGTAGGTGCATACATCAACGGTTATGAAGGGGGGGCGGGTCGCGCGGCCCGATAACATGAGTGTTAGCGATATTGCGGACGGACCGCGTAAAGATGGACGAGCACCCTCACTCGTCACTCCAGGGGATGACCTTGGGCAATCTGAGGGAAGAGATGCCGGCCATGGCGTTATTGACATGGATGGCAGACTAAGAGCGACCAAGCATGGCAGAGTGAATGAGAAAGGCAACGAGATATCGATACAGCCACTCAGGACGGCATACATCCCGAGACCTAGCGATCTGGTGATAGGATATGTCGAGGGATGCACCAACAATATCTGGTTCATCGACATTGGGGCTCCGTTCAATGCCATTCTACCCATGAGCCTAGGTCCTGGAAACGCTTCATTTGGTGGGACCAGACAGGTCATGGACATCGGCGAGGCGGTACTTTGTCGAGTCCAAGAGGTCGAAGAAACACATTCTAGCGTCGTTACTATGAAGGGATTGGGTCTGAGGAAAATCAGATCGGGAACCATCGAGGACGTCGAGCCACACTTATTGGGTCGTCTTATTGGCAAGAAGGGCAATTCACTGAGGAATCTGAAGGATGATACCGACTGCAGAATTGTTGTCTGCGATAATGGTCGCATCTGGGTGGATGGAGAATTCGAAGGAGTTGTCTCTGTACGTGATAGACTCAGAGAAATGACCCTCGACTCCAAAGCAGTTGGAGGTGTTGCTTGATGGGAGGATACGGCGATGTCCAGATGATTGACGAAAACGGCATCAGGATGGACGGTCGCAAGGCCGGGGACCTGCGTCCGATAGAGATTGAGACTGGAGTAATCCCAGTAGCAGATGGCTCTGCGAGAGTAATCTGGGGCAATAATCACGCAGTAGCAGCAATTTACGGCCCAATGGAGGCGCATCCAAGGAAAATTCAGCGCCAAGATCGGGCAGTGTTAGATGTGAGATACAACATGGCACCATTCTCAACCAGTGATAGGATTCGACCCGGTTTCAACCGACGCAGCCGGGAAATCAGCAAGGTAACTGCTGAGGCACTCGAGAGCGTTGTTCTGGTGGAGATGTACCCACGCTCTAAGATTCGAGTTGAAATCGAGATTTTAGCAGCCGAAGCTGGAACCAGATGCGTCGGCATTACAGCTGCATCGGTAGCTTTGGCACATGCAGGAATCCCGATGACCGACATGGTCGTCTCTGTGGCTTCTGGTAAGATTAACGACGTAGTGGTCTGTGACCTCAACAAGGAGGAAGACAACTACGGCGAGGCCGACTTACCTATGGGAATACTGCCCAATTCAGGTGAACTGGTCTTCTTACAGATGGATGGAGACTTGTCCCAGGACGAGTTCCAGAAGGCTTGGGACTACAACATGGAGGCAGCACAAGACATTCACAAGATAATGGTCGATGCACTCAAGGGAGGCGAGTCCTGATGGCAATTCCACTAGTTCCACAGTTGCTTCGCGTGCACTTGGCAGAATTGGCTCAGCAAGGCCAAAGGATGGATGGCCGAGACCAATGGGAGTCTAGGGACATCGTGCTTCAGACCAATGTCTTACCCAATGCAGAAGGTTCTGCAATGGTCACGATGGGAGATACCATAGTATACGCTGGCGTCAAATTCCAGATTATGACTCCTTACCCAGATCGACCTAACCAAGGCGGCTTGATGTGTAGCGCAGAAGTCAGGCCCGTAGCAGGTCGTCACTGGGAGGCAGGTCCACCTAGCCCCGAGTCAATAGAACTCGGCAGAGTAGTAGATAGGGGAATCAGGGAGTCGGGATGCATCGACGTGGATGACCTGTGTATCATCCCTGGTGAGAAGGCATGGCAAGTCATCCTAGATCTGTTTGCTGTTTCTGATGATGGCAATCTGTTCGACGCTTTCGCCTTGGCCGGAATCGCTGCTCTTAGAACCGCTGTCATACCCGAAGTCAAGTTTGAAGTCAGTGATGCAGACAGGCCTCTACCTATTTCGAAAACTCCAATCATGTGCTCTTATCACAAAGTCGGAGGCAGGTTCGTCTACGATGCAGACGGGAAGGAGGAACTCGGAGGGGATGAGAGAATACACATCACATTGGGTGATGATGACAATGTCCATTCTCTTCAGAAGGGTCTAAAGGGAATCTTCACGGCGAGTGAATTCGCTGAAATCATGGAGCATGCGAAGTCAAGGTGTAGTGAACTCAGAGATATGGTGCACGGAGGCGAATAGATGGCAAAGAGAACCCAGAAGTCCGGGACCACTGCTCGTTTCGGATCTCGCTATGGAGTTAGTGTCCGACGCAGAGCCGGAGCAGCATTGAAGAAGAAATCCCGTCACTACACTTGTCCTTCATGTAATTACCAGAAGGTCCGTAGGAAGGCTGCGGGAATCTGGGAGTGCCGCAAGTGCGATCATACATTCACCGGAGGAGTCTGGGAACCTTTCACTAGAGCGACAGATTCCAACAACAGGATAATCCGCAGGTCCATGGAAGGTGCTACGGCGACCGATATGGCAGTAATCGCTCAGCAGGCTGCCTTGGATTATGAAAGAAGTCTGACCGAGAGTGAGGCCGATGACTCAGAGGAAGAGTGAATCTTCACGACTGATTCTGCACTTGAATCACGCCAAAGCGCCAGCATTAGCTGCTTCGCTCACCACAGAAGCTTCATTCAGCCTCGTAGACGATACAACTTTGTCAGTTGAAGAGTCAGCTGACTCACTGGTAGATCTCAGAGCCCGTTGGAACACGCTGATGCGTGGGTTAATTGCCTCCGAGCATGTCCTAGAACTTGGAGATGATGCGTGATGAGTGAATCTGAGTCTACAGCCCAAGAGTTACAGGCCCTAGCCCAAGAATTACAATTGGTACGCTCCCAGATTCAGGCATTATCGTCCCAGATTTCAGAGATTTCTATCACCGTTGAGGCTCTTGATACTCAAGATTCGAACAGACCAGTGTACAGGGCTGTTGGGAATCTACTTTTGGAAGTAGAAGACAGAGATGCCCTTAGGACTGAGTTGGAGGATTCAAGAAATGCCTTCATTGAACACTCTGCGAAGTTGGAAGAGAGGGAGACAAGCCTCGTTAGCCAATATGAGGAACTGGTGAAGTCGTTCGAGAACCGGTGAGGGTATGAGCGAATCACAAATCTCGCCACTATTGTCTGAGTTTCAGGCATTGATGGATAAAGTCAAGCAGGGAAACACAACCGATTTTGCTTTGAAATCTAATGAGATACTAATTCGTTCAAGATCAAATGAAGAGAAGAATCCAGAGGTAGAAGCATTGACTAGGATGCAGAGGGCACTGTTCGGAATTGGTGATGAAGAGAAAATCGGAGCTGAATTGAAGTGGTGCATGGACCGCCTCAATGCAATCTCTCCCGGATCACTGAATCACGGCATTTCAATACTCAATATGGCAGCTTGGCATCGTAACAACAGCGAGACTATGATGGCATTGGCGACCCATTCCGGTATCTCGCCTTCAAATGGGCACCCCAAGCAAGTATTGGGCCTATCTCGATTAGAGGTGGGAAGGATGCTCGCATCATTGGATGACTTGTCCACAGCTATGAGGCACCTCTGGGCAGCAAGAGATTACCTGAACGATTGTGGAATGACTCCAGAAGCCCTGACTGCCTCGTTAGAATGGCTAGACATCGCTCTCGATGAAGTAAATGATGTAGCGCCTAGGATGCAATACCGAGTCGAGAACGCCAAGCCAAGGAGTGAGGCTGGGACGACATGGATTCCTGCGAATTCCCATGATGTCAGAGAGGTTGTCGAGATGCTGCTACCAGTCCTTCTGGCTGACGTGAGTGGGTCTGATAGGGCAGATCTTGGACTCGTGATTGATGCTGCAGAGATGCTTGATGAAGATGGATGGATAACGAGCCTAGAGGAGAAGATAACTGAAATTCAAGATCCAAGACTTCTCGAGTTACTCCAATCATGAGTAAGGATCGCCTCAATCTCATCCACTCCCCAACCTAGGTTATCAGGGATTTCGACGCACCAACCAACTTCCTCAATACTGCTATCGATTGAGTCCCAAGGAAGAGGACCAGGCTCCTCATCGACTTGCACCCAAACAACATGTCCTCCCTTCACAATCGATGAATCCACTGCCACTGCTATACCTAACAGTCCGGTTTCCTCAAATAATTCTCTTAGGGCTGCTTGCTCAATCTCTTCGCCCTCAGCGATTAACCCGCCTGGCAATTCCCATCCTCTTTGTGAATGCAGCACCATTATCCAACAATTTTCGGCCGAGAACTTAGGGGTAGTCCATGCCAATGCGAATTCCTCAGTCATAGCATACCTCTAATCTCATCAACTCTATCAATTGCTCCTTCGACACCTTCAGCAGACATTCTCCTAGCGAGGAAGAACGCCTCTGTCACTCTATTGGCCTGCAACAATGAATCTATTTCATCGAATTGATTGTGTTCCCCTACATCTGCTTCTTCGACCTCAACAGAAGATGAGGATTGCCCAGCGAGATTTTGCATGCGACGAAGGAATTGCACTTTCGTATCCAGGCCAGGGCCATTCCATGGGGACGAGTCGCCAGTATCCATCTTAGATTCCATTCTCTCAATGAATCGATCCCTAACTGCAATATCTGGGAAGTGTAACTGGGCTTGGTCGTAGCACATCCAAGCGTTATCGAATTCGCCTCTCCTCTCGTGCATTCGCCCTAACTCTGACCAAGTCTCGTGATTGTTAGGTCTGTGCGCTAATACCAACTTTGACAACTCCAGAAACTCATCTTCATATCCGGAGTCCCTTAGTCTCTCAAGCCTTCGCGAGAATAGTACGCTGGCCCTAATGTCCTGTAGGTCGAGTGTCTGAACCCTCTGACAGAATTCATTCACTCCATTTTGGTCAACATCAACCGTTTGCCACCATATATCAGGATCTAGAGGGTCGGCACTAAGGCTAGCTTCGAGTATCTGAGAGCCCTTTCTTGCCATATCGACTCCATCGAGCTGTTTCAGGGACTCAGGATCCCTGCCCAGTATAGAGAATAACTCGACTAGAACAGCACGTATTCCAGCAGCATCTCCGATAATCAATTTGATTTCAACTAACACTCTCCAGTTATCCGGGTGTGTAAAATCGTGTAATACTGCTTGTCTAGCACTTTGCTCGGCCCATCCGAGGTATTCCGACTGGTCCTTCGACATCTCGAGGAACTTGAGGGCTTGACTGCGATGGCGATTGCCTAGGCTACGTCGAGGATGTTGTAGAGTAGCACCCATATCGGTTGCCATCTGACACCTCACAAGACACTCTCGTACGGGGAGCGGTCAATTCCCGGTGGCAAGGTGGCATCTATGCCAATCTTACTGGTTAGACCATCCTCTCCTCTGGATGGGTCTAAACTGGACCCTTTTTGCCCAGATAGAATCACAGTATCCTTGTCTGGTTGCCAACGTGTCATCAAAGCCCACTCAACACGAACCGGGTTTGAGCAATCGATGTCCGTATCCACTATGGTGACTTGCTTCATAGATCTGTGACCGTCCAAGGCTGCATGAATCGCCTTGATTCCGTCTCCTTCGTTTTGGGGCTCAATCGAAACGACAGCCGACAGCCAACCACTACCTCCATCGGTCATGTATACGTCAGTGCATGGCACGACTTCGTTAACTGCGGACTTGATAGTAGGGGCTCTTGGTAATCCCATGAGGGTTCTGTGCTCGACTTCAGCTGGAATCAATGCGTGGAAAACAGCAGCATCCCTGTGATGTACTGCATCGTATGCTATCACAGGTTCTTGCCTGACATCATCTACTGTTCCGGTGATATCTACGTAAGGACCCTCATCATCATCTTCTAGGGTGATCCTGGCCTCCATTGCATACTCAGAATCAGCAGGAACTTGTATTCCGTTAGACAAAGTGACTAGTTTGAGTGGCTCTCCATGTAATCTCTGGTGGAGTGCTGCTGCCACAGTCAATTCATCTAAATCATGTATGAATGACATCGCTGCAGCGAGTAGAACAGTTGCATCAGGACCGTTAACTACTGCGATATCAATTTCATCTCCATTGGCCCGTGCCTTGTCAGTCATCGTTCTGAGGTGTCTAGGAACGAATCGAGATACAGAGTGTCTCGAGTCGCGCAGGAATTGGCGATGGAATGACATGTTTCTGATTCCGTCATACTGAGCGATAATTACAGAGGCCGATTGGTAACGGCCACGATCCTCTGGATAGTGCCAAGGTATTGGTAGTACAGACAAATCTACTGAATCTTGAGTATTGTCAAAAACTGGAGCATCTTCTTTCTCAACAATCACTGGCTCGATTGGGTTCTCCATCGCCCAAGCTAAAATGTCAATCAATTCGCCGGGAGTGACTTTGAATAGTGAGCATAACCTGTCTCTTGCGAGTACATTCAGAGCCGAGCGGAAACCACTAGACTCCTTGATTCGGTTGAATATCACTGCCTTGTGCCCGATGGATGCAGAGCGGTCCAACATATCGTGGTTGACACTAATCTCCTCATCGACCTCATCAACTCCGGCTAACAGGTCCCTGAAGGCCATAATTATGGCCCGACGCGTCTTCTGTTTCAATGTTGGTGAGGTTGGGGTGCTAGAACCCCTCACCTACGGTGAGTCCGTCACGCTCTTATATGGGGGGTAGGTCGGCGAGGCGTCATTCTGAGGTGTACACTTGGGTCGTGGATTATTCTCCGGATCGAAGATGAAGAATGACCGTAAGAAGTATCGTTGGAAGGAGCGTAAGTTCCGAGACCGCGAAATCAAGCGCCGGCAAGGAGGAGTTCTGAAGCACGATCCCCTGAAAGGTAGCACACAAGCTAAGGGAATTGTCATTGAGAAGGTCGGTTTCGAGGCCAAGCAACCTAACTCGGGCATCAGGAAGGCTGTCAAGATTAGTCTAATCAGGACGGGTAACAAACTCACAGCATTTGCACCGGGAGACGGTGCGATTTCATTTATCGACGAGCATGACGAGGTTCTCGTCGAAGGCATCGGCGGTAGGATGGGTAGGTCGTACGGAGACCTACCAGGTGTGCGATTCAAGGTAATCAAGGTAAACGGCGTATCTCTAGATGAGATGGTCCGTGGACGCAAGGAGAAACCGGTCAGGTGATTTCATGTCCGAGGAAGCCGCAGTCGAGCCAGAGCAACCCATAGCGGGTATCGGCACCATGGTGTTCGGAAAATGGGATGCTTCCGAGGTCACTTGTTCTGACCCCGGCCTCGCTCCTTACATCAACCTGACAACCATAGGTACTCCTCATTCAGGAGGCAGGCATGCGAATGCATGGTTCGGCAAATCAAAACTTTCTGTGGTCGAGAGATTCATCAACAATTTGATGCGAACAGGTAAGTTCACTGGTAAGAAGCAGCACTGTGCCAGAGCCTTTGAGAATGCTCTACAAAGCATCGGTAAGAGGACAGGAGAGAATCCACTTCAGAAGTTCATCGATGCAATAATTGAAGCAGCCCCATGCGAGGAAATCACTAGAATTAAGGTAGGGGCAGTTAGTCAACCCAAGGCAGTTGACTCATCTCCTAATCGAAGACTCGATATTGCGCTTAGAAACATCGCAATAGGTTCTACTTCAGCCACTGCCAAGAGTCGCAGGACACTAACTGAGGGAATCCTCGCAGAGATATCCAAGGCTGCTGAGGGGGACATCTCATCCTTCTCTGTAGGCAAGCGAGAGGAGATCGAGAGAATTGCTGCCTCTGCTAGGTGATGGCATATACCCGCAACAGGACTACTGAGAGTCTGTTCAGTTGTCTCACAATCGGATTTATGAACCGCAGTTAGGTCGCCGCGTCAACAGGTGCATGTAATGGGTAGAAAGGAAGACAACATCAAGCGTGCCACCGAGGTGATGCATCAGAGAGACAGGATTCGAAACCTTGCCATTGCAGCTCACATCGATCATGGTAAGACGACACTCTCCGATAACCTGATTGCAGGCGCTGGGATGATGTCCGAAGACTTGGCAGGTAAGTCACGTGTCCTTGACTTCGATGACCAAGAGAGCGCGCGTGGGATTACTATCAATGCTGCAAGCGCTTCGATGGTGCACAGCGTAAGTGGAGACGACTACCTAATCAATCTCATCGACACACCCGGACACGTTGACTTCGGTGGTGACGTTACTAGAGCAATGCGTGCTGTAGATGGATGCATCATTCTAACTTGTGCCGTTGAAGGCGCAATGCCTCAAACTGAGACTGTAGTTAGACAGGCTCTCAAGGAGAAGGTGAAACCAGTTCTGTTCATCAATAAGGTGGACCGACTAATCAATGAGTTACAAGTCACTCCAGAAGACATGATGAAAAGATTCGAAGAGCAAATAACCAGAGTTAACACCCTAATTCGACAATTTGCTCCCGAAGAGCACCGCAGGGATTGGCAAGTCAGTGTCCAAGGTGGAACAGTAGCATTCGGCTCGGCATATCACAACTGGGGCATTACTGTACCTTACATGGCTAAGTCTGGCATTTCATTCAAGGACATCTTCGAGCATTGTCATAATGAGCAACAAAAGGAATTGGCCAAGAAGTCGCCCGTTCATGAAGTACTTCTCGACATGGCAGTACAGGAGCTTCCATCTCCTATGGTCGCTCAGCAATACAGGATACCAAACATCTGGCAGGGAGACCTCGAATCGTCAACAGGCAGTGCCATGATTGGTTGTGATCCGGCTGGGCCGCTTTCATTGATGATTACCAAGATTTGGATGGATCCCCATGCCGGAGAAGTCGCAGTAGGTCGAATTTACTCAGGAACTATATCTCATGGTGAGACAGTTTGGGCACTTGGTGCTGCAAAGCCTGAGAGGGTCCAACAGGTCAGTATGATGGTTGGAAGCGACAGGATTCAAGTTCCCGAGGTATCCTCTGGAAATATCGTTGCCCTAACTGGCGTGCGCAGCGCGGCGGCAGGTGTCACAATCACTAGAGAGGAAGATGCGACGCCTTTCGAAGCTATCAGGCATTACTCTGAGCCTGTAGTCACAGTTGCTGTTGAGCCCAAGTCGATGAAGGATTTGCCTAAGTTCATTGATGCACTCAGAAGGCTGGGTAAGGCCGATGCTTCGCTCCAAGTCTCCACCAATCAAGAGACCGGGGAAGCGCTCTTAGCTGGGATGGGCGAGTTGCATCTAGAGATTACAGTCTACCGATTAGAAGAGGAAGAAGGAATCAAGGTCACAGTCAGTGAGCCGATAGTGGTCTACAGAGAGTCTATCTCCTCAGACAATAAAGGCCGTTCCTTTGAGGGCAAATCACCCAATCGACATAATCGCTTCTACATCGAGACCGAGCCACTTCCAGAAGATGTCGTCACGGCCCTGAGGGAGGGTGCCTTTGGGGATGGTCCTGTCCGAAACAAGGATGCTAAGGAAGTCGGGGACAGATTCGCCGAGTTTGGTATGAACAAAGATATGATGCGAAAGATCTACGCGATACATGGTACCAATCTACTTGTTAACGATACCAAGGGTATTCAGAACCTCCACGAGACTAGGGAACTGATTATTGAGGGTTTCAAGGACGTCTGTAAGAAGGGCCCAGTTGCGGATGAACCGTTGATGGGAGTACTGGTACGTCTCGTCGATGCAAAGCTGCACGAGGACGCTATCCATAGAGGACCTGCTCAGACCATTCCTGCCGTAAGGAACGCAATCAAGGGCGCGCTAATCAGGTCCAAATCAGTCATATTCGAGCCGATACAGAAGATACGTATCGATGCTCCTAACGATGTCATAGGTGGTGTGACTAGGGAAGTGACCACACGTCGAGGTATTATCGAAGATATGCCAGTCGATGGTAGCACTGCCAGCGTCATTGGTACGATGCCTGTGGCAGAGACATTTGGATTCTCAAATGACATTAGAGCTGCCAGCCAAGGCAGGGCCGTTTGGAACACGGAGAATGCAGGCTACGTGCACCTGCCTCCAAACTTATTCGGAGATGTAACAGGAGAAATTCGGGAGAGAAAGGGCCTCAAGCCTGAGATACCCGGAGAAACTCATTACATGGATTGATACTAATTTATCCGTATCAATTGGAAGTCAGTTAATTCCCTAAGAACCGATAGGGCTGGACTATCGGGCAATCTGTCAAGACACTCGTGTGCGAGAGAGTGGTGATGCATAGCCCTATCCTTTGCGTATTGGATAGAGCCACTGTCATGGAGTTCTTGGACAGCATCAGACAGCTCTTGCTCTGAACATCCTCCAGAACCGTATGCTTTGGTAAATGCGGGCAAATCATCTCCACATTGTAGTGCATGTATCGCAATTAGAGTCTTCTTACCTTGTACGATGTCAGAACCTGCAGGCTTCCCTAGAGTCTTAGTATCGCCAGTAATGTCAATCAGATCATCCATCAATTGAAAACACAGTCCTAGATTGAGACCCCAGTTCTCCATGTTCTCGACTATATCAGGAGACGCACCAGCGAGGATGGCCCCCGTACCTGCACATGTCTCGAACATCACACTGGTCTTGCCGGTAATCATAGCAATGTATTCTTCTTCTGTCACTAGTTCTCTCGTCTCAAAAGAAATATCCTCCTGCTGACCATCTGCCACATTCCTCACCATTTCTCCAATAGATCGAACTAGAAGGGCCAATTTATCTGAGTCAATATCTGGGGATTCTGCTAGTATCTCAAAAGCTACTGCCAGCATTGCATCGCCTGCGTTTATGGCAGTTGATTCATCATACGCCACGTGTACAGCATCGAGACCTCTTCTGATGGGATCCTGATCCATCAGATCGTCGTGGACCAGAGTGAAATTATGGATGATTTCGATTGAAGCGCCTAGAGTGTAGTGTCCTTCATGAGCATCTCCTACAGCTTCTCCAACTATTCTAGGAAGTGTTGCTCTCAGCCTCTTTCCACCACCTCTGAATAGATGTGTCATGGCTCCATGAAGCCTTTCTTGCTTCATCTTATCGAGACTAAGCATGATAACTGCTTCAACATGTTCTCTATGGAGTGCTATGGCATCCATCAGATTTTTTCCAGGAGTCACTGCTTCACCATCCATATTCACTTCTCCGAACTGGACTACTCCATCCTTGTGTTGAGTATCGCTCACATTAGGATAGTGTTCATCTATGAATTCGTTCCACAGTAATCTGAACCAAGGAGCAACAATCTGGTCCTTCCAGAATCCCACTCCTGACATCATATCCTTGATTTCCAAACCCTCTACCCATTTGATTGAAGAGATCTCATTGGGATTGGGATTGATATTCAGTTGATCAACCACTGCTACAAGAATATGATCGACTTCCCTCTCAATCCATTCTGCATCCCATCTGCATTCGTAGTGGAATGAACCGAGATGTCTGAACTCTATATCTGAAAGATCATCTTGTGGAACCCCCAACTCTTGGTGCAGTTTCCGCTTGGCAGCATTCACTACGCTTGAGACGATTTCACCATTCTCCCCAGGAATATCGAGGGGATGACTGCAACAAGTGTTGGCCCATACCGAGGGGAATGTAATTTTGTCTGCTGAACGCTGTTGAACGAGTAATCTACTCTCATTGTCGAAAATTAGGACACTGAATGCTCGATGCAGTAACCCTTCAGCATAATGACAGTTGAGTTTCGTTTCTGAGCCAATACTGTTGCCCGATGTGTCAACTAGGATACAACGCTCAGCCATCATCTCCGCTTGTGAGCCATCGTGCCCCTCTAGGGCAGACAACTCGGTATCTCCTGCCATGTTGATGCGACAATACGGTTGCATATAACCCAATTTAGGTTTCGATGGCATCATCCCGGAACAATTCTGGTACCTATGACGTCTTGGCCAGACAGTATATCGATTAATCTCTCAGGACGCCTGCCATCGATAAACCAAACCTGTTCGGCATACTGAGAGATATGTGAGGCACAGCGAACCTTCAGCAGGATTCCACCTGTCACATCTATACTTTTGTCGTGTTCACCGGTGAAACCTTGAGATTTAGACCAAGTTTCGATTAACTGAGCATCTTTACTTCCAGGAGGGCCAGATAGTAGTCCGTCTGTATCACCCAGTAGGAATGCGCATAGAATCACATCTGGAAGCTCGGTAGCAATTCTAACCATCAGATGATCTCCTGATAATATTCCAAATTGGCGTTCATCATCTATTTCTACGACATCACCGAAACTAATCGGTACAGGAGAATGTGAATCGCGATTGAATATACTGACATCACCTGTGAAACCAGTCCCAACTCCATTTACCCAATCTCTCGGAGGCAGCGAATCACAACGTACTCCGAATTTCAATAATGAATCTGAGACGATTGAGTTCAACTCATCCATATCATTTCGAATCAATTCGATTGCCGTGTGTTGCTGATTTGAGATTTCTAAATCAAATCCATCGCTAATACGCCATTTCTTTGCTTCTATGTGGCCAAAAGAACCAGCACCATGTATTACAATTACAGAGTGTCCTAAATCGATAATCCTAGATATCTCATGTGATACTGCATCTATTCGATCTTTAATCACTGTCTTATATCGAGACTTATCTGTAATCAGTCCACCACCCAACTTGATGATTACTCGTCCCATGAATTGGCCACGGGCTATACGACTTAGCATATACCGTAGATTCATGACAGATGGATGCATGAGAGTACCATGGGCGAGTCACCCGAGATTGAGCAGTTCCAAAGATGGCTACAGGCTCGTTTAGCAATATCTGAGAATATCGAGGACCCATCTGAGAGGGATAGGGTGAATATTCAGATTGAATCTGCAATTCAATTAGCAATTCAATATCGACAGATTATCATAGAGCAATCAGAATCAGTACCTTCTCCATTCACTGAGGTTGCCTCTCCAGTTAGGGTCGTAGAGAATACTGATCTTGAGAAGTCCGAGCCTTCCGATAGTACAATTTGCACAGGCTGTCACGAACCTGTCAATTCAGATCTTGATTTCTGCCCTGCGTGCGGCCAGTATCGATGATTATTCCTCTTCGTCCCAGTGCACTCTGGCCAATTCGTATTCTGGGTGATCGTTAGGTAGTAGAGTTAGGTATTCAGCCGCTACATCATCAGCTAGGTATACTGTGACTCCTGCGTGCCAAATTGTGTCCCCAGAAGCTACCATTCTAGCAGTATCTACTTCCAATAATGAAGGCAGACTGTGATGGACATGTCCCGCCTCAGCAGCGGATCTAATCGTTGCAGAAAGATGAACGTGGGATCTACCGCTGGGTCGTAATCCGAACTCTAGTAGGTTTTCTGCCTCTTTCGGATCACAAGGGAAGAATAGTGACTCAGGGATGTTATCGGTAGGTAGATCGAGCTCTATTTCCACAGTATGGCCATAAGTAGCTCTTATCATATTGCCACGAACCTCGTACCTGCCTTTCGGATCAGTCTCAGATATCGCTCTGAAGTGATGGGGGCGCAGCCAGTGATACCTCCTCTTGTTTGAATTCTTGAATTGCCTGATGATATCTTTTAGGTCAATCCAGCCATTAATGTCCATCTCGAGATCAAACTTCTCCGGGGCGTGTCTGAGAACTAGTGCCAAACGTCTCGCCAGACCGTCTCTCTCACCGGTGCGCATGATGAAACGGCCTTCAGAGTTACAAGCCGGACACAGGTCATCGTCTGCGTAGTATCCATGGTTGGTACATTCCCTAATCATCGTATCATCCCTTCGAGTGGCAAGCCTCTCAAGAACCCCTCGGTCCTGCATTATTCATCAATCTGCACATAGTCAATGGTTATGTGAGACGGCTTGTTGGTGTAAGGCATGGGCGCTGTCATAGTTGACTGGGCGAGATCACCGTTCCAGCGAGCACACAAGGGTGAACTGAGAACCGTCAGACCTGACGATTTAGCCAGTCAAGTGATATCCGAACTGCTGAACAGGAATAAAATCGAAGCCGGTGATTTCAACGACCTGATTCTCGGCTGTGCATATCCTGAAGCCGAACAGGGTTACAATCTGGGACGATTGGTATCTTCTCTTTCCGGATTCCCGGTGTCTGTACCCGGGATGACCATCAATCGCTTATGCGGCTCTTCGATGCATGCGGTGTTTTCTGCAGCATCAAGCATAGATTCAGGTTGGGGCGATTGCTACATGTGTGCTGGAGTCGAATCAATGTCCAGAGTCAAACGCAGAGGGTACAATTGGAGTCCGAATCCGATGTTGAGCATTGATTGGCCTGAAGCATATGTGGAAATGGGAGTCACTGCTGAGAATGTCGCGAATAAATGGTCTATTAGCAGAGAGGATCAGGAAGAGTTTGCTTTACAGTCACATCTGAAGTCATCAAAAGCCGCTGAGCAAGGGTATTTCGATGAAGAGTTGATTGAAATTCAATCTGAACTAGCCAGGGTAGTCCATGACGGCTGCATTCGCCCGGAAACTAATCTAGAATCGATGTCCGGTCTCAGACCAGTATTCACCGAATCAGGAACAGTTACCGCGGCCACATCTTCTCCACTCACTGATGGTGCTACCGCGATGATAGTTTGCAGTGAGGACTATGCCAGCTCCTATGGATTGAACCCCCTTGCACGCATAGTATCCGGCACAGTAACTGGGTGTGATCCTGCACTAATGGGAATCGGCCCCGTGTCTGCGACTAAGGAATTACTATCCAACACAGGATGGGATTCCGATTCAATAGATGTAATAGAATTGAATGAGGCATTTTCATCTCAGAGTCTCGCTGTAATCTCAGAATTGGATTTTGATACCAACAAAGTAAACATCGACGGTGGTGCAATTTCAATTGGACATCCTCTTGGTGCTTCTGGAGTTAGAATCGTCGGAAAGGCCGCATCACTACTCAACAGAACATCTTCATCCAGAGCCATAGCCACTATGTGCATAGGAGGAGGAATGGGTATGGCAATAGCTCTTGAGAAACCCTAGTTATTCCTCTTCAATTGATACCAATTTGCCTCCGCAATTAGGACATAAATCAGTTGGTAACAATTTCGACGGAATTACTGCTAGGATACTACTGCAACCCGGGCACATAGTGAGGATCTCTGTTTCGCCAGATGAGATAGTAGTAGAACTCGAGAATGATTGATACCAGGCCACATATGCATCATTCCTAAGTGTGGGTATCCTCCTAAGTGTCGAAACTCCAAGTAGCGTCAGAGCTATGGGCAGTACAATACTTCCTTTAGAGCCTGTAACATAGGAATACAATCCAAGAATTCCGATTATTAGGAGAAGAGAACCAGTGAGTGCTAGATTAGCAATGGTGACATTCAGGCCACCTTCTGACTTTCGATAAAGCATTACGATTGAGACTATCCCGATAGGGATAATCAGGGCGGCGGCGAGTAATGCAAAAAGTGACAAAGAGCTTATTGGCGCCCCAAAACCTGTAAGCAGAAGTATCAGAAGAAACAAGCCGTTGATGATACAGAATCGCACGATATGACCGTGTAACCTGCTCATCGCATCGGTATTCATGGACCCGGATTGGGCTCAAGCAGAAGAATCTTCATCTTGCGACGGCCTCTTGAATGCGGCAGTAGTCGCAATGACGTGACTAGCGACTTAGACGTTGAGCCAAGGGGGGAATCCCTGTCTGGTAGAGAAGTGCTTATGATTGTCTCAGGTGGCATTGCGGCAGTCGAATCTGTCAAACTATCTAGAGAAATTCGACGTCATGGCGCCGAACTGAGCATTATCATCACCAATGAGGCTAACAAGATCATCACTCCTCTAGCCCTATCTTGGGCCTCAGACTCCCCAATAATCACCAATTGGGACTCTAAAATGCAACAATTATCGAAATTTGATGCCATTCTTGTAGCCCCGGCTACTAGAAACACCATTTCCAAGCACATTCACGGCGTTATTGACTCTCCAGCCATGATGGCCCTTTCGGCTGCTAGAGGAAACGGAACTCCAATGCTATTTGTTCCTTCCATGCATTCTGACTTGTTCGATGATCCTGTGACTGCAGAATTACTAGATGCATTAGATGCCGAACATTCAGAATATATTGTAGATGAGATTTCAGAAGGCCGTAGGAAACAACCTGACCATGTGCTGATTGCGGCTAGGTTATGTCACTGCATCAACAAGCACCTTCCGAACAGGAAGAAGGTGGCTATCACACTCGGTGCCAATAGAGCGCCTATAGATTCGGTTAGAGCAATACAGAACGCCTCTTCGGGTGCAACGGGTTGGAGATTGGCTGAACACCTCTATCGTATGGGTCATGAGATTGTTTGTATCGCTGGTGTAACATCTTCAGATCCACATTTCGCTTTACCCAAAGTCATTCGTGCAGGAGCGCCTTCCAGTATGTTATCTGCTTGTTTAGAGGTAGCATCGTCAGATATCAAACCAGATGCTTGGATTCACGCTGCTGCAGTGCTTGATTACTATACTGAACCAATATCTGGGAAGAAACCCAGCGGCGAATCCGATTGGAATCTACAACTGGCACCTGGCCCGAAGCATATAGAGGAAATCGCTCATCTTACAGAAGGTAGCGTGAGAATTGGATTCAAACTTGAAGTCGATGTATCTGTCGATGAGTTGTTGAGTAGAGCTAAGGCGCAGATTGACAGATTGGGAACCGATGCTGTAGTTGCGAATCTTAAGGACGAAGTCCACGACCCTAATTCTCCGAGAGGCAGGATTGTAATGCCCGATGGGCGCATCCTTGAGATGGAAGATGATGCGGAGTTGAGTCGTACTATCGAGTCTCTATTGCACATTCGCGACTAATCATTGGCATTACATTGAAGCACACCTGACCATCGCCATTAGTCGTGAGTGCTCCAAAGAAGGCTAAGCGGGGAATTCCAAGCAAGTCGGATTTCAATGCTTGGTATCCTGCCATTGTAGAGATTGCAGACCTAGTGGATAAGAGGTATCCAATCAAGGGAATGGATGTTTGGAAGCCATATGGTTTACAGTCAATGAACTTAATCGATGGATTAGCACGTAGAGAGATGGCACGAACAGGTCATCATGAGCACAGGTTCCCGCTGCTCGTTCCTGAGGATTTACTTGAGAAGGAGAACCGACTGGTTTCGAGACTTAAGGCTGCAAGGGCTGCCGGCGTCGACCCTTCAGAAATGCGAGACGAAGAGGAAGAATCAGGTTTCAAGAAAGAGGTATACTGGGTAACAAAGGGAGGCGAGAACATGCTCGAGGTGCCCATGTTCCTCAGGCCTACATCAGAGACTCCGATGTACACAATGTTCGCTTTGTGGGTTAGAAGTCACGCTGACCTTCCATTGAAGACATTTCAGATTGTTAATACATTCCGTTACGAGACCAAGCAGACTCGTTCATTCATCCGAGTTAGGGAAATTCACTTCTTTGAGGCGCATACAGTACATGCAGACAAAGAGGGCGCTGATGCTCAGATAGAGGAAGATGCAGAGATGGTCCAATCAATCCTGCATGACCTTTGTCTGCCCAGTTTGGTCTCAAAGAGACCTGTATGGGACACTTTTCCAGGTGCGTGGTATACTAAGGCAGCAGATGTTGTCATGCCAAATGGCCGCACCTTGCAAGTTGCGACGTATCATCATTACAAGGATCAGTGGGCTAGTGCGTTCGATCTGAATTATGAGGATGCAGATGGAACAACCAAACCATGCCATCAGACCACTTTCGGTATGTCTGAAAGGCTGTTGGGTGCCGTAGTTGGGATGCATGGTGATGACAATGGACTAGTTATGCCACCAGCAGTGGCTCCAATCCAGATTGTGATTATGCCGATAGCCCAACATGTAGACCCCAATGTCATGATTGCCGTACACGAGTTACAACAGAATCTTGCCAATTCCGGTTTTCGAGTTCATCTGGACGATCGAGACTTAAGGCCCGGTACCAAGCACTTCGATTGGGAGATTAAGGGCGTCCCACTCAGAGTCGAGATTGGACCACGTGATCTTGATTCTGGAACATGTGTAGTTTCTTCACGCACTGGTGGCAAACAGGACATAGAATTGGACGCTTTTTGTAGTGTAGCCCAAAGTATGCTAGACGACATAGCTTCTCTATTACGTTCCAAAGCACATTCAAACGCTGAAGACTTGATCCATCCATTCCCTGGATTCATTTCCGAAGGCGATACTCTCAATCTCAAGGGACCTATCGTAGATGGCCGGATTTACGAATTAGCTTTCGATGGTTCCGATTCAGATGCCGAAGTACTCGAGAAATCGACCGGACTCACTCTTCTAGGTGATTCGGATACACCATATCCTGAACCAGTTCCTTGCGTAGTCACAGGAAATCCTACAACTCGTAAGCAGCATATCGCTAGAATGTACTAATTCGCCCACGCTACTTTCGTCTAAGGCCTGAAACTGCTATCATCGTGAACAACATCAGTAAGGCTCCATCGAGAACGCCACCAGAGCCTGCTGGTGCCCACGAATTCAGATCATTGTATTCGTTCACCCTACTCCAAACCAATCTTGGGTTGTCATCGCATCCCCCATCCACGATGGCATTTGTAGATGTCATAATGGAAACCTGTCCTTCACAATCATTTGATGAAGCAATCTCAGTATTATTCTCGTAAAGGGTAGAAATATAACACCAAGGAGATATGACAATAGTTCTGCTTTCAACATGTATTAGGGTGCTCTGGGATGACCAGTTGAACCAATTTGTGTCCACTAGAGTATGGGATCCATTTTCGGTAATGACCCAATGTAAAGAATAGTTCAATGCTGGTTTCATGTTTGTAATTGTCCAGGTAACATGTAGAGTGTCGTCTTGCAAGCTACCTTTCGAGTTGAATTCTAGAGGGAGATCCTTGGGGGGGTCTTCACAAAGTTCAACCAGTGCACCAATGCCTACCACTAAATTCATGCCCAGCACCATTAGACCTAGTAGCCCAGTAATCAAAACCATCTTTCGGGTTCGAGGTTTTTTGACCGGTTTAGGAGGTGCTTCAATGGGAACATCAGGCAATTCAATCTCGAGATTGTTGCCATTGTAATTTTCTGGCTCTTCAAAGACAGTGTTGAGAACCACTGGAGCCGTAATGCCCATCTCATCGAGGACCTCTCTGCCATAGATTCGTTCTGCTAGAGCATACAACTCAGAATCATCTTCCAACTCACTAGGCTCGACAGTCCCATCGAGCAAACCCTTGACTTTCTCAGCGTCGCTCACGCATGCGTGTCGATGCCAATCATTCATGAATCAAACGCTGTGAATCAGAGTATGGTGCTATTTCCTCGATATTGCCCTATGTGCGGCGGCGACAATATCTTCGTGAGTTAAGCCCATTGCTTGCATTAATTCTGTCGATGAGCCACTTTGCCCAAACTTGTCAGTAACGCCGATCATCTCAAGTGGCGCAGAAGTTGTAGTAGATAGATACTCAGCAACAGCGCCGCCAAGGCCTCCTATGACAGAATGGTCCTCAGCAGTAACCAAGCACCCACAATTCACTATGCATTTGTCAATCAGTTCCGTATCCAATGGTTTCAGAGTATGCATATCGACTACACATGCAGCGAGACCAACATCAGATAGTTTTCGAGCAGCCAATAATGCCTCAATCACCATAACACCGCAAGCGATGATGCAGACATCTGAACCCTCAGTGATTACAGAACCCTTGCCTATGCTCAAATCGGTGACTGTATTCTCATCATAGATTCTTGGAGTCTTGTTTCGCGCAGTTCTCATGTAAGTGGGTCCTTTATGATCTAATAATTGAACTGTCAACTCCTGTGCAGACAAATCATCAGAAGGTGTAATCACAGTCATTCCTGGAATAGTTCTGTAGATGGCTAGATCCTCAATGGATTGGGCACTGCTACCATCAGTTCCAGTATGGATACCCCCATGACTTCCACAAATGTGTACAGTGAGTTCTGGCCTTGCAATACCATTCCTAACTTGTTCAAAAGCTCGTTCAGTAAAGATGGCGAAAGTACTAGCGAATGGAATCTTACCCGATGATGCCATCCCAGCAGCAACGAGCATCATATTCTGTTCAGCAATACCCATGGAGAATGACCTAGTTGGGTATTGAGACCTGAAGTGGCATGATTTAGTTGATTTACCCAAATCGGCTTCTAGTACTACCACCCTCGGGTCAGAAGCCAGTGTCAGTAGCCCCTCACCATAGCCATCACGTGATGCCCCTCCGGTAGAAGGTGCACTCACGATAATTCCTCCAAGGCAATTTGCAATTCTTCATCATCTGGAGCCTTTCCATGGAAGGCGGGATTATTCTCCATGAATGATACTCCTTTGCCTTTGATTGTATTTGCGACAATAGCAGCCGGTCCGGAATCATGAGAGCTTGCCCAATCTAGAGCTTCAATCACCTCAGACATCGAGTGGCCGTCGATTTCCTTAACTTCCCAACCGAAGGATTTGATCTTCGTTGCAATATCACCTACCTCCATTTGTAATTTAACGAAGTCATCATTCTGAATGCCATTCCTGTCGATTATTACTTTGAGATTGCCAATCGAATGGAAGTCAGCGGCCATGAATGCCTCCCATACCTCGCCTTCTTGAATCTCCCCATCCCCTAACATCACCCAAATTGTCCTCTCACTACCGTCCATCCTAGCTGCTAAAGCACAACCAATTCCAAATGACAGGCCCATGCCAAGACTACCAGCAGAGAAGTCCACTCCTTCAGTCCATTTCATGTCTACATGACCTTGGCAAACAGAACCCATTTCGCGAAAAGTCATCATATCATTTTCATCGATGTACCCTACTTCATGCAGTATTGAATATACTGCTGGACTAGCATGCCCTTTACTCATGATGAATCTGTCTCTATCTGTCCAATTAGAATCATGCGGATCAATCCTCATTTTTGTCCCATATAATCCGCAGAGCAAGTCTATTGCTGAAAGTGAACCACCTGGGTGGCCTGAATTAGCCGCGTGAGTCATCTTGACGATATTCACCCTGCATCTCCTAGCCATCTCCTCTAGTTCAGACACATCAAGCCCCATCCCCCCAGTACGCATGCTCATACACTAAACTAGGAGTTTGGCTATTGATGGTTTCCGGACGACATGCTCATTGAAATGTATCGATAGGCGAGTTCAAATCGCATGACTCGTAGCATGGGTTAGGTGGAACTGATGTCAGATGAGGTTGACTGGCGACAGCGTCTTTCGAATATGGAAATTCCAATCTCCGTGGCAACCAATAGTGAACTTTCATATTGTCTTGACAGGTTGATTGAAGTCGGCAGATTGACTCGTGAAGATGGTCTTAGGCTGATGGCAGAACCATCGTTAATTGGTCTAACTTCATTGGCTAATATGGTCAAAAAATCACGTTTCGATGAGAAAATATTCTACAATAGAAATCTGCATGTAAATACCACGAACATTTGCGTACTTGCTTGTCGTTTCTGTGCGTTTCGCAAAGGCCCAAAGCATTCTGAAGCGTACGAAATGTCTCCAGTGAAGTTCATAGATAGAATTGCGCCATTATCTACACAGATTGATGAAGTTCATTCAGTCGGGGGTTTACATCCCGAATGGAAGATTAATCACTACGCCGAATTGTTCTCGATGATCAAGCGTGAGTTCCCCCATATTCACATCAAGTCCTTGACAGCGATTGAAATCATTCATATTTCAAAAAGGTCCGGGATTTCTATACGTGAGACTCTCAAGATACTAAGTGGAGCCGGACTCGACTCTATTCCTGGCGGTGGTGCTGAGATTCTAGTAGACTCTATCCGAGACCGAATTTGTCGCGGTAAGGAAACATCGGATGAATATTTACAGGTCCATGCAACAGCACATCAACTTGGCATACCAACAAATTGCACGATGTTGTTTGGAACCATTGAATCGAATTATGATCGGATTGAACATCTAATTCGTTTACGCCGCCAACAGGATCAAACTGGAGGATTCCAGTGCTTCGTACCGTATCCTTTCCTACCTGACAAATCAAGATTGCCGGAAGCACAACTAGCCACATCATCGGAAGTCATTCGAATGATTTCAGTATCCCGGCTGATGCTCGATAACATCCCGCACATCAAGGCTTACAGGATGAATCTGGGCGACAAACTATCTTCTCTATGTTTAACTGCTGGAGCTGATGATATCGATGGCACTGTCGGTCACGAGGAGATAATGCATGAAGCCGGTAGTACGACAGATCTTGATACACCTGAGAGTGAATTAATCAGATTGATTGTCAATACGGGTTCCACTCCGATAAGACGTAACTCAACCTACAACGAATTTACAGAAATTCACTCCTTAGAAAGTACAGGTATCCTTCTACCGATTCAAGTAGGTGAAATATGACTTGGACTGAGGTACTGGGCAGAGTTTCATTTTGTAACTGTGATCCAGTTTACAATGGAATATCGGACAACTGGAAGATCTTCTCAGCCCCACCATCTTGGCTTTGTGGGCACGTAATCAGGCGTGATTGTGTTACCGCACCAATACCGACAGCAGATTACGCTAGATTCAAGGACGAGTTGTTCTTGCTTCCTGATCTCGCAATAATTAGTAGAGGTGATACTGGTTCGGTACTGGTATTCGGGAACAGACCTTTGGAGTCTATGCGTGATATTGCGGTTCCTACAGATTCTTCTTCATCCAAACAACTCCTGGATTGGATACTCGAAGAGAGAGGATTGGATCCTAGACGAGTTGAGATGGCCCCTGACCTTGAACGGATGTTGTCTGAGTGCGATGGCGCTTTGATGATTGGTGACAGAGCTCTCCTTGAGTCCATAGCAAATCCCAAATTAGTCATAATGGACCTCGGTGCTGAATGGACTTCAATGACAGGACTGCCAATGGTCTTCGGAGTCTTCGCCGCTAGGAAAGACACCGACATTTCCGTACTAGCAAAAGCTCATTCCGACATGCTTTACCAACTAGACAGATTTGATAATGACCTAACATGGAGATTACAAGTTATCACCAATGCCTCCATATCTACTGGACTTTCAGAGACTCGCCTCGATAATTATTACAGATCAGAGGTATGGAATCGCCTAGATGAGGATGCATTACGCGGCCTAGATATGTATCTAAAACAAGTATGCGGTTGCAGTGAAGGTGCAGAATGGGCCAATCTCGACTAATCCCCGCCGTAGTTTAGCCTCTTACTCTCCACCCACTCAAGGAGATCTATCGCCACTTCGCAAGACTCGGAAATTACTGGCTCCGGATCATCCACGTATCTCCTCAGAGTGTCCATAGCGTTTCTATCTCCTATAGCCCCTAGAGCC
>CEOQ01094473.1_pt1 | contig 34663 bp, 30 predicted proteins | sample 361351 | NCBI WGS metagenome assembly CEOQ01 (sample SAMEA2619907, study PRJEB7988) | marine metagenome | biome: marine biome (ENVO:00000447); feature: deep chlorophyll maximum layer (ENVO:xxxxxxxx); material: "saline water (ENVO:00002010), including plankton (ENVO:xxxxxxxx)" | depth 60 m | reverse complement strand
TATGATTAAGTTTGGTAGATTTCCTGATAGGTCTGTACCAAATATAGGTGCTGAAGCGGCTTTAATGGCACTTGATGATGCAGGAATGTCTATAGAAGATATGGAAGCCTTATACTGCGGAAATCTTGGTCAATCCAGCGGTATGGTAGGTCAAAGGATTCTACAAGAAATAGGTCAAACCGGTATACCTGTTGTGAACTGCGCTAATGCTTGTGCCACTGGGGCTACTGCCTTTAGAGAAGCTTGGACTTCTATAAAAGCGGGTTTATATGATGTGGTTCTTGCTGTTGGGGTTGAGCAAATGGGAAAGGGTCTTTTAGGAGGAACTGGAGCTGGAAAAGGAATTCCTAAAGAAGGACTTTTAGGATCTGGCACAATGCCTGCAGTTTTTGCTGAAGCTGGAATGGAACATTCTAGAAATCATGGAACTACTTTTGAACAGTTTGCTAAGATTTCTGTTAAGAATCATCACCATTCAACCATGAATCCTAAAGCCATGTATCAAATTGAAACTCCTTTAGAGGATGTAATGAATGCAGAAATGATTTCCTATCCTAATACCAAACTGATGTGTTCAGTGAATGTAGATGGTTCTGCTGCTGCAGTTCTTGTCTCAGAAAAGAAAGCTAAAGAATTAGGAATGCAAAGAGCTGTTAAAGTTAGGGCTTCAGTAATCACTAGCGACCCTTATCAAGAAAGAGATTTAGTTATGCCTGATGTTAATACATGCACTAGGAAAGCAGCAAAGGAAGCTTACGAAATGGCTGGAGTAGGCCCTGAAGATATTAATCTAGTTGAGCTTCACGATTGTTTTGCTACAGCAGAAATGCTTCATTATGAGAATCTAGGTCTCTGTGCAGACGGAGAGGCTGGAAGGATGATAGATGAAGGAGAAGTTGAGCTGGGAGGAAAAGTACCAGTTAATGTTTCTGGAGGCCTCCTTTCTAAAGGACACCCTTTGGGAGCTACTGGAATTGCAAATATTTATGAAGTATCCACTCATCTAAGAGGTGAAGCAGGAGAAAGGCAAGTTGAAGGAGCAAAACTTGGCCTTACTCATGTTATAGGCCTTGGAAGTGCTTGTGGAATACATATTCTAGAGAAAGTTAACTAAAAGAGAAGTAAGCAGAATGATTCTGGGTGTTGTCAGTGACACACATAATCATATAGCTAATGTCATAAAGATCATAAAGATCTTTAACTCACGAAAGGTTGATCTTGTAGTCCATACAGGAGATATTTCTCAGCCTAAAACCTTAGATCTATTTTCTAAATTAGATTGCCCCCTATACGGAGTGTATGGAAATAATGACTTGGAAGAAAAAGGCCTGGTAGAAACAGCAAGCTCAAATGGTTTTCAATTTCAACTTCCTCCTTTTTACTTTGAATATGCTGGGAGAAAAATAGCTGTACTGCATGACCCTATAAACCTTGAAGAAGTAATAGATAGCTATAAAGCTATAGATTTAATAATCCACGGGCATACGCACAGATATAGGTATGAAACTATTGACGGAGTAGTAGTTTTCAACCCCGGTGAATGTGCTGGTATGATGAAAGGGAAGAATGCCATTGGCATAGGAAACCTTAAAGATCTTTCTTTTGAAAGAATTTTCTTTTAATAAAGAAAAAGACTAAAGAACAGATTAAAAAAGTAATACTTGAGATAACTAGGGGCCTTAAAGTTATTGTTGAGAAACTCGTTTTTAAAATTATGTCATATAAAAAAGTAACAATAGAAGGGCTAAGATAGCTTGAACTAACACCTCCCCTAGTGGGAGTAATCAGCAAAACTGTTAAAAATGAGAATATGTACCATCTATTGCTTCTTAAATAATAAGTAGATAAATAGACAAGAACCAAAATCGATAAAATATAAAAAAACCAAGAATAAGGACCCATTAGATAATCTCTAAAAACAATTTGTACAAATCTTCATACAGTAAACGTTTCTTCCATTGAGCAAGTTCGTCTAAGCTGTTTTCAATTCCAACAGATAAGACCTTGGAATAAAATTCTTTTTGATTTTTTTTTGAAAACAGTAGCGTTGAATTAATTCCCTCTCTTATGGATAAGGTTTTTACTATTAATTGAAATTTATCGAGAATAATCTTTTCTTGGTGCTTAGAAGGCTTGTTTATAAGATCATTTCTCTTTTTAGGAGCTTCTTGTACTTGATTGAAGGGAGATAACATTTGAATTTCTTCTTTTAAGCTATTGTATTTATTATCTTGCAAAAGTATTTTTCGTTGTATTAGGTAGAGATCTAGTAAGAATTCTACATCTGAAGCAGCGTAGTCAAGTTGAGAAGTACTTAATGGCCTTCTCATCCAATTTGATCTAGTTTCCTTTTTAGATATCTCTACACCCAAGAGGTTGTTAACCAAATCTTTATAACTTATCGAGAAAGTTCCTCCTAAGAAAGCATTTGCTAACTGTGTATCAAAAACATTGAATGTCGTTAGACCTGTCCATGCTTGTATTGCTTCATTATCTTCTTTAAAAGAGTGAAAGACCTTAATAACTTTTTCAGAAGAAAGAAAACCATAGCCATAACTTGCTTCTTTTATTTTTAAGCAATCAATTAAGTAAATTTCTTCTTCATCTCTTATTTGTAAAAGACAAAGTTTAATATCATCTTTAGATTTCCTTCTGAACTCAGTATCAATTCCTATTTCTGATTTTGTTAATAACTCCTGATTAAGATAATTAAAGTCTTCTTCAGACTCAATAAAAGTGTAATTCATAAGAATTTATTTTCTTAAAGAAGCTTTAGTAAGTAATAAATAAAATACCCAGAGAGTTAGAAATCCGTAAAAAAGATAAGAAGGCTGTGTAGGAAAAAAGGAAAAATATAAGCCTACCAAGCAACCTATTAAAGAAATCAGAAATAGAATCAATAAAGCAGAACTTTTCGTTACACCACCGTCAAGCAGAATGTAATGTATATGATTTCTATCACCTAGAAATATCCCTTTACCTAATCTCAACCTTCTGTAGAACACCGACAATGCATCAATTAAAGGAATAAGAATTACCCAAATAGCTGACACAGGTTCAATGACCTTCGTGGGTTGTTGAGAAAATGAAACCAATACCCAGGCCAAGAAAAACCCTAGTGGCATTGCTCCACTATCACCCAAAAAAATTTGAAATTTCTTACCAAAAAGCCCTAAATTGAATATAAAGAAGGTGGTAACACCGCCGATAAGAGCAATACTCCAAGAATAATTGAATTCATTAAAGTATAGAATAGTAGTTATGCAAATTAAGGCCATTAAGGAGATCATTGATACAAGCCCATCCATTCCATCAAGCATATTGAAGGCATTACAAACTCCCACTACCATAAATATTGTTAGAGGAATTCCCAATTGGCCAAGGTAAATATTACCTAATCCCAGTAAGTCTCCTAAATCCTTTATATAAACATCTGTAAAAATAATGACACACCAACTGACTAAAATCTGAGTAATAAGCCTTACAGAGATAGGGAGGGTTAAAAAATCATCTACTAATCCTACAAATAATAATATTAGAGAGCACAAAGACAGAACTAGAAAGAAATGATTAACTTCAACATAAATTAAAACACTTAAGAAAAAAGTGAAAGCTATTGCAAGACCACCCCCTAGAGGAATAAGTCCTTTATGAGTTTTACGAACTCCATCGGGAATATCAACTAGATTGAAATGTTTTGAAACTTTCCTGAATATTAAACATGAAATTAAACCTAATAGAATTGAAGTAAGAAGATTCACTATCATAATATTTATTTTTACAGGATTGACTCTAACTCTGATAATGAAAGACCGTTAGAATCCTTTTCAGATAATAAGGGATTGTTAATAGGCCAATCTACAGATACATTGGGATCGTTCCACACCAAGGTTTTCTCATATTCTGGATACCAATAATCTGTTGTCTTATAAGAAACTTCAGCATATTCACTCATAACTAAGAATCCGTGGGCAAAGCCTGGTGGAACCCATAATTGCTCTTTACTCTCCTCTGTGAGGAATATGCTATAAGAGTTGGAAAATGATTTTGAATCTTTTCTTAAATCTACAACCACATCAAGAATTTTACCCTTCAAGACTCTAATTAACTTTCCTTGCGGTTTTTTAATTTGAAAATGTAATCCTCTCAAAACATTCTTTTTGGATTTTGATTGATTATCTTGTACAAAAGAGATGTTTTTCCCTAAAATTTTTTTATAATCTTTTCTGTTGTAACTTTCAAAAAAGAAACCTCTTTGATCTTCAAATACAGAGGGTTTAATTATTTTGATACCTTCTAAAGGAGTTTCCTTAAATTCCATTTCTATTCCGGAAGACTCTTTAGATAGTTTCCATACTGATTGTCACCTATATCTGATGCTAGTCTTACTAGTTGTTCAGTATTAATTAATCCCTTTCTCCAGGCAATCTCCTCAAGACAAGCTATTTTAAAGCCCTGTCTTTCTTCTATAGTAGAAGTGAATAGACTGGCTTCTAATAAACTTTCATGAGTCCCCATATCAAGCCAAGCAAAACCTCTTCCAAAGTGCTCTACATTTAACAAACCTTGATCTAAGTAAGCCTGATTAATAGAAGTTATTTCTAGCTCCCCTCTTTTACTCGGCTTTAGATTTTTGGCTAAATCTATTACTTTATTATCGTAGAAGTAGAGTCCAGTAACTGCAAGATTACTTTTAGGTGATAAAGGTTTTTCTTCTATAGATAAAGGATCACCTTTTCTGTCTAAATTAATTACACCATATCTTTCAGGCTTGCTCACATGATGGGTAAAAACAGTTGCTCCATCTTTAACCTCATTTGCTTTCTTTAATTTTTTTGAAATTTCACTCCCGTAAAGAAGATTATCTCCCAAGATCATTACCGAGTTTTCATTACCAATAAAGTCTTTTCCAATTATAAAAGCATCTGCTAGACCTTTTGGTTTAGTTTGAATTTCATATGAAATATTTAGTCCTAGATGACTACCATTACCCAACAGTTTTTCAAATCTATTAGTATCCTCAGGAGTAGAAATAATTAAGATGTCTATCACATCTGCAAGCAATAAAGTAGAAAGAGGATAATAAATCATCGGTTTATCAAATATAGGAATCAATTGTTTACTAATTGATAATGTAGCCGGATAAAGTCTGGTACCTGATCCTCCGGCTAAGATTAAACCTTTTCTGTTGCTTATTTTACTGACCATATATTTCTTTAATTGTACTCTTTAGACAAAATTGCCATGTAAGAAGCTTTAAATCAAGCTGTTTAATTATCTTAGAGCTATCTAATACTGAATTTTTTGGTCTAAGAGCTGTTAAAGGATACTCATCTGTGAGTATAGGAAGAATTTTATTTTGTGAAAGTGATAATTTATTATTATTTTTTTTTGCTAACTTAATAATTTCTTTAGAGAATTCATACCAGCTTGTTTCTCCTAAAGAGGCTAAGTGATAGAGACCAAGCTCTAAATCATCACCTTTAACGTATTTCCTTAAAACCTTTTTCGTAACTTCAGAAATAAGTGAACATGAAGTTGGACACCCAATTTGGTCATCAATAACTCTAAGCTGATTTTTATTTTCAGCTAAACGTAGAATAGTTAAAAGGAAATTTTTCCTGTAAGGACTGTATAACCAGCTCGTTCTAAAAATAATGTTCTTGCATCCTGACTCAATAATAAATTCCTCCCCTTGTCTTTTACTTTTCCCATAAATGTTAAGTGGATCGCAGTCATCTTTTTCAGTATAAGAGCCTTTCTTCTTTCCATTGAATACGTAATCCGTAGAGTAATGCACCAGCAAACAATCCAAGTCTTTACAAATATCAGCTAAAAGTGATGGAAGTCCAGAATTAATCTCATAGGCTTTTTTTGAATTACTTTCAGCCCCGTCAACATCTGTATAAGCACAAGCGTTAACTAAAATATTTGGATTAATATCCAGAATATATCTAGTTAAATCTTCTTTAGCTGAAAAATTAAGTTCAGGTCTATTTAAAGTTGAGACACTAAAATCTTTACTTAAGTCAGCAAGAATAGTTTTTCCTAATTGGCCTGTTGACCCTAGGAGAAGAACTTGAGGATTATGCATTTTTAGGAATATTGTTTAAGGATCCATTGCTTGTAATCTGAATCAGTAATATTTTTAAGCCAGCTTTTATTCTCAAGATACCAATTTATTGTTTTCTTTAAACCCAGATCAAATCTAGTAGAAGGCTTCCATCCCAATTCCTTTTGAATCTTGTTTGAATCTATAGAATATCTTCTATCATGCCCTGGTCTGTCTTTGATAAATTCAATTTGACCTTGATAACCATTAGATGATTTACTGGGTAAGACCCTCTCCAATTCTTTACAGATTGTTCTTACAAGGTCTAAATTTTTCTTTTCATTATTTGCTCCTACATTATAAACCTCACCTACTTTACCCTTCTTTAAGATAAGCCTTAAAGCCTGACAGTGGTCTGAAACATAAAGCCAATCTCTTATTTGCTCTCCATCTCCGTAAACTGGTACTTTTTTACCTGAAATTAAATTTAAAATAGTTAAAGGTATAAGTTTTTCTGGGTACTGAAAGGGTCCATAGTTATTTGAACAATTAGAAATAATTACAGGGAATTGATAGGTCTTATAATAACTTCTTACAATATGATCCGAGGAAGCCTTACTTGCAGCATAAGGGCTATTTGGTTTAAATCTGTTTTTTTCAGAAAAACTAGCTTCGTCTTTATTTAAGTCTCCGTAAACTTCATCAGTAGAAATATGTAAGAATTTGAATTCTTTTTTTTCTTTTTCAGGTAGGTTATCCCAATAATCTTTACAAGATTCTACTAAATCTAAAGTTCCTAAAACATTTGTCTCATAAAACAGCCTAGGAGATTTGATGGACTTATCCACATGTGATTCTGCTGCGAAGTTAATTACTGATCTTGGTTTTTCCTTTTCTAGTATTTCCTGAATAACTTTCTTATTGGAAATATCAGATTTTATAAACCTAAAGTTATCCTTATCCTGAAGACTTTCAAAATTACCTAAGTTTCCTGCGTAAGTAAGTTTATCAACAGTAATAATTGACTCATTGGTATCAAGAAACCAGTCATGGATAAAGTTAGAACCTATAAAGCCAGCTCCTCCTGTTACTAGTAACATGAAGTTTCAGATTTGTTAAAAGATCTAGTTATTTTCATAAGAAGAAAAGTTAAAAACTAAAGAAAGCCCTCATAATAATCTTCTAGATATTCCTTTAGACTGATCCTCCAATCCCTCATAATATTCATCTGTCTTAAATTTAATTTTTTATTAACTAGCCTTTCAGAATCAGGCCTCTTTGCAAAATATTCATCTTGAAAGAAAGCAGAATCTACTGACGTTAGTTTAATTTTTTTTTCCAGCCCTAATATTTTTAAGAGTTCTTGAGTAACCTCTAGTCTACCTGTCATCCCCTCACAAACCATATTATAAAGTCCCCAAAGTTCAGCCTCTAAAATAAGCTTTACATTCTTAGCAAAATCAAACGTATAAGTTGGTGTTCCTAATTTATCATTGACTACAAACAATTCTTTCTTGCCTTTTTTTATTTGCGACATAATCTTATTTATGAACTTTTTATCCTTTTTTGGGCCACCTCCCATCATCCATCCTGCTCTACATATAATATATTTATTAGAATTTTTTTTTACAAACACTTCCCCAGCATACTTGCTTTTTGCATAATGACACATAGGTGAAGGTTGGTCCCAATCATCGAAAACGTCCTTTGATCCATCAAAAATTCCAGCAGTACTTATATAAAGGAGTGGGATATTAAGTTTATTACTTATCAAAGTTGCATTTTCAACAGAAAGAGTGTTAGTTAGATAAGTTTCTTCTATATTATTTTCACAATACTCTAAGTCAGTGAAAGCTCCGAGATGAAATAAAAAATTAGGTCTAAACTCCTCAACATCTTCCATATACGATTCTAAGTCTCTAAAATCTAAATAACTTAACCATTCTTCATTTACATCAATATCTGTGCATTTCAATTTATAGTCTTTACTAAAGACCTTTTGGAAGGCTTCACCTAACATGCCACCGCAGCCAGCTATATAAATCTTATTCATAACGCCTAATTATTTTTTTGGTTCATTGATTTCAAAACAGAAAAATATTGCTCCTTTATAGCTTTTAGTGAATATCTCTGAACTATTACTTCCCTTGCTTCCCTTCCTAAATTCCTTCTTAACTCTTCATCATCAATCAATTTCTTCAACGTCATGACCCATTCTTCTTTTGTTGAAACCAATAATCCACTTTTCATGTGGGAAATAATATCTTTGGAAGTTCCAATGTCAGTTGCAACTACTGGGATTCCAATTGCCATATATTGTAAAGCTTTCAAACCACTTTTTCCAAGAACCCAGTCATTTTGTTCCAAAGGGTACAATCCTATATCCATTTTTTGTAAATCCTCTATTTCTGAATGTTTATTCCACTTAATTACCTCTAGGTCTAGTTGTGGAAACTCATAATCAAAATTTGAGATGATTAATAACTTAAAATCTCTTTCTCTACTAAGCTCAAGAAGAGGCTCTTCTAATAACTCAAGAAATGGTCTTGAGCTCTGTGTTCCTGTCCACCCTAAAATTATTTTTTTATTTTTCTTTTCAAATTTTCTTACTTGGAACCTTTCGGTATCAATGGATGAAGAAATGAAAATGGACTGTTTGAACTGATTTAATTCTTTACAGAAATCATTCAAACTAGGAGAGCTTGTTATAACATAATCAGAAAATTTGATTAAATTTATGATTCCTTTTTTTGATCTCAGAATTTTCAAAATAGGATTAACAGAAAGACCAGAATCAACTCCTTCTAAAAAGACAAAGTCTTCTAAGTCATAAATAATATTCTTTGAAAGAATTCTCAATAACTTATCAAATAGAACTGAACCAAAAGGAGTTGTCCATTGAAATATATAAACAATATCAAATTTTCTAACCCGAAAAAGGTCATTTATCCTTAGAATATTTCCTCTTATAACGCCCAAAATCTTTCGTACAAAGAAACCTTTTTTATATAAAACTGACCACATATCTTGATTCATGTAAGGAGACACAACTACCTCATTACCAGCCTCTCTCCAATATTCAAAATACTGTTCATATTTAAGCCTTTGACCAGCTGCCTCTCCTTCAGGATATGGACATAAAACCAAAATCTTCTTATTCAAAGCATCTACATCCTAAAAATATTAGAGCCATTAATTTTCACTTTAAACTAAACTAGAGTTCCTTATTCGATTCATACCATTGGTTAAATTGTAGAAGCGACCATAACTTATGCTCATGATTAGCTGCACCTGAAAAATGCTCTTCCTTGATTGTGTTAACTACTGAACTATTAAATAGATTGTGGGAATTTAGAGATTCTTCTGAAAGCAAATCATTAACCCAATCTTTTAGCTCGCCTCTCATCCATTCACTAACCGGAATACCAAATCCTTGCTTCGGTCTCTGAAATAAGTCATTAGGTACATATTTTGAAAGGACCTTCTTTAATATTTTTTTTCCTTCCCCTCTAGAAACTTTATATTTAAGAGGCATATTATAAGAATACTCTATAAGATCTTTATTTAAGAAAGGCGCCCTTGTTTCTAGACTAAAAAACATGGAAGATCTGTCAACCTTACATAAAATATCATCGGGTAAATAGCTCAAAAAGTCTGCCCTCATCATTGCGTCTTCAATACTTATTTCATGATTTTTAAAATCTTCTAAGTATTCCTCTTCGTAGCCAGCATTCATTTCCATGACGTTATCCAACTCTGTCCATTCGGTCGTTAAAGATTGATAAAAAGAAGTTTTATCATGTATACGTGAAAACTTGTCGAGAATCTTATATAAACGATTTTCAGTTGATCCGGACAACGGTATTAGAGGAAAAGCATTAAGAAACTTAATAAGGGTTTTTTTAGGAATGCCTTTTAATGCCTTCATTGATCCATTTCTAATAAAAGAGGGGATTAAGTTGATGTAGGGCCAATATTTATTAGCAATGAGATATCTGTTGTAACCCCCAAACAGTTCATCTCCTGCATCACCACTTAAGGCTACTTTAACCTCTTTCCTTGCCATTCTAGATACTAGCATTGTTGGTAATTGGGAAGAATCTGCAAAAGGCTCACTAAAAGCCTCAGGAAGATTAGGTATTAATTCAAAGAAATCTTTTTCCTGACATATATATGTAGTGTGTTCAGTACCTAAATGACTAGCAATAGATTCTGCATGCTTTGATTCATCAAAATCTAAAAAATCAAAGCCTACTGTGAAAGTCTTAGTTTGATTTGAGCTTTTCTGCATTAAAGAAACAATAAGGCTTGAATCAATTCCTCCAGAAAGAAAAGCACCAAGAGGAACGTCGGCTATCATTTGATGTTTAACTGATTTACTTAATAGATACTCTGTTCTTTCTATAATTGAATTCTCATCAGAAAAATCTGATAGGTCATAAAGATATTTGCTGTCACTTAGATTCCACCATTTTTTGTAATATATTCCTTCAGAATTTAATAAATCATTAAAACTATTATGGTTTTTAATAATATATTTGTTTAGATCAATTTCTATTAAGCTCGCTACAGGAAGTTTGAAGCTCCCCTTAAACATAGAGTGAGGTGAAGGTACGTAGTTATATTTTAAATACTTTTCTACCGCAATTAGATCTAACTCTTGATTAAAGGTAGGTAGCTTTTTTAGGGGATTCAAATCAGAAGAGAATCCTAAAAAGTTATTAGAAGTAGATATATACAAAGGTTTTTCACCAGTCCTATCTCTTGCTAAAACTAACTTATTCTTAACATTATCATGTAGACAGAAAGAGAACATTCCTTCAACGGAAGCTAAAACATCTTCTACTCCAAATCTTTCAAAAAGTGCTAGAAGTGTTTCCGTATCACTGGTCCCTCTCCAAGACACATGGCCTTTAGAATCTAACCTCTTTCTAAGTTCTGTATGGTTATAGATTTCACCATTATAAATAAGAGTAAATCTACCAGAATGGGATTGCATAGGCTGATCCCCAGTATCATTAAGATCTAATATTGAGAGTCTGGTGTGACCTAATTTGAGAGAGAGGTCTTTATAAGAAAATTCATTAAAATTTTTTTTATCAGGCCCTCTCCTCTCAATGGTATTAAGTAACTCAAAGAAGTAATCTGAAGAAATCTTACAGTTATTATTGTGTACTACACCTAAAATTCCACACATTGAAATCTACCAAAAGTTATAACTCATCTTAATCTTCCTGATACATTGAAAGGAATTGCTTATGTATTTTATCTTCAGAAAACCTATCATTAATATATTCCCTTGATTTAGCACCCATTTTTTCAATTATATGTGTATTTTTTATGAAAAAATTCATCTTTTCTTTTATGTCTTGAGCATCTTTTAAGTTTACTAAAAACCCTGTTTCTCCATTAATAATACAATCCCTACATCCATTAACATCTGTAACTATTAAAGGCATAGAACATGCGCCAGCTTCAAGTGCAGCTTGAGGTAACCCTTCTCTATAAGATGGCAATACAAAAATATGGGCTTTATTAAATAGTTCTTGCATGTCTGCATAAGGTACCTTGCCCATATACTCTATCCCTGATAATTCCTGAATCTTATTTAATTCAATAGCTTTTAAAGAATTAGGGTTTTCTTCATCAATATCACCCGCAATTATAAAAGAAGCATTTTCGTTACTGATTGAAGTAGCAGCCTCAATGTATTCCTTAATCCCTTTATCAATTAATAATCGACTTGCAAATAAAAAGGTTAGTTTTTCTGGGTATTCTTTTCTTTTAAATTTACTGGTATCTAAACCATTTCCTCTAATTACTTTTGTTTTATTCTTACTAACTATACGTTTAGATAAGAAATAATTTAGATCATCTTCATTCTGAAAAACAACTTTGATATTTTTTTTAAAAAATATAACCTTATAAATCATTAAAACTATTAGTTTTATAGATTTAGCTTTTAAAGACTTAGAAATAAAAGCATAGCCTAAGCCTGAAATAATAATGAAGATTTTATCGATTTTGAGGAAAAGAGAACAAAAGCTGCCTAGAACTATAGGCTTAGAAGAAATTAAAGTTAGTTTACGGAATTTTATTTTAGATAATATTTTATACAAAGAGAAAATATCCAGAATATTTGTAACTATCCCTATTGAAGACCTATTTAATTGGTAATCAAAAAGACTTATGTTCTTTTCTTTCAGTTGCTTTATATCTTGTTGATCAGCTCCACTAAGATTTGTTATTAAAGCAATTTTCTTATTAGAATTAGATAAAAAAAGGATTAGGCTTCTTCTGTGAGATTTAAAAAACTCAAAATTACTGATTACAAAGACTAGATCAAATTCTTCCAAGCTTGTTCCTTATAATTACACTATCTTTTAAATAATACATAGCAAGAAGAAATGGGAAAAACCCTATAAATCTATATCTGACGAGTGTTCCCAAATTAAAAACAGTAATAACATGAATGGCCATACAAGTAAGAAGACCAATAGTTAAAATAATTCCTTCTTTATTTTTATAAAATTCATCTTTAAAAAAGAGATTTAAGAAAATCATTATTAATAATAAGCTCTCAATAAAAAGAATGACCTGTATTGGCGAATTAATTTTCCATGGCAATGGTTCAAGCATAAATCTTGGGAGGTCATATATAAGCGTAGAAACTACATGTCCTGCTGATTCTAATCTCAAAACTTCTGCTGCAGAAACTGTTAAACCATCTTCAACCGCCCATGCCAGCCTATACAGATTTAGAATGGGAGAGGCGGACTCGAAGAAGATAAAGAATAGTGAAGTCACTACAAAGAGACCCAGTATAATTCTAAAATAAGATTTATCAGCTCTAAAGACAAACATAAATGTCCAGGCAAGGAAAAAGCCAGGGAAATTTTGAAGCTTCGTTAATAGAACCAATATAGCAAAAACTAAACTTAATATTACCTTCTTTTCAATAAGGTATATAAGAGAAACAACTCCAAAGGCAAGGGTTATTATGTCTCTTAAGCCAACTGAAGAATAAAGGATTAAGCTTGGTATCATGAGAAATAGAATAAGTTTGGATTCATCAATCCTTTTGCTAACAAATACATACATGAAAAAAACTATAAGTTTATTAATAAATGCAATGGAAGTGACTGTCATAAGAGAAAACATTGGCATTACAGATAAGAAATAACCACTAAAACCTACTCTGGCTCTCTTTATAAAATCTAAATCGAGATTAAATTGAGGAAGATCATAGGTACCCTGTTTTATTGAAGATACTATCATGTGGTAGCCAAATTGATCATTCATATATGTTGGACTAAATAGAACAAAATTGACGAAAAATGGACTCAAGAAATATAAAAACCAAAAAAGAAGGTATTTTTGTTGAATTAACCTAAGCTTGATGAATACACAAACTATGAGAAGGCAAAAAAAGTAATTCGAAAACTCGGAAAGAAGATAATTAAATCCAAACTCTGCAATTACACTTGCTTCTCCCAGGTTTCCTAAATGGAACATTAATTAAAAAAAGTTTTTCTTTACATAAAGATAGATACATATAAATGAAAATCCTAAAAACATAAAAAATATATAGATAAAGCGTAGATTAGGGGAAGCAGGATAGATACTGGACCTCGGCTTTTCTATCCATCTAAACGCATAGGGTAAATCATTTGAAAGCAAAGAGATATTTAAGTAACTAGATTTAATAGATTCAGATAAGGTCTTAGTAACATCTCTATCTTTTGCTTTTGAAAGCTCTTCTTTAAGGTAATCTATTCTCCTTTCAGCATAAGAAAGTTTTTCTTGTTTAACAATCGAATCGCTTACTTCTATTAGGGATTGAAGGAAAGGAATAAAAATTTCAGGGTTCGAAGTTTCTATAGTCAGGGTGAAGTTCTCACTATATTTCCAGTCCTCGCTTAAATCAAGGCGGTTATTAACAAAGTTCTTTATATCAGAAGGACCTAAAAACCTATTAATATCATAACCAAGAACAAAGGACCCTATATAATCCCAGATCCTATTGTTTCTTATGTATTTCTCTGATTCAGGGTCATAAGAGGAAAAGAAAACTTCATGATGATGCCCCATTTCCCACATCTGATCAGCTGCAGCTTGGGAGGTCATGGTACTAAAAAGCCTATTTAGACCTTTATAATCATCTTGGGAAGATAAAAGGGAAGCTACTGACAAAGTTCGTGCTTGCCCTACTTCTTCATTGGAAGTGAGTGTAGCTTGGACATTATAAGTTGGTGTTATGAAGTTAGAATATATAAATCCAAGAAGTAAAAACAAAATAACGGAAAGAACAATACTCTTTATATTTTCTTTAAAAAATAAGAATGCTTCTTTTGTTACTTTTATTAGATTCTGATTGCTAGGATCGAATGAAGCCATAATAAAATAAGGATTCTAAGTAAGTTTGGCTATAAGTCCATCTTATTTTAATCAAAAAAATGTGAACTTGGTTCAAAAGCCCCTCAATAATGCGATGAAAGCGCCTAAGATATATCCTGGAGCTTTTACCAAGTCTAATATGAATCCTAAGAATCCAACCTTTACCCACCTAAAAGGGAAAATAAATTCTCTTTTTTCTTTCCTGCGTAAAGGTAAGACTAACCCCCTATAAATTATAGAAATTAAACATATTATTGTTATATATGTTTTTGTAATATGGGGAATATATAAACTAGCAGTTTCAACCCAATCTACCACAACACCATTCCACCTATACACACAAAAAACTGAAAAGAATAAAAGAAGATACTTAACAGTTACTTGAAAGATCTCACCTGATTGTCTTTTTGGTAACAATCTATTTATTAAAATAAGTAATAGACCTAGAAATACTAGAGATATAAGATAAATTTTTGTTACATCAGCGATGTAGAATGGATTGTTATCCCAACCGCCGATTAAAAAATTCCATCTAGGGAAGATTAATGCACTTAGAATGAGAGCAAGACTCAAATAAACTTCCTTTAAATTGTTATTCACTTGAACTAAGGCAGTATGGAATGAATAAACAAAATATTTTTTGACTGTTTCTATAAAACTTGTGGGCAAGCTTGCGTAAGAGCATGAAGGAGATTTACAGACATCCCAAGTAGTAGATTCTTTTATTCTTTCTCTCCACTCTATGTCATATGCAGCTCTTATGTTTTCAACAAAGCCCTTGTTATTAACGAAAGATTCTCTTGAAACTACCGTACCGGGAACACTTTCATGTCCCACAGAACCATGACTTGTAGCTTTTAAGGCTTTTTGGTAATTACTTTCTGCTTCATAAGTCGTAAGACCAAACAACACGTCAAGGTTCTTATCTTTAATATGCTGAATACTAGAATAAGGCCAATCTCCCTGAGGATATGTTTTAGTATCTATAAATCCTATTAATCTACCCGAACTTCTGTTGACTCCTAGATTTAGACTTTTACCTGCGTAAGAGGGAGGGAGTCTCAAGTATAATATAGATACTTCACTATTCTTTTCTAAGAAATTAGTAATATCATAATCTTTTGGATCATCGCTGGAGTCTACAATAACAATCTCTGTAGACTCGATAGAAGAATTAATCAATTTAGTAAGTAAATGCTCCAAGAAATGTCTGTCATTAAAGACCGGAATAATAATGCTTATTGCTGGAAGAGCTTGTGACATGTGCCTTTTAGAAAAGTTTATTAATTTGACTTTTAGTATAATGAAAATTGAATAGAAAATAGAAAAATACTTTCTTATTTAAATCTTAATTAATATTTTGACTCAAAAAAAAATAGTCTTCTTTCTCTTTGACCTGGGTCTTGGTGGCACTGAACAGGTTATTGTAAAACTATCTAATTTTCTTATTACTCAAGGCCAAGATGTCCATATTCTATGCGTAGGAGACAAAGATGATTTCTTAAATAAATTAAACAATAAGGTAACAATTTCTAATTTTGGAAAAAAAAGAATTTATGAATCTTTCTTGCCTTTAATTAAGTTTATACGTAATGAAGAATTTGATTCCTTTGTCTCAAACGTCTGGCCTTTGACTTTTATTTCTGTAGTTTCTGGTTTTTTTTCAAAAGGTTTCTTAGAGAAATTAATTCTCATTGAGCATTGCCACCTTAAAGAGGAGTTTAAGAAAAGAGGCAGTTTATTTAAAATTTTCCAGAAAATAAGTATAAGAATTTTCCATAATTTTAGTCGGAAAGTCGTGTGTGTTTCATCTGGAGTGCAAGATGATCTTATAAGTAAGGGTGTAAAGAAGAAGAAAACTAAAGTTATCTATAACCCAGCTTACCCTTCACAAGAAGATATGGAAGAAAATTCAAACCAGGAGAATGAAGAGTGGCTAAGGGGAGGAAAAATAAAGCTAATTGCAGTAGGAAATCTAAAAACCCAAAAAAACTATCCTAATCTAATTTCTGCGGTTGAGTTATTAAAAAAGGAATTAAACCTAGAGTCACACCTATTGGTTTTGGGTGAAGGTCCTGAAAGAGATAAACTAGAAAATATGATTCATGAGAAAGGTCTAGAGAAAAATATTAGTCTTATGGGTCTACACCCAAATCCTCTTGGGTTGGTAAAAAAAGCTGATGTATTCGTTCTGCCTTCTAACTATGAAGGATTTGGGCTTGTTATAGTTGAAGCCTTGTCAGTAGGAGTAACAGTCGTATCTACTGATTGTCTATCAGGACCTAGCGAGATTATTAAAGAGAATGAGTTTGGATATCTATGTAAAGTAGATGACCCCAATGATCTAGCAAAAAAAATTAATTTTGCTTTTAATAATAAAATTGATCCGGAAAAACTAAAGAATAGATCTAAAGATTTTTCGATTGAAACGATTGGACCTATATACAAAGAACTTTTAGATTTTCCAAGTTAATCTAAATTAAAATGTGAAAAATCTATGCTTTCTTTTGAAGACTAAACACATAGCTATAACTTCTGCTAGAAGTTGATCTAAAGGTCTGTTAAAAAAATATTAATCTGAAAAGGCAGAAAATTGTTCTAAATCTTTCTTTAATCATTCTTTAGAAGAAAGTTTAAAATCTCTAATTAAGAAAAATCAGCAAAAAATAAAATTAAATTCGTAGTGATATACTTTTACAAATGGCTATAAAACTATTTATAGGAACTTCTGCTAATTATGAAGATAGAGATGCGGAACTAGTTTATGAATATTCTCTTAGAAGAAATTCTTCCTCTTCTCTTGAAATAAATTGGATGAGATTAAGTAATCAAAGAGGTTCCTTTTGGTCTAATTGGAATACCAAGGGATGGTATACACCTTTTAGTGGTTTCAGGTGGGCAGTACCTTATTTATGTAATTTTGAAGGACGAGCAATATACACAGATGTAGACATGATTAATTTTCATGACATCACTCAACTATATGAAACTAAATTAGATAATTCGGTTTTTGGTTGTAAAAAAGGACAAAGATTTGGTCAATATGAACCATGTGTAATGATTATTGACTGTGAAAAAGCAGGAGAGATTATTTGGGATATTAAAAAGTTACAAAAAAAGAAAAATTCTCATGAAAAAATGAAACAACTCATCTTATCCAATGAAACTTACTGTGAAGCCATAGATCCTTTGTGGAATTGTTTTGATGGAGAGGATTTACCCTTAAATAGAATTAAACAATTGCACTTTACAAACATGTCAACACAGCCCTGGAAGCCAACCTGGTATAGGGGCGAAACTAAACCTCATCCTCGAGAAGATATTGTAGAGTTATTTTGGGAACTAAAAAAAGAAGCCTTAGACAGCGGGATGTCCTTGAAAGAACTTACTAAATCAGAGGTTCTTTATAACTTTATAGGAAAATAAAACAATTGAGTGAAAGTACTAACTTAATCTATTTGAATAGTAAAAGTCACTTAATTAAAGTGAAAGATATTATTAGCTTCTTAGATTTAAATGAATATTTAATTATCTGCTCAGACCCAGATTTATTAAGAAACTTCAGGGAAGATAAGAGATTTTATTACTCAGGATTTCTGAGTTTGCTATTGAAGATATTTTTTTTGAAGCGACTTAATGTTAATAGGTTGATTTGCAGTCAGGTTGATTTAACTGACTTTCAGTTGCTTTATTTTTTTATAAATTATGAAGAACTTAATACCTTTGATGAGGGATATTTCTCTTTAAAAAGGAGCTCTAGATATAATAGTGAAATTTCATTTAGTGCTAAAACACATTTAAGATATAAGATTCTTAATAAGATATTTAGCTGGCCTAAAACTCCTTTAAATATCTTAATGAAGACGAAGAAACATTTTACTTGGTATCCAGTTGAGCTGCATTCAGATAGCTGTATAGAAGAGGATAAACTAATAAGAATAGAAAAGAAGATGGCTAATTTAAAATATAAGCTTTTCATTGGTCAGCCATGGGAATTGATGGGTTTTAATAATAAACAGATAAGTGATTTATTATTAAAACTTAAAGAGATTGAAATAGATATTTACATTATTCACCCAAGAGAGGATCACAAAAAAAGGTTAAAACAGCTAGATTCCTCTATTCAAGACCTAAAATTAAACATTGCATTGGATCATTTATTTAATATTCTTAAACCTAAACAAGACATAAGTCTATATACAGTATCTTCTACTACAGTTTTAGACCTAGAAATAGACGTAAAGACTTTTCTTTTAAAATTGCCCGATGAATTAAGTGAGATAAATAAAGACCAAAAAAAAATCTATAGCTTTCTTCTTCAAATGGGAAGAGATGTTAAATTCCTTGATAAGGAACCAGAAATCTAAAGTATAGTTCGAGTTCTTCTAAAAAAGTGTCTTTCACACTTTAATTTTATGACGTAAGTTATTGAAAGGAATCTCAATATACTTATAGCTGAACCAAGAAAGAATAATAACTATGATAACTCCTGTTAATACCATAAGAGTGCTTTGTATGGGGTCTATTTTTATCACTAAACCGCCTCCGGCACCAGTTACAGTATCAAAATTAAAGATAAACCTTAAGATTTGTTGGTAAACCCACCACACCCCATAATGAATCATATATATTCCATAGCTTATGGTTCCTAAGAAAACTAGATGTTTATAATTCAATACTTTTATAAGTGAATTAGGATTAGAAGTTACCAAAGAAAAAACTACTGAAGAGAATAAGATTGGCAAGAAAATTTTGGGGACAATCTCTGGGTAACAGACTGCCCAAATCGAAACTATGATGAGACTTAGACTAATAAGAAAAGGGGTTTTAAATTTTAAATTTTCAAAAAGATAAAAAACTAGAGTTCCAAGAAAGAAAGAATACATACATCTGAACATAGCAACGCCAACAAGCTCTTCCATGGCATCAAAAATTAAAACAAAGCAGGCTGATAAGGCCATGACAATAAAAAGAATAAAAGGTCTAAATCTATTCCCAATAGTAAATGAAAACATGAGAACTAAGCCAAAAATTAGATAGGTATAAAATTCTGTAGATATAGACCAACTAGGGCCATTAAAAGTAATAGTATTCTCAGTAAAAGAATGAAGTAAAAAAAGATTACTTAAAAAGGAATAAAAATTATTTGTTGAAAAGGGAGGTACATTAGAGGAAATACCCGAATAAACCTCTAATCCATATTTTGCTATTTCTATGATAGCGAAACCTAATAAAGTTATGAAATGAAGAGGGTAAAGCCTAAGAAACCTCTTAATTTTAAAGTTAATAAGGGATTTTAAATCAATAATCCTATCAAAATAAGTGTAAGCAATAACAAAACCGCTTAATACAAAGAAGAAATCAACCATAGTGTCACTATTTTCAATGAATAGATTGTCTGTGATAAATGATGTTGATACATCTTTAATATGATAAATGGCTACAGACAATGCAGCTATACCTCTAAGAGATTCCAAATAAAGAAGTTTGGTTTTCAATTTCCTTTAATACTCCAATGGTTTTCTTTAAATAGTTTAAATTCCTTGATAAAAAATTATAAAAATCTCTATTGATAGTTTAATCTTCAAGAGATCTTAAACATCTTTCTATATAATTTTGACAATTATAAGTATGTTCAATAACTGTAGTTTGCTTCATAAATTAATCCTAGAACTAAAAAGATCACAGAAGAGTTAGATTATGATGAAGTTTCCTTAGACAAAGTCAAATTTTCTGCCTTATTTAACCTTTCTTGAGTTCCAACATCTATCCACAAACCATTAAATAACTCACCGGTTAGTTTACTAGACAGAGATGCCTCTACTAAAAGAGGTTCAAGTGGAAATATCTTTTTATTATATTTCTTAAATAACTTATCAGATAATAGACTTATGCCACTGTAGGTATAAGGTTTTAGCCCTTCCGTATATCTTATTTTTCCTTTCTCTAAAAAAAAATCTCCTCGAGAATTATGTTTTGGATTTGGAACTAAAATTAAATGCCCAAAAGAATCTTTATGTAGAGTTTTTCTAATATCAATCTTATAGCTTGAAAAAACATCTGCATTTACTAACCAAAATGGGTTTTCTCCTAGAATAGACAATGAATTTAGAATACCGCCTCCAGTTCCTAATAATTCTTTTCTTTCATCCATATAAGTAATTTTCACTCCCAATCTTTCGCCAGTTCCTAAGGCTTCTAAAATCTGATCTCCTAGCCAATTTATATTTATTACAATGTCTTTAATTCCTGCTTCAGATATATGTTTAATATTTCTCTCAATAAGACTAACTCCATTGACCTGAATTAAAGGCTTAGGACTTTTTGATGTTAAAGAGCCCATTCTTTCTCCTCTTCCTGCAGCTAAAATCATTGCTTTCATAAAATGGACTTATTTCTTCAGTTTGATTAAAAACTTCAATTCTTTTTCTTACTTGGTTAGGAATGACTAATTGTACCTTTCATTTAAGTTACTAGAAAACTAATTAGATCTTAAGAAAGGTCAAAGTAACATTCGTAAAATCCTTAATAAAACGGGTAAAAGAGTTAAGTTATTAGGCCTAAAGACCTAAACTTCTAAAAAGGTATTTCTTATGATTAACCTTACGGTTTATTAAGTAATCTCCTTCTATTTCGTTTTTCTTACCAATGTATCTTTTATTCTTTTTCTTTCTTTTACCCTTACCAGTCCACATAAAAGAATCTTCTTTAAACTCCCAATCCAAATCTTTTGGTGTAAAAGAATGAAAAGAGTAACCATTATCTATATGTTTAGAATAAACATTCCATAAAGCAAATTGGTCTAGAAACCATCTCCACCCAGTTCTGTTCACTTCATATTCTATATCTTTAACTACATCCAATATAAATTGCTTACCTTTCTTGCCAGAAAGACTTACTAATCCCGCAGCCACCCTTGTTCCTTCTTGTGTCCACTTATTTGAATTTTCTAAAGGCTCTCTAAGAAATAGCCCTATATCCTGTTCAGGAAGATTAAATTTTTTTAAAAAGAAAGAGTCAGCATCTGTAATCAAAACCTTTTTATGGTTTTCAAGTAGTTCTTTAGCATAAAAGAATCTACTACATGCATAATAGACTCTGGCTTCCTGACCTTTAAGGTTATTCTTTTCTAAAGAGAAACTAATTCTTTTTTCAGTATTCTCTCTAATTGCTTCTAGATTATAAATATCTTTTTTTGAAGGATTAATAACATTTATATGTCCTCTCATACAATTTTTAAAAACAGACCAAGACCAAGCTAAAGCATGATGTCTAAAATATAATCCGTCGACAGATATAAGAGAGATACTTTCTTTCAATTTTTAAGACTATATAGATATGTTATAAAAGTCTTTATACCATTCTACAAATTTTCTAACTCCTTCTTTATAAGAAGTTGTTGGTTCATAACCAGTAATTTCTTTAATTTTATCCAAATCTGCTAGAGAATCTGGAACATCACCGGGTTGTATAGGTAGTAAATTAAATTCTGCTTTTTTTCCTAACTCATTCTCAATCGCAGAAATGTAGTCTATTAATTCTATTCTATTCCCATTGCCTATATTTAATATTCTATAAGGTGCTTGACTAGAGTCAGGTAATGGAGAAAAAGAATCCCAATCTTCATTTAGAATTGGCTTATTTTCTGAAGCTAATAAAATTCCATTAATAATGTCATCTATATAAGTAAAATCTCTTGTATGTCTTCCTTTATTGAATACATCTATTTTTTTTCCTTCAATAATAGCCTTTGTAAATAAAAATAGTGCCATATCAGGTCTTCCCCAAGGACCGTAAACAGTAAAAAACCTCAAGCCTGTAGTCGGCAAATTAAATAAGTGACTGTAAGAATGAGCCATGAGTTCATTAGATCTTTTACTGGCTGCATATAGTTGAATTGGGTGGTCAGCTATTTCTTTCTCAGAGAAAGGGAGTTTGGAATTTAATCCATAAACACTACTAGTACTTGCATAAATAAGATGTTCTACCTCGTTATGCCTACAAGCTTCAAGAATATTTAAAAAGCCCAATATATTACTTTCTATGTAAGAATGTGGATCCTCTAAACTTTTTCTAACTCCTGCTTGTGCTGCCAGATTAAAAACTCTGTCGAAGCTTTCTTCAAAGCACTCATCTAAAACTCTCTTATCTGCTATATTCCCCTTAATAAATTCTAGATTATTACCAGAGCCTGATGCTAATCTCTCCAATTCTTTTAGCCTTGCTAACTTTAAATTGGGATCATAATAATCATTTACAGAGTCTATGCCTGTAACTGAGATACCTTTTTTTATAAATTCTTTAGCTAAACTAAAGCCTATAAACCCGACTATGCCTGTGATAAGTACTTTCATAAGTTAAATTGGTGCCCCAGGCCGGACTCGAACCGGCACGAAGTTTCCTTCGAGGGATTTTAAGTCCCTTGTGTCTACCAATTCCACCACCGGGGCATATCTTTACATTTTACTCTTTATCTTCTGCAACAGCTCTTCCGACCAATTTTTCCCAATCCTTATCTGGCCTTACTCTTTTATTAGTTTCCCAAGCTCCTTTAAGCACAGAAAGATCTATACTGATAGAATCACCGAAATGAATAAGTGCTTGAATGTCTTTTGGAAAGCAACTACCGCCAAAGCCAAACTTACCGTCAGGTCCTGGAACTTGTGTATGAGAGTGACCGGTTCTTCCATCTCTTAAAAACCCTTCTAAAACATCATCCCAATTTGCATTAACCTTATCAGATAATAGTCTCATTTCATTTAAGAAAGAAACCTTAGTTGCAAAGAAAGTATTACAAACGTATTTAATCATTTCAGCAGATTCATAATCAGTTAATATAAAACTGGCTGTTTTTCCAAATCTATCTGAATACAAACCTTTTACAAACTTACAGTTTTCTTCTGTGCCTCCTAATATAAAACGTGGTTGACTTATGAAATCAAATTTTGCTGATCTCTCAGTAAGAAATTCTGGATTAAAAACTAATTTTAGTTTCTTAAATTTTTCTTGGAAATTCCTGGTTGTTCCTGGAATTATTGTTGAACGCAATAAATAAATAGCCTGATAAGCATTATTCTTTTCCGCGACTTGATTAACTTCAGTTAAACACTTATCAAGTATATCCAAGTTAATTGATCCATCAGAATTAGAGGGTGTTGGAACTGAAATAAAAACTATATCTGATTTAGTAACAACATCTTTTAGTGAGTTTAGAGAAAGCAAAGGATCCTTATCATATACTCTTATCTCGCACTTATAACCCACAGCCTCAGAAAACCCGTGAGCTACAGCAGATCCTACAAAACCTTTCCCAATTAATCCTACTTTATACATGTAATTCCTTAAAAAACGTTGCATTTAAAAGTAAAACTATAATACTTTCAAATTTATTTTTTAAGTGAAAAAATAGACACCTTACAGTTGTTTCAATTTATAAACCTAAATAATTTAGTAGAAAGAACTAATTTACTCTAAAATCGCACCTTCTAGTCACTTTAGTACCTAAAATTATGCTATCTGAAAAAGCTAATAGAATCTATGCAATTGAATCTCTTCTTCCTGAAGCTTCTAAAAAAGATAATTTTTTTCTAGAAAATTTTTCAGAAAACCTTGCTTATCGACACAAAAGCATAGGATTGAAGAAGAAAGATGAAGATGCCCTCCTTGTGAAAATGAAAGCTCAATATAAAAACTACAGAGAGGGGTGGAGAGGAAAACCAGCAGAGTTTATTGAGAGAAACTTAAATACTAATAAAATAGAATTGATTGATTATCCACCAATGTGTGTGGATATTGAGCTAGCCTCAATTTGTGATTTAGCCTGTCCATTTTGTTACAGGCAGCACATAGCAACACCTGATAAATTAATGGACCCTAAATTAGCAAGAGATTTAATAAAACAGTGCGGAGAGCTAGGTGTTCCATCAATAAAATTTAATTGGAGAGGAGAACCGCTTTTGCATGGCCGTATACCTGATTTTATTAAGCTAGCAAAAGAAAGTGGTATTTTGGAAGTTATTATCAATACAAATGCTACATCATTAACAGAAAAGATGTCTGAAAGACTTATAGATGCTGGACTAGACCTAATGATTTACTCCTTTGATGGTGGAACTAAAGAGACTTATGAATCAATGCGTCCGGGTAGATTTAAAGAAAATACTTTTGAATCAGTTTATGAAAATATAAAACGGTTTAAAGAAATAAGGGAAAGTAAGTCTGCTACCTTTCCTTACACGAAGATACAAATGATCTTAACCGAAGAAACTTTTAAAGAACAACAAGAGTTTTTTGATAACTTTGGAGATCATGTAGATGATGTCTCTGTTAAGGCTTATTCTGAAAGAGGTGGAAATTTAGGTACTTTGAGCGAAGCTGATAGAAAAAAGGTACTAAATGCTATGAAATTAAACAATCTAAAGATTGATGAAAATGCGGCTTATATGAAGAACTCTTCTGGAGAATTGTTCGTAGAAACAGGCAGAATAGCTTGTGAACAAATCTTCCAAAGATTGATGGTTTCCTACGATGGAAGAGTATTTATGTGTTGTTATGACTGGGGAAATGAACATCCTGTTGGGGTAGTCTCTGATACTTTTAATAAGAAGGGCGATAAAGATTACTATGATGTAATTGAATCAATAAATGAAAATAAAAAAGGATTCGAATTATTGTCTCCAGTTATGCCAGACAGAATAATAGCTACAGACAAAGAGGTTGGTAACATAAAAGATATTTGGGAAGGAAGGAAGATAAATGCTGTAAGAACTGCTCATGTAAATGACAGAGTAAATAAAATTAAGATTTGTAAGAAATGTGATTTTAAAGAAACTTTTAATTGGTTAAAAGTTGATACTTAATGAGCACCAGTCTAGCTAAGCCGAAGGTCATTGCAGAAGTTGCTAATACGCATCAAGGTGACATAGAAGTCCTTTATAAAATGATAAAAAGTCTTTCAAAGACTTCAACAGATTTTATTAAATTCCAAATATATTCTGCTAATGAACTTCTAGTAAAGAGTCATAAAAGGTATGAACATTTCAAGGGTCAATCTTTTTCAAAGAAAGAATGGGGGGAAATATTAGATTATTCAAAAAAGAATAAATTAAAAGTAATTGCTGATGTTTTTGGTTTTACTTCTCTAGAGATATGCAAGGAGAATGAAATCAGGAATATAAAGATACATTCTTCAGACCTAACCAATAAACCTCTTCTCCGGGAGTGCAGTGAGTTTTCAAGTAAAATTTTTCTCTCTTGCGGTGGAAGTAATTTAAGGGAAATTAAATACGCACTTGATATTTGCTCTAAGAATATGGAATTAGGTCAAATTATATTAATGCATGGATTCCAAGCCTACCCTACTGAGTTAGCAGATAATAACTTAAAGAGATTAAGAGTTCTTAAGAGGTACTTTGGAAATGAAATAAAGCTTGGTTTTATGGACCATACAGATGCTGAGTACAAAAACAAAAATATTGCTTCTTATCTTTCATTAACTCTAGGGACAGAATTTATTGAAAAGCATGTGACTACAGACAGGAAGGAAAAAAGAGTTGACTACTTTTCCTCTCTTAACTTAGATGAATTCCAATCTTTTTTAGATGAATTAGAAGAAATTAATGGAATGCTTGGAAAGGAAAAGATTAATTTTTCTGCCTCTGAAAAGAAATATAGGAACGAGGTTAGAAAAAACTGGGTTACAAATAAGGACATTAAAGCTAAATCTAAGATTACAGAAAAAGATTTAGTTATGAAAAGAACTGATGAAGAAGCGAAGCCATTATTTATTGAAGATATCGTTGGTAGAAAAATCAAAAAGAATTTAAAAAAAGACAAAGAAGTAAACTTAAAGAGTTTTAAGAACAATATTCTGGCAATTGTCGTTGCAAGATCAAGGTCCTCAAGATTACCAGAAAAGGCCTTTATCAAAATTCTTAAAAAGAATACCTTAGAATATTTATTTGAAAGAATTCTAGAAGCTAAAAAGAGAGGAATTATTGATGAATTTGCTTTCTGTACTACAAATAATGAGGAAGATGACAAATTAGAAGAATTTTCTAAAAGACTTAATGTAGAAACATTTAGAGGAGCAAATCAAGATGTACTCGCTAGAATGATGTTAGCAGTAAATCACTATTCTTCAGCAGATCATATTTTAAGGATAACTGGAGATGATATCCTCTTAGATATAGATTATCTTAAAGATACTATTGATTATCACCTCTTGAATGGCCTAGATTACACTTCTGCCAAAGATCTTCCTTCTGGAACTGAGGTAGAGATCTTTAAAAAAGAAACACTAAGGTTCATCTACAATAATGCCAAAGACTCTTCTGGAACTGAATATCTGACTACATATGTTAAAGACAATGAAAACTTTTTTAATTGCGGTGATTTACCAGTAGATAATGAAATAAAGGAAGCCTCAAAAAATATTAGGCTGACTTTAGATACCAAAGAAGATCTAAAAGTTATTTCTGATGTAATAAAGTATTTTAATAAAAAGAATATCCAAGACTTTGGAGTTAACAGCTTAATTCAACTATACAAAGAAAAACCCAAGATTTTTGAGCATAATCAGAGAATAAAACAAAAACAACTACCCCCTCAGATACCTACAGAACTTGTATTCAAGAAAGAAGAAGATCAGCCTTTAGTAACAATATACATAGCTAACCATAATTATGGTAAATACCTTAAGTCTTCAATTGAATCAGTACTAGCACAAACTTATAAGGCTTTTGAATTAATAATTGTTGATGATGGATCAACGGATAATTCAAATGAGATATTAAAAGAATATAGTAAGAATGAGAAAGTAGAAGTAATTCGCCAAACCAACCAAGGTCTAGTTAAAACAAATAACATTGTTCTAAATAGAGCTAAGGGGAAATATATAATTAGACTTGATGCGGATGATTATTTTGATCCTATGGCAATAGAAATACTTGTAAATAAAATAGATGCTGATGAAGATACTTGCTTAGTTTATCCAGATTACTACTTAATAGATGAGAATGATCAAGTATTAGGGTCAGAAAGAAGATTAGATATTAACAAAGAGGTCAGTGTTTACGATGAGCCTGCTCATGGAGCTTGCACCTTATTCAGGACAAATACCCTTATTGAGATGGGTGGATATTCAGACTTCATTGACAGACAAGATGGATACGATATGTGGGTAAAGATGATTAACTCAAAGAAGATCTCCAACGTTAACCTTCCTCTCTTTTATTACCGACAACACGAAAATAATTTAACTAAAAATGACTCAAAACTGCTCTTAAACAGATCAAAAATTTTATCTAACAAGGGTAAGAGCTTAGGAGTTGAGAAAATGAATCATGTCTGCATTATTCCAGTTAGATCTGGTCCGGATGAGGAGATAGCTACGATGGAACTAAAAAAGGGGGTAAAAAATATTGATTTGGTAATTAATGAATTAAATAAGTCCGAATTACTATCCAGTATAGTCTTAACTTCAGATTCAGAAGATTTGCTGAAATATATATCAAAAAATTATCCAGATATTATATTGCATAAAAGAGATAAATCCCTTGCTGAGCTAAATACTGCCGTAGACTCTTCAATAGAAAGTGTTTTATTTGATATTTCTAAACAAGTTTCAGAAATAGACACTGTGTGCGTTGCACATGTCAACTATCCTCTAAGGTCTTATTTAGATATAAACTCTGCCATCAATTCTATTTACCTGTTTGAAGTTGAGTCTTCAATTACAGTCATTAAATCTAATGGGATTTACTACAAAACTAGAGGCAATGGACTAGAGCCAATAACTAAAAAACGTAAATTAAGATTAGAACAAGACATTATCTACAAAGAAGCAGGTGGTATATATTGTTCAAAATATAACGACTTCATAAAGTCTAAAAAGATTGTTAATGGCGGGACTGCTAAAGTCTTAATTGATTATTATGCTAGCTTGAATATAAGAGAGACTCACTTGATTCCGTTTATTAAAGAAGAAATTAGAAAGAGATCTTAATGAATGCTTTTAAAAGTAAAAATCCTGCTTACATAATAGCTGAGATTGGAGGAAATCATGAAGGAGACTTTGAATACGCTAAACAATTAACTGAATTAGCATTAAATTCAAAAGCCGATGCCATAAAGTTCCAGATTTATACAGGAGATAGCTTAGTAAATAAGTTGTATGATCCAAAAAGGGTTGAACATTTTAAAAAATTTGAATTATCTATAAATCAATATAAAGAGTTAGCTGAAATGTGTATTTCTGCTAAAAAGGATTTTATGGCCTCAGTTTGGAATAAGTCTTCAATAGAAGAATTTAAAGATTTAATGCCCATATTCAAAATTGGTTCGGGCGACCTTACAGCTTATGACGTAATAGAGCATACTGTGAATACAAAAAAACCAATTATATTATCAACTGGCCTTTCAACTTATAAAGAAATAGATTCGTCTCTTCAATTTATTTATTCCTTAGATCCAGATTATGAAAAGAAAAAAAAAGTAGCACTACTTCAATGCACTTCCATGTACCCCATTCCTGATAAGGAAGCTAATTTAAATGTTATTTTAGAACTTAAAAAGTTATTTGATTGTCCGGTCGGTTATTCAGACCATACAGAAGGTACATATGCAGTAGAACTTGCAATAGCTATAGGTGCTAAAATAATTGAAGTGCATTTCACTGATAATAGAAAGGGAAAAAAGTTTAGAGATCACAAGGTCTCTCTAACTAATGAAGAGATAGATAACCTAGTCAATAAATCTTTAAAAATAAAAGAACTAAAAGGTGAAACAGTAAAGCAACCCACAGACAGTGAAATAGAATCTGGCCATACAAAGTCTTTTAGAAGGGGCCTATTTCTAAAAGAAGATCTAGAGAAAGGTGAAAGGATAGAGAGAAAACATATTATCTCTTTGAGACCAGAAGAAGGAATAAGTGCTAGTTATTACAAAGATATAATAGGAAAAAGAACTACGAAAGATATAAAGAAATTAGAGAAACTTAGTAAAGATTGGTTTGAGTAATCAATTTATCTTAATGAAGCGGCAACATTGCCTCCATCAACAGTTAAAATATGGCCTGTAGTCCTTTTACCACTTGCTAAAGCCAGAAAAGCTTGAGCAACATGAATAGCCTCAACTTCCTTTTTTAATAGATTACTTTTCATATATTCTCTTTCTGATAGCTTTCTAGCCTTAGCCCTTTTTCTAATCATCTTTTCATCTAATAAACCTGACCTTATCCTGTCAGCGTTTACTCCGTTTACCTCTATTCCATCTTCTCCATGTTCTAAAGAAAGCTGTCTGAGTAACCCTAGGGTAGCCAATTTAGGCATACCGTAAGCTCCAAAACCTTTTCCTGGGTTTATGGTTTGTTTAGAAAGATTGAATATTATCTTCCCTCCAAGACCTTGTTGTTTAAAAGCCTTTACAGAAGCTAGAGAAAGGTTTAAGTGAGAAAAGTAGTTCAAATTAAAGCTTTCCTTTATTTCTGATTCCTTGAGATCTAATAAATTTCCTTCTATAGCCATCCCAGCATTTGAAATAACAATATCTATTCCTCCAAATGTATTAACACATTCCTCTATTAAGATTTCTGCAGCATCTTTAGAAGTTAAATCAACAGCCCTGCCTGAAACATTGTTATTAAAATAACCGATTTTTTCTCGTAAAAGCTTCTTATTTTTGTCACTTAAGAAAACTATTGATCCTTTCTCATGGAATAATTTGGCAATTTCAAAACCTATAGTTCCTGTAGCCCCTGTGACTAAGACTACCTTGCCGTTAAATATAGATTTCTTCTTATTTGCTAATTTAGCCTGTTCTAAACTCCAGTATTCCATTTCAAATAGATCTCTCTGGTCTAAAGACTGAAACTTTTTACCGGACTTTATGAATTCTGAAAATATATTAATTGTCTGTTCGCCTAAATCAGAAGCAATTTGAGCCCCTTTAAGAGTTTCAGAAACTCCAATTAAGCCTAATCCTTTAGCCCAAATTAGATTAGGTGTGGGAGAAAGTTGGGTCAAATTCTTGCCCTTAGAATACTTCTTAAAATAATCCTTATAATCTTTATTAAATAATTCAACTTTGTTATTTATAGCTTTAAACTCATTGTCTTTTAAAAGGTCAAAATATAGAGGCAACCCCTTAGTTCTAATTATATGGTCAGGAGTAACTACCCATTTCTTTATAAACTCTTTACTAGAATCTGAATTAAGAAAAGCATCTATTTCATCACTTTGTCTCAAATCAAAAATATAAGAGGTATCTCCTTTTGAAGCTTTAGTTAAGTTTCCTCTTAACGATAATAAAAATTGTGAAGTCTTTCCTTTTCTCCTCTTTTTTTTCTTATCATTGCTTAAAGAGACCTTAGACTTTTGATTCTTATTTATCCATTTTTCTAATCTTTGAGTTTGAGAAATTAGTTTGTTGTAAGAATCTTTTGCATTACCTCCCCAAGCAAAATGTCCATGATGTAGAAGAATAAGGCCTTCAAGTTTATTTGATGAATCATAAATATCTGCCGCCAACTTAGCTAGATCAAATCCTGGCTTTACATAAGGAACAATTCCTAATGAGTCCCCAAAGATCTGTCGGACTATTCTTTCAGGGTTTGGGTAATTTGCTAAAAATAGAAAAGCACTTGAATGTGTATGCTCAATAAATTTCTCTGGTATGAAGGCATGAAGTAGTGTTTCTATAGAAGGGTTTGGTGAGTTAGAATTTAATAAGCAATTTCTTTGATAATTAACTAAATCTTCATCGTTAAGTTTATTTAAACTTCTAAGTTCTCTAATCTTAGATAAATTTAATGATGGCAGTCCCTCTGGAGCTAAAGAATCAAGATCCCAACCACTTCCCTTCACTCTTAAAACATCAACTTGGTTTCCTAAGATATCTTCTTCTAATAACTTTACAGAAATATTTCCTCCTCCATGCATAACTAGGTTTTTATCCTTTCCGATTAAGTGACTTGTGTAAATCCTAGAAGCTAAGTCAGAATCTAAAGTTTTATAGGTACTTTTAATATACTTTTTTAGTTCCTTTTCTTTCCAATAATTTTTGGTCATTTGATTTGATGAATTAATTCTTATTTCTTAATTTCTTAAACCCTTCTTCTTTAGGCTTGTAACTACCAAATTCCGTGATGATAGTTGATACATATTTATTTGGAGTTACATCGAAAGCTGGATTAAAAGCTTTAGTCTCTTCAGGAACTAAAATAATCTCCTCTAATGTATTCTTCCCCTTTAGTTTCTTACCCACTATAGAAGTTATTTCCGATTCATCTCTTTTTTCTATCTTAATACCTCTACCTTGTCTATTTTCTTTCCAATCTATTGTTGAAGTAGGTGCTGCTACAAAAAAAGGTACCTTATTATCAAAGCAAGAAATAGCTTTGAGATAAGTACCAATCTTATTACAAACATCACCTGTTGAGCTAATTCTATCTGCTCCAACAATAACTGCGTCTATCAAGCCTTCTTGCATCAAATATCCACTAGCATTATCAGCTATAACTTTATGTTCAACTTTTTGATTCTTGAGTTCCCAAGCAGTTAAGGATGACCCTTGATTTCTGGGTCTTGTTTCACTAACAAACACATTAATGTCCATGCCAGAAGAAGAGCCAACATAAATTGGAGATAAAGCAGTTCCCCAATCAACTGTGGCCAACCAACCAGCATTACAGTGAGTAAGCAGGTTTAATCTTTTTTTCTTTTTAGAAGCAAGAATCTTTTTAAAAAGCTTTACTCCATTTTCACCTATCTGTTTATTAATTCTTTTATCTTCAGATGCATGCTCTATAGCAAAATTAAATGCTATCTCTCTTCTTAAAGATTTTTTGGTATCGAATAGTATTTTGGCTATTTTATCTAGGGCCCAGAATAGATTAACTGCTGTAGGTCTGCTTTTAGCCAAAACATTAATAGAATTCTTTAACGATCTAAGAGAAGAGTCTATTCTCATTTGATTTGCAATACCAAAAAGTGCAGTAACTCCTATAAGAGGAGCCCCCCTGACCTGCATATTTACTATAGCATTGTAATAGTCTTGCAAACTTTTTAGTTCTGCCACTTCAAAAATATGAGGTAATTTAGTCTGATCAATGATGAAGACTCGTTCATTTTCAGTCCAAATAGAACTATATTTTTTTCCGTTTACTAGCATAAATCTGTTATTTGAAATTATTCACCTGAGAATTGAAATAAAGAAAATACCTCAACCCCTTCATTTGAAAGCTTATTTCTGCCTTCCAGATCAGGTAGATCAATAAAAACTCCAAGAGCTAAAACTTTTGCTTTAGCTTGTTTTATAAGATTGGTAGCTGCTAAAGCAGTCCCTCCTGTAGCTAAAAGATCATCAATTATTACTACCTTATCCTCTTCAACCAAAGAATCTGTATGAACTTCTAATGTATCGGAACCATATTCCAATTCATAATCAAAAGTAAATGTATCAAAAGGTAATTTCCCTTTTTTTCTGATGAGAAAAAAATCTTTAGACATTCTTAGTGCACATGCAACTCCTACTATAAACCCCCTTGCATCAATGCAAGCAATTTTATTAAATTCTAGAGTAGAGATCTGGCTACACAATTCATCTACACAAACTTTAAAAGCATCTAAATTTTCTAGTAGAGGAGTTATGTCTCTGAATACAATTCCTTCCTTTGGATGATCGTTTATATTCCTTATGAGGCTTACATATTTTTTGTAATGTTGATTCATAAATATTTTCCTAATAAGAACTCCATTTTTAAAATAATCTCTTTATCCCAGTTTTCTCTTGGTGTAACTATAGAATTTCTTAGAGCAGAATTACATCCCTCTTTACATTCTTCCTCAGGAGCAATCTGATCTGAGATATATTTCTCTAATATAAGCTTAATTCTTGATAGATTTGTTTTAAAAATCTTCTGAATTTCTTCAACAGTTACTTCTTTAATCGTTAAGTTCCAACAGTCATAATCAGTAACCATAGCTATAGTTTGATAACAGATCTCTGCTTCTCTTGCTAATTTTGCTTCGGGCATATTAGTCATACCTATAACATCACAATGCCAAACATTTTTATACATTACACTTTCTGCATAACTAGAAAATTGAGGACCTTCAATGGTTAAATAAGTCCCTTCTTCTTGGAACTTAATATTTAAATCAGAAAAAAGTGTTTTCAAATTCTCATTAACTCTTTTACAAGACGGTTTAGAGAAAGGAATGTGGGCTACACACCCTTTGCCAAAAAATGATGAATCTCTAGTTTTTGTTAAATCAATATACTGATCCACTAAAACAAAAGAACCCGGTTCGAGCTCTTCTTTAAAAGAACCACAAGCAGAAAAAGAAAGGATTTCTTCAACACCCAGAGACTTTAAAGCATAAATATTAGCTCTATAGTTTATATCAGAAGGCCCCAAAGTATGATTTTTTCCATGGCGAGGTAGAAAATAGAAATAATTACTATTTAATGAAGCCTTTAATATCTTGTCAGAAGGCTTACCCCAAGGGGTATTAACTTCTAACCACTCTTCTTTTTGTAATCCGGGTAAATCATATACCCCAGATCCACCAATCACTCCTAAAACTTTTCCTGTCATATTAAGCCCCTGTCTTTTTTAATAATTTTGAGCTTTTTTCATTCTTTAAAAATATATTTAATGCATTCTGATTTATCAGAACCTTGGCTATTTCTTAGTCTATTAAAACTATCTATAAACTGTTGAAACCCCTCCTCTTCGAATCTGTCAAATACATCTAAGAATACTACTTCTATAGATAGATCAATATCAAATACAAGACCAGATCTTTCTGTAAATAATGTTAGAGGTTGTGAATTATTCAAAGCATTAATTAATCTCTCATTACCTCCATCTGGATTTTTACTAACAATTATACTTTTATCTAAAAGATCAATTATTTCTCTGCCCTCTCTAGGATGCATTAAGTAAAGATCAGGTGATATCTTATTTATTCTAAGTGCAGCTAACTTTATTTTTTCTCTATATTCTTTACTTTTTTGATCAATTTTTTTTCCGTTTACATCAAAAAACCAATTACTACTAACCCCAACAAAAACTTTTTTTATTCTTACTGAAGAAAGTTTCTTATTAATCAAAATAAGGTTTTTATGATCCTTTAATGCATGATCAAATACTTCTGGATCAAAAAAAGTAAAGTGAGTAGACGACCTTTCGTAATATTCTCCATAGGGTAA
>CEOQ01121907.1_pt1 | contig 34680 bp, 37 predicted proteins | sample 361351 | NCBI WGS metagenome assembly CEOQ01 (sample SAMEA2619907, study PRJEB7988) | marine metagenome | biome: marine biome (ENVO:00000447); feature: deep chlorophyll maximum layer (ENVO:xxxxxxxx); material: "saline water (ENVO:00002010), including plankton (ENVO:xxxxxxxx)" | depth 60 m | reverse complement strand
TTCTTCTGAAAGAATTGAAGTTAATTTTTGATTAATAAATGCTTTGGAAGCATATGCCACATGTGTTTCTGGATATCTTGATCTAAATTCATGAATGAATGTTTTGCATCGTTCTCGAATTGTATTGTCATCAAAGACATATAAAGGAGTTCCATAAGTATTTGCTAATTCAATTAAACTACATCCGCCTATAGTCATATCTTTACTAGGAACTACTTTAGTTGTATTTGGGAATATTTTTTCAATTTCTTTTGTAAACATAGTATTGTGATCCTTATTACTGTTCAGGTGTTATTTATACATATATATTGTAACTGATTGAATATATCATGTTAATATCTGTAGTAAAAAAACTCTTTGAATTGTCGCAGATTGTATAGGAATGTGTTTTTGTTATAATGCATTCAATTAATTTTATATATAGAAAAAAGAATTTCTTAATAATGAAACGTTTAGTTGTAAAAGTTGGTACCAATCTTATCACTGATAAGTCAGGTAAATTAAATATAAAAGTTATGGAATCCATTGTTTCACAAATTTGCCATTTGCATAAACTTGGATATCAGATACTATTGGTGAGTTCAGGAGCAGTTGCAGCTGGGAAAGAAGCATTGGAAAATCCAATTCAAAGAAAAGATGTGCCTTTCAGGCAAATTCTTGCTTCTATAGGTCAAAGTCGTTTAATGAATATTTATCAACAACTATTTGCAGAATATAATGTGATTGTTTCTCAGGCTTTATTAACACGCAAAGATATAGACGATAGAATTGGATATTTAAATATTAGAGATACTTTATTGGGGTTAATTGATCATAATGTAGTTCCAATAATTAACGAAAATGATGTTGTTAATACAGAAGAATTGGGAGAAATAATTTTTGGCGATAATGATACTCTTTCAGCTTTGGTTTCAAATTTGATCGATGCAGATTCATTAATATTGCTTTCTGATATTGATGGACTATATACCGCGGATCCGATAAACAACAAAGACGCAAAATTAATTAAACATGTAGATTTTAACGACTTCCAAATAGATGAATATGTAAAAGATGAAACAATACATGAGATGAGTAGAGGTGGAATGGTTGCGAAGATAGAAGCTGCTAAATTAGCAACTACTTGGGGGTCAACTGTATATATAGATTCTGGGTATAAAAAAACAGTATTAGTAGATATTATAAACAATAAACAAGAAGGTACAGTATTTGTATCATCAGGAGATAAAATAGAATCCAGAAGGCGTTGGTTATTAAGCGGACTAACACATAATGGGAAAGTGGAAATAGACTCAGGAGCAGTTGTGGCTTTAAAGACAAAAAATGGCAGCTTACTTCCTGCTGGAATAATAAAAATAGAAGGTCAGTTTGAAAAAGGAGATATAGTATATATTATAGATTCTTTGGGGAATATTATTGGATGCGGGGTCTCAAATTATTCTTCGGTAGATGTCAATCAAATAAAAGGTATGAATTCAAAAGATATAAAAAATCAATTTAATGAATTTACACATGATGAAATAATTCATCGAAATAATTTAGTAATACTATAAAAAGGGATAAACATGAGTATAAATTTTAACGAAATTTGTATATCTGCAAAAAAAGCTGCAAGAGAATTTTCATTACTTGATGCTAAGCAAAGAAATCAAATATTGCTTCGTATCGCTTCAAGAATATTAGAATCCAAAAATGAAATACTAGATGCAAATAAAATTGATTATGATAATGCTAAAGAAAGTGGTGCAGATCATCATATCTTAGATCGATTATATTTAAATGAAGAAAGAATAGATGCAATAGTTGATGGGGTTTATCAGGTAGTTGAATTAGAGGATCCACTGGATATTGAATATGATAATTCTGTTAGACCAAATGGTTTAAACGTTAGTAAAATATCAGTACCTCTTGGTGTAATTGGAGCTATTTATGAAAGTAGACCAAATGTCACACTTGATATAGTGGCTTTGTGTGTGAAATCAGGAAATGTCAGTATACTAAAGGGGGGGTCTGATACACTTAGTAGCAATAATGCGATTGTATCTTCTATTCATAGAGCTTTTGGCGATTTGAAACTTAATCCAGATATTGTGCAATTTATAAATAGTTCCGATCGTAAATACGTAGATTTGATGCTGAATGCCGTTGGTTATATTGATTTGATTATTCCCAGAGGTGGATCTCAGTTAGTTAATATGGTTCGAGAGAAATCAAGAGTACCTGCTATTACGGGCGGTATAGGAGTTTGTCATGTCTATGTTGATGAAAGTGCAGATATAGATAAAGCTGTTGAAATAATTTACAATTCCAAGGTTCAAAGACCAAGCGTTTGTAATGCACTCGATACAGTAATTTTTAACCAAAATATAAATAAGGATATAATCCTCAATACTGTAAAAAAATTAGTTGAGTCAAAGGTCGAAATCCGCGCAGATGATCAAAGTTATGAAATTCTTTCCTCATTAAACAAAGATTATCCTAATAGTATTTATGTGGCAACTGATGAAGATTGGGGGCAAGAATTTTTATCACTCAAATTGTCAGTAAGAATGACTGACTCGTTAGAAAATGCAATTGAATATATAAATAATTATGGCGGGCATTCAGAGGCAATTATTTCTGAAAACCAAGATAATACGGCACGATTTTTAAAAGCTATTGATTCTTCAGCAGTTTTTGTGAATGCTAGTACTCGATTTAATGATGGTGGGGAGCTTGGTTTAGGAGCGGAAGTAGCTATTAGCACATCTAAAATTCATGCTAGGGGACCAATGGGAATAAAAGACCTCACTAGTTACAAGTGGATTATTATTGGTGAAGGACAAACCCGGAATTAAATTTGTTCTATAAACCTGTTGGTGCGGCTGGCGGAAAGTATTCTTGTACTGGAATCTCAATCACACTTGGCATTCCTGATTTTATAGCCTCATTTACTGCATCACTTATTTGATCAGGTTTTTCTATATAAAAACCTTTTGCTCCAAATACTTCTGCTAGTTTATCAAATCTTGGGTTCGTGAGATTTACTCCTACGTAATGCTCTTCATGAAGGTTTTTTTGCTGTGATTTTTCAGCACCCATACAATTATTATTTAATACAATACTTACTAAAGGGATATTATGTCGTACAGCTGTGTTAATTTCACCACAAGTGTATAAAAATCCCCCATCACCATGGATTGAAATTGCAGTTTTGTTGGGACGTCCTAATTTTGTACCAAGACCTACACTGTATCCCATTCCCAATGCACCTTGCCCAACATAATTGAACATAGTTCTAGGGTGTTCAAATTTGAGCCTGTCATAAGATAAACCAGGAGCTACGCCTGCATCTATAGTAATCATTGCGTCTTCAGGGAAAATTTTATTGAATTCTGGAAAAACTTGTTGGGGCATAATTGGGGTTTCTGATATATTTTCCTCTTCCTTTAGTCTGTTTAACCTAGATTGTGCCAAGTTTGTGAAAGTTTGCTTCCATTCCGGAAGACTATTTCCTTGAGGAGATATGGATGAGATGTGTTTAATAAGTTGCTGACCAATTGCAGCTGCATCTCCTACTATACCTACTGCTACTGGATAATTTCTTCCAATCTCAATAGGGTCTATATCAATTTGGATTATTTTAGTTGATGGGTTAATGATACTATAATCCCAAGCAGTAGATGCTTGATTTATTCTTGTTCCTAGGGCCAGAATAACATCTGCTTTATTCATTGCTTCATGAGCCTCTCCAGAACCTCTAGCTCCAGGAGGACCCACATAATTTGGATGGCTATTGGGGACTGCGTCGTGATGTCCATATGATGGTACAATCGCCATATCAAGTAACTCTGCTAATGCTACAGCTTCCTTAGACGCTTCAGAATCTAATACTCCACCACCCGCAAGCAATAGTGGGGATTTAGCATTTAACAACAATTGTGAAGCTAACTGGATTGATTGTTCATCTCCTTGAGTACGACTAATTGACCTATATGAATCTGGTTTTAAAAAATCATCTGAAATCATTTCTTTATCTAAAAGGTCTCTAGGTATATCAAGTAAAACAGGACCTTGTTTACCAGAAAGAGCTGTTCTGAATGAATCTCGAATGAGCGACGGTACCCTAGCTGTAGTATTAGCCTGTACTGCAATTTTTGTGAGAGGTTTTAATATATTTACTAAATCGAATGCTTGAGAGCCGTCTCTTCCAATATATTCCATAGCTGTATCACCAGATATTATTACTACAGGGGCTCGACCTTTATAAGCTAGAGATATTCCTCCAGCCAAATTAATTGTTCCAGCGCCAGAAGTTGTCATACACACAGATGGTTTTCCTGTAACTTTAGAAAAACCATATGCCATCAGAGCGGCACCTTCTTCATGTCTAGTGTCAATAAATTTAATATCTTCTCTACCATAAGTTTCAGTTACCATACTATTTGTGGTAAGGCCAGTTACACCAAATAAGTATTCAACTTGTTCAGCTCTTAATAACTCTATCACTGCTCGACCGGCCTTCATGTTTTCCATACTTAATTCTCCACTCTTTTTTAACTAAGATTTTCTTTGCAAAACTTTCTGTACAGCGTTTTCAATACTTGCTGCAGTTAAGTTGTATTTTTGTAAAAGTTCGGAGGATTCTCCTGATTCTCCATAGCTTGTTAGAGCAACAGGCTCGATTGGTATTGGATAGTTAGAAGTAATTAGTTGTGACACGAGGCTATTTAATCCTCCACGTATATAATGTTCTTCTGCGGTAACAAAAGCTCCTGTTTTGTGAGCTTGATTTAAAATAGTATTAGTATCAAGCGGGGACAAATTTGACAGATTAATTACAGAGCAGTCTATACCAGATCTCAGTAAATTATCTTTTGCTTCTAATGCAGCAGAAACCATTATGCCACATGCAAGTATTGTTGCATCCTTACCATCATGTAAAATTTCTGCTTTTCCTAATTCAAATTTGTAATTATCATCGTGGATTATCGGTGATGATGCTCTAGATGTACGAATATAAAAGGGGCCAGGAGTTTCTATAGCAGTTTTTATTGCCTGTGCTGCTTCAGGGCCGTCAGAGGGTATAATTACATTGAACCCAGGTAGAGTACACATTAAACCTATATCCTCGATAGATTGTGCAGAACTTCCATCTTCTCCCACAGTTAGACCCGCATGGCTACATACAATTTTTACATTTGCGTGTGGCTGGGCAATTTGCATTCTAATTTGATCAAATGGTCTGCCAGTGCCAAAAACTGCAAAAGTGGTAGCAACAGCTATTTTCCCACAGGAAGCAAGTCCTGCTGCAACACTCATAATGTTTTGTTCAGCGGGACCAAAATCAAAAAAACGGTCAGGAAATTCATGGCCAAATAGATGAGCAAATGTTGAAACATTTAAATCCCCTCCGACAACAACAATATCGTTATTTTTGTGGCCTAGTTCGAGTAATGCTTTACCAAATGCTTCTCTTGTTGCAATTGACTCCATAATATCCCCTTAATAATTTTCAGATAATTTTGATAGTAATGAGTCTGAAATATTCATTTGTTTACCAGCTTCTAAAACTGATTTTTTTGAAAATTTGAGTTCGTGTAGAGCATCTATTAATTGTTCAACAGATGGGGCTTTACCATGGAACCCAGGATTATTTTCCATAAAACTTACACCTTTACCTTTGACTGTGTCGGCGATTATTACAGTTGGCTTATTAGTGTCAGAAATAGCTTTTTTAAAACTCGATTCTAGTGATTTAGTACTATGTCCATTACATCTAATTACACTCCAGCCAAATGAACTCCATTTATTTCCGAGAGGTTCTAATGAAGAAACTTCATCTGTAAATCTATCATTTTGTATTTTATTTCTATCTACAATTGCTGTGAGTTTAGATAGGTTGTAATGTGATGCAGACATTGCTGCTTCCCAAATTTGCCCTTCTTCACATTCGCCGTCGCCTAATAATACATATGTGTTGTATTTTAGATTGTCAATTTTTTCGGCTAATGCTATCCCTACACCGAATGACAACCCTTGTCCAAGAGATCCGGCAGACATTTCGACTCCTGGTGTACCAATATGCGTATGGCCTTGTAAATGACTTCCTAATTTTCTAAAACCGCCCAAATCACTTCTAGGGAAAAAACCTTTGTTTGAGAGAACTGCATACATGCCAGGGCTTGCATGTCCTTTACTTAATATAAACCGATCTCTATTTTTATCATTTGGGTTTCTTGGATCAATATTAAGTATTGAATTATACAAGGTAATCAGGATTTCTAATTCTGAAAGAGAACCTCCTGCATGGCCGCTATTAACGTTGGTTATCATCATTAATATGTCGCGCCGCAAATTTGAGGATACTTTTTTTAAATCAACATTTTGGTTATTGTTATTTGTCATGGAATGTTGCTCCTTACATCAGCCCAGATATTATAACAATCATTTTTTTAATGTTCTACTAATTATGTTGTAAATTTAATGATTTATAGTTTACTATTAGCGCCAAAGTTTATACTTATTGAGATGAATGTGATTTGAATTTTCATAAAAATATCTTTTATGGTTGGTACGTTGCATTTGCAGCTTTTCTACTCGGAAGTCTTTCATATGGTTTTGGAGTTGTAAGTTTTGGCGTGTTTTTAGGCGCGATGACAACAAGTTTGGGATGGAGCTCTGGATTACTTTCTGGTATATATGTTGCTGGTAGGTTATTAGGTTTATTAGTTAATCCAATTGTTGGTTTTACTCTAGATAAACATGGCCCCAAAAAAATCATATTTTTAGGAGTTATTTTAGTATTTTTAGGTTCAATATTTGTATTTTATACTACGAACTTCTGGTTTTTTTTCATTATTTATTCATTATTTATTAGCGTGGGTTTTATTTGCTTGGGGCATACTGTTTCTGACAGTACTGTTTCTAAATGGTTTATAACAAAACGTAACAGAGCTATGGCTATTTCTACTATGGGTTTATCGTTTGGTGGAATCGTAATACCTATACCTGTTTCACTTGTTATAGAACAATATGGTTGGCAGTCTGGATGGTTAGTAGTTGGTGTTAGTGTTTTAATCTTAGGTTCTTTTGCAGGATTCATTATGTATAAGGACCCTGAATCTATTGGTCTTTTACCTGACGGTAAAAATGCTAATTCTTTAAAAAACACACAAGATAACACAGGTATCTCTGAAGAAATAAACTTTTCATTAACTGATTCAGCTAAACATCGTGCCTTTTGGTATATTGCAATCGGTACTACTTTAGCTGGAACTGCTATTAATGGAGTAAATATCCATTTAATCTCTTATTTATATCATTTTGGTTTAACATTAAGTCAGTCTGCGATATTACTCAGTTCATTATATTTTATATCAACTATAGCTAAGCCAATGTGGGCTGTAATAAATGAAAAACTACCTACTAGATATTGTTTATCATTATGTTATTTAGGTGGAGGTATTGGTCTTTTATTATTATTAATAGCTAATACAATTGCAGGTATAATTGTATTTGTTTTTGTTTATGGTTTAACTAGAGGTGCGCAATCATTTATGTCTGCTCTAATTTGGCCAGATTATTTTGGAAGAGAACATATAGGTTCAATTAGAGGGACTGTTACAAGTATGGGAATAATAGCATCGGCTGGAGGGCCTTTGTTGGCAGGAGTGTTATTTGATGTTTTCGGGTCTTATAATATTCCGTTTCTAATATTTGTTATATTTTTTTTCATCTCAAGTTTTTTTATATTAATAGCTAAAAAGCCAACTATTTAGGGATGATAATGAATTCTTCAATTATTGTAGATAGCCATACACATATTCTTCCATCATATGTTGATACCAAAAGAGAAAGATTTTTAGATACAGACAAGACTTTTAAGGAGTTGTTCAGTAATGGCGAAAAAATTGCCAAGGTCGAAGAATTAATAAATAGTATGGATCAAAATAATATTGATACCTCTATAGTGCTCGGTTTTGGATGGAATGACATTGAACTTGCTCGTCGTTGTAATGAATATATAATCGAATCATATATTAAATACCCTAAGAGAATTATACCATTTTGTTCTGTAAATCCTAATTGGGGAGACTATGCTATAGATCAAATATCTGAATATTTACCATATGGTTTAGCAGGTATTGGAGAATTGCATCCATCCTCACAAGAATTTAATTTGGATGATCCTAAATTAGCTCCTTTTTGGGATACATTAATCAAATATAAATTGCCATTAACATTGCATGCATCTGAACCTGTTGGCCATAGTTACACAGGTAAAGGAGACGTTTCTCTGTTGAAATTAACGGATTTTATCACAAATAATCCACAGTTAAAAATTATATGCGCTCATTGGGGAGGAGGGTTGTTATTTTATAATTTGATGCCAGAAATCCATTCAATTTTAACGAATACTTATTTCGATACTGCTACTTCAAATTATTTGTATGATGATTCTATTTTTTCTATAGGGCCACAATTAATAACACCAGATAAGATTATTTTTGGATCAGATTATCCTATTATTACCCAAAAGAAAGTTTTAAAAAGTTTGGTTTCGAAAATTAAAGATAAGACCATACAAGAGAATATATTAGGAAGAAATATAAAAAATATACTGAAAAACATAAATAAGATATAAGATATATCTATAAAAACCAATCAAAATTTCGATTAATGTTGGTAATGTTCTACTATTTTTAGTAAAATCGTTGACTTTTTGTAGACTATCAACTACTATTTGTTTAATGTAGATATTTGTCTGCAGCTAGATGAGTGTGGAGGAAAAATTATGTTAAACACAGAAGCACAACCTTTCCCTAAGTGTCCTCAATGTGATGGAGTATTAGTACCATTATCTGACTTTGGTAGCCAAGGGGCTTCAATACTGTATAAAGCATGGGTTTGTACATCAGTTCCAAATTGCAATATGAATATTAAGATTAGGAATGGCGATGTTATAATTAATGAGCCAATAATGGATGGTTCTGGATACGCCCCACGAGCTAGATAAAATTATCATATCTATTAATTAATACTGTATAATTACAGTATGAATTCTTTATTTAATTTTGCCAGCAGATATAAATCTCGTAGTATATTGTTATATACTTTGTTATTTATGGGTTTATTTTTGGTTTTTATTACAATTGTTTTTTTGATTTATCGTTCTCAAGCAAGTATTCAATTGTCCAAATTAAATTACGATACTACAATTTCTGAAAATAATTTATCAAATACAACTCCTTCTGAAGTAACAACTAAAAACCCGGTAACTACTTTGCCTATCGATCCTAATGGATTACCAGAATCTAATTCTCTTATTCAGTATAACTCTCCCTCGCAATATAGTATGTTTCCTTCAAAAGCTTCTCCAACCAATTGGGATTTATACTTGGGAAAAGAAGCATTATCTCTTCCGAAAGATAATATTGATTTGGAATATTATGATAAATGGACTTCATTTTATCTAGACAAAAAATTTCTTGTTGACGGGATATCGAAATTGAACAAAATTTATATTCCATCTATATCTGTTGATTCACCTCTTGAAGGGTTGGAAATAAAGGATGTTGGTAATTCTAAGGAGTATGAAACTCCAGATAAAATTGTTGGTTATATTCCTTCAACAATACAATCGGACAAAAAGAATATATGGTTTTTTGGTCATTTGGAAAGCCCTTTACATAGAGAAGGGTCTGTATTTAATAAACTTCCTGAAATACCAGATCTATTAAGAGCTGGTGAAGATGTATTTGTATATTTTGATGACGAATTCTTTATGTATAAATATAAAGTAATTTCTTCTTTAGTTATCCACGAAGATGAGTTGAATTTATATGACTCAGATAGATATTCATTGACTTTAGTAACATGTGTTCCTAAATGGGTATATGACCATAGATTAGTTCTAACTGCAGAATTATATTCATATGCTGTAAAATGATATTTATTTTCTTAACTTGACACTCTATATATCTAAACCTATACTTCAGATAAAATTGAATAACTAAATGCAATGAAGAGGATTAGTACATTTTTGGCTAGGTACAGAGAGCTGGAGTTGCTGAGAACCAGCACCAAAAGCGAGGATGGAATGGACCTTGGAGCAGTACTTCAGAACATTACAGTATGAAGTATCGGTTAAGCACCGTTATAAGCTTGATTAATCTGATTGATCAATGAGTGGCTATATAAGCAATTAGGGTGGCAACGCGGTTTCCCGTCCCTTGTAAAGGGGATGGGATTTTTTTATGAAAGAGAGAATATGAAAAAGAGAATTTTAACTGGTATAAGACCAACAGGAAAGTTACATTTAGGACATTATGTGGGAGCCTTGGAAAATTGGATTCGCCTTCAAGAAGAGTACGATTGTTTTTTTCTCATCGCTGATTATCAAGCATTAGGTGACCATATTGATGAAATGGAGAACATAAAAATAGCAGTTCGCGACGTAGTTTTAGACTGGTTAAGTGTAGGTCTAGATCCAATCAAATCTACATTTGTTGTACAAAGTTATGTTCCGGAGCACGCTGAACTTGCTATGCTTCTTTCAATGCTGACCCCATTAGGAATGCTGGAACGAAACCCCACATTAAAATCAGAAAGAGAAAGAATATCAAATACAAGCTTATCAGTTGGGTTTTATACTTACCCAGTAAGTCAAGTTGCTGATATTCTTCTTCCTAAAGCTGATTTGGTCCCAGTTGGAGAAGATCAGTTGCCACATATTGAAATGACGAGAGAGATTGCTAGAAGGTTTAATAATAGATATGGAAATGTTTTTCCTGAGCCTGATAGTTTAGTTGGGCGAGTATCTCGTTTGTTGGGCACAGACGGACAATCTAAAATGAGTAAAAGTATAGGAAATGTTATTTATTTATCTGACGATCCTGATACTGTAAGTAAAAAAATTATGTCTATGTATACTGATCCTACTAGATTAAGAGCCACTGATCCAGGTCATGTTGAAGGGAATCCTGTCTTTCAATATCATGATGCTTTTAATACTGATACAGCAGAAGTTAATGATCTTAAGGATCGTTATTTACAAGGTAAAGTGGGAGATGTTGAAGTTAAACAAAAACTCATATTGGCGATTAACAAATTTCTAGATCCAATAAGAGAAAGACGCTCCAAGTATGAAAATGATATAAATTTTGTTGATGAATGTATCAATGAGGGTTCAACAAAAGGTAAAATAACTGCTGCAAAAACTATGTCGGAAGTTCGAGAAAAAATGGGTTTAAATTATGTATCATCCAACAATTGAAAGTGTAAAAAATATAGCAAATCAAGGTTATAATTTGATTCCGATATATCGTGAAATCAATGCTGATCTTGATACTCCGGTTTCTGTATATTTAAAAATTGCAAGAGATAAATATTCCTTTTTATTAGAAAGTGTTGAAGGTGGGGAACGACAAGCTCGTTTTAGTTTTATTGGTTGTGACCCATACAAAGTTATTGAAACAGGGAAGGGAACAGATAATGGCGAAGTTGACCCTTTAAATTTGATTGAATCTGAATTAGGGCAATATAATGCCTATCCATCAGAAGATTTACCTCGATTTTTAGGCGGGGCAGTTGGTTACTTGTCTTATGATACTATACGTTATTTTGAACCAAGAATTAATTTGCCAGATTTCGATCCCATTGGTATACCTGAGTCAATATTGCTGTTAACAGATACTGTTATTGTTTTTGACCATATAAGACATGTTATTAAAGTTGTTTCACATGTTAGAACTGAAGGGGATATTCAAGAAAATTATAATGAAGCTGTAAACAAAATTGAAGTAATTATAAAAGATTTGTCTAAGTCGCTATCAGTTTATAATGATAATCATGATAAAAATCTTCAATTTGTCTCAGAAACAAAAGTTAATTTTGAATTACCAGAATATTCTAAAATTATTGAAAAATGTAGAGATTATATTATAGCTGGCGATGTGATTCAGGTTGTAGTTTCTAAAAGGACTTCCAAAACAACACAAGCTCATCCTTTCAATATTTATCGATCATTGCGAAAATTAAATCCTTCACCATATATGTATTATCTTAATTTCGGTGAATTCAATATAATTGGAGCCTCCCCAGAGGCTTTAGTTAGAGTAGAAGATAGATATATCTATAGTTACCCATTAGCTGGAACAAGCCCTCGAGGTGATACGAAGGAACAAGACAATGAATTAGAAAAGAAGCTATTAGCAGATCAAAAAGAGAGAGCTGAACATATTATGTTAGTAGATTTAGCTCGTAACGATGTTGGAAGAGTAGCCCAAACAGGTTCTGTAGAGGTAGTAGACTTGATGAGAATAGTTAAATATTCTCATGTTATGCATATTGAATCAGAAGTTAGAGGAATATTAAGAGACGATTGTACGATTTATGATGCTCTTCGGTCTTGTCTCCCTGCGGGAACACTATCTGGAGCCCCCAAAGTTAGGGCAATGGAAATTATATATGAAATGGAAAATGCAAAACGTGGCCCATATGGTGGGGCAATTGGATATTTTAGTTTTAATGGGAATATGGATACTGCAATACCAATTCGAACAATAGTATATAAGGATAATACTGCATATATCCAAGCTGGTGGTGGAATAGTTTTTGATAGTGAACCTGAATCAGAATATCAAGAAACTATCAATAAAGCCTCTGCCCCCTTAAGAGCAATTGAACACGCTGATGAATTTGATCAATATACAAATTAATTATCCATTGTTGGAGATATAAATCATGATAGCTTTAATTGATAACTATGATAGCTTTACATACAACTTATACCAATACATATTGGAGATAAGGCCTGATGTTCAAGTTTTCAGAAATGATAAAGTTTCTTTAGAAGATATAATTGAATTAGATCCTTCTCATCTCATCATATCTCCTGGCCCATGTACCCCGTTAGAAGCAGGTGTTTCTGTGGATATTATACAAGAATTATCACAACATATTCCTACCCTTGGTGTATGTTTAGGACATCAATGTATCGGTCATGTATTTGGGGCCAAGGTGTCTTATGCCGGAGAAATAAAACATGGTAAAACTTCTGCAATTCACCATGATGGAAATGGTCTTTTTAATGGCATTCCTTCACCTTTTCAAGGAATAAGATACCATTCACTTGCTGTGGAAAAAGATACAATACCAGAAGAATTAGTCGTTACTGCTTGGACAGAGAATGATTTAGTTATGGGGTTACGCCACAAAAAATATCCTATTGAAGGAGTGCAGTTTCATCCAGAATCAATAATGACTGAATATGGTAAACAGATCATAAATAATTTTTTTGAAAAATATAAATGATTTAGTTAATGGAGAATAAATATGTTGAATAATAGTATAGAAAAACTCATCCTAGGCAAAGATTTAAGTATTGAAGAATCTAAAACTAGCATGGATTTTATAATGGATGGGCAGGCTACTTCATCTCAAATCGCTGCTTTTTTAGTTTCTCTTAGAATCAAAGGGGAAACTGTAGAAGAAATAACAGGGATGGCTACATCTATGCGTAATAATTCTTTAACAGTTCCAAATTCATCTTATTTAGTTGACACCTGTGGAACTGGAGGTGATGGATTTGGTACAATTAATGCTTCAACTATTTCGGCGATAATAGCTGCATCTGGAGGGGTTAAAGTAGCGAAACATGGTAATAGAGCCGCTTCTAGTAAAAGTGGTAGCGCAGATGTTTTAGAAGGTCTCGGTGTAGTTATTGATTTGTCTCCTGATTTAGTAGCACGATCAATAGAAAAAACAAACTTTGGATTTATGTTTGCTCAAACTTTTCATCCTGCAATGAGACATGTTGGTCCAACTAGAAGAGAACTCGGTATAAGAACAGTGTTTAATTTTTTGGGGCCATTAACTAATCCTGCAAAAGCAAATGCTCAAGTCCTTGGGGTTTCTGATCCATCGATTGGAGTTAAAATGGCAAATGTACTCAAATCCTTTAATATTGAACACGCTTTAATAGTCCATGGTTTAGAGGGTTTAGATGAAATTTCTGTGTGTGGGCCTACTCAAATTTGGGAAGTTACAAAAGAAGGAATAAAAGATTATCAAGTTACTCCCGAAGAATTTGGAATGAAACGATACGACATTAAAGACCTTTTAGGGGGGGAAATTAATGACAATGTAAACATGTTTCGAGAAATAATTCAAGGCAATGGATCAGCTGTGGACTTTGTAGTTTTAAATGCTGCTTCAGTTTTATATGTTGGTAATAAAGTCGAATCTATTTCTGAAGGTGTTAACTTAGCCAGAGAGTTAATCGTAGACGGATTGGTAGTTTCAAAATTGGAAGAGATAATAGAAACAACTCAAAGTTTAAAATCTTTATAGGGATAGATGATGGAAAAACCTTCTATATTAGAGAATATTATATTAGCCAAGGAAAAATATTTAGATAATCAGAAGCAAATTACTCCCATTGAATTGCTAATTCGAGATATTGAGCAAAATAATATCCCCAAAAACTTTTCAGGTTCACTTATGGGTGATAGTGTTATGCTTATTGCAGAAATGAAGAAAGCTTCACCTTCAAAAGGGATTATTTCTGAAAAATATGATCCTAAAGAAATAGCATTAAAATATTCAGAAGCTAATGTGGCAGCTATATCCATTTTAACAGATATAGATTTTTTTCAAGGGGATATTTCTCATCTTTCTGATGTTAGCTCTCTGCTAAAAACAACTAGTATTCCAATATTCCGCAAAGATTTTATCATCGACGAATATCAGATTTACGAATCTAGAAAGCATGGTGCTGACTCTTTGTTACTAATGGTGTCTGTTTTGGACCCATTCAAGTTGAAGGAATTAATTGAATTATGCAATCAATTATGGATACAGCCTCTAGTGGAAATTCATAATAAAGAAGAATTACAAATAGCTTTAGACTCAGGTGCAGATATTATAGGTATAAATCATAGAAATCTACATGATTTTTCAATGGATATGAATTTAGTTGAAAAATTAATGCCAAAAATCCCTAACGGGAAAATTGTAATTGCGGAGAGTGGTATTGATTCTTATGAGGATATTAAAAGAATGAAAAGTTTAGGTGTAAATGCTGTTTTAGTAGGGGAATCTATTATGCGTGCTAAAAATATAAGTATGAAGATTAATGAATTGATGGGAATAAATGAAAGTTAAAATTTGCGGTGTAAGAGATGTAAAATCTGCTTTAGTTTGCGAAAGTTTCTCTGCTGATTTTATTGGCCTGAATTTTGTTCCTAATGTACATAGAGAAATTGATATTGCATCAGCAATTGAAATTTCAAATTCTATGACCTTCATAAATAAAGTGGGAGTATTTGCTGACCAACCTATAGAGTACGTTATATCCATAATTAATCAATGTGGTTTAGATTATGCTCAATTAAGTGGTAATGAAAGCCTAGAATATTGTATGCAGGTGGGGCTACCAATTATCAAATCACTTAAAATAGATACAAATTCAAATATTAAAACTATTAAGAGAAAGATTTTTCCAATAATAGATAGTTTAATAAACAACAATGTGATACCGCTTATAGAATCATCTGTTCCTGGTTTTTATGGGGGGACTGGTACACAAATATCTTTAGATATTGCTAAAGAAATTGCAGAAAACTTTGATATAATTCTTGCTGGTGGATTAACACCATTAAATGTCAAAAGTATGGTAGATTATATTAACCCTTGGGGTGTGGATGTTGCTAGTGGTGTCGAATCTGAGAAAAAGCAAACTCCAGATAAAATTATACAATTTATTTCAAATGCAAAGAATGGTGATAATGAATAAGGATTCTAAAATATTATGGCCAAATGATAAAGGTAGGTTTGGAGAGTTTGGAGGTAGATATGTACCTGAAACACTTATTCCAGCTCTTGATGAATTACTTGAATCATATGAAAAAATTAAAACAGATAAGGGTTTTATCAAAGAGTTTTCTACATTATTAGAATATTTTGTTGGTCGACCAACTCCTTTGTATTTTGCTGAAAATCTAACCAAATATTTTAAAGGACCAAAAATATATCTAAAAAGAGAAGATCTATCTCATACTGGCGCCCATAAAATCAACAATGCAATAGGTCAGGCACTTCTAGCAAAAAAAATGGGAAAAACTCGTATAATCGCTGAGACTGGGGCTGGTCAACACGGAGTCGCAACAGCTACTGTTTGTGCGAAATTAGGTTTAGAATGCCATGTTTACATGGGATCTATAGATATTGAAAGGCAAAATCCAAATGTTCGTAGAATGGAATTATTAGGGGCAAATATTATTTCAGTCAGTAGTGGAACCAAAACCCTCAAAGACGCTATAAATGAAGCAATACGAGATTGGGTTAGTAATGTAGATACCACACACTATTTAATTGGAAGTGCTATAGGCCCACATCCATATCCTGTTATCGTTCGTGATTTCCAGTCAGTAATTGGAGCAGAAGTCAGAGAGCAAAGTCTAAAACAATTAGGAACATTACCAAGTGCAGTTATAGCGTGTGTAGGAGGTGGCAGTAATGCAATTGGTATATTTTACCCTTTTATCAATGATTTAGATGTTAAATTAATTGGTGTTGAAGCTGGAGGTAAAGGTGAAAATACTGACGCTACTGCCGCAACATTAGTTAAAGGAACACCAGGGGTACTCCATGGGACATATACTTATTTATTACAGGATAATTATGGACAAATTCAAGAAACTCATAGCGTTTCAGCAGGTTTAGATTATCCGGGAGTAGGACCAGAACATGCATATTTGAAAGATACAGAACGAGCTAAATACGTTTCGGCTGATGATCAAATGGCTATTGATGGATTCAAACTATTGTGTTCAACCGAAGGCATTATCCCTGCGTTAGAACCTGCACATGTTATAGGATATTTACCTCACATTATCAAGGATTTCTCATCCAAAGATATTATGGTGATAGGTCTAAGTGGTAGGGGGGATAAGGACCTCGATACTGTTTTATCTTTATAAACATTCCCTTATCTTATAGCTTTTTCTTATTGAATTATTTCAACTATGTTTAATTTATGAGTTTATTTTGCAAATCTTAGGAATGATTCTTATTCTCAATTATAATTGACATTTACAATGAAGATTGGTAATTAATGAGACAACTTTATATGAAAATCCTTAAAGTGGAGGAGAAGGAGTACATATGTCTAGTAATGCAACAATTGGTCAAGTAGAAGTTACTCGATACATTCAATCAACCGTTAAATTTAACTCAGGGAATACTACAATTTGGGTCGATCCATTTGGTTTAAACGATGATCTTATTGGAGGGGATAAAGCTGATATTATACTTTTAACTCATGAACATGGTGACCACTTTAATTTAGATGCCATTAATGCTGTTTCTAAAGAAGGTACTATCTTGGTTTGTAACAATAGTGGTATTGAGCAAAAAATTAGAGGGAATGTTAGTAGTGAATTGATAGTTATGAAAGAAGGTGATAAAAATCTTGTCTCTGGAATAAATGTTGAGGCTGTTGCAGGGTACAATGATTTCCATCCACGCAATAATGGCCATGATAGTTTTAATATTGGGTTTATATTTGAATTTGGTGGAGCTAGAATATTAAATGCTGGAGATACTGATTTAATTGAAGAATTTGCTGCAATGTCACCATTAGATTTAGCATTACTACCAATCGGAAACGCTGGTTATACTATGGATGAGGCTGACGCTGCTAAGGCGGTAAATGAAATGTTAAAGCCTGGAGCTGTTATTCCAGTACATTATGGATTTGCTACTGGAGGAGATCCAGAGAAATTCAAGTCATTAATTAATTCTGGAATTAATGTAGAAATATTAGATCCATTAAATCCAATGAAAGCAGGATAAATCAACTAAAAAGAGCCATAAATTTATGGCTCTTTTTTTTAATCTCTAATTGGAAGTTCTACTGTTGCTGTACCAGGTGTAGTCTTGTCACCCTTACTATTTTCTAACCATATATCACAGTCTAAAAGATGATGATTTCCATCTTTGTATTTTTTTGTCACAATACCTTTACAAATCAAGTCCTCATTTGGTACATCCATGGCTCTATACTGGCAACTTAGTTTTCTTAACATTCCTGTTTCACCAATCCAGTCAGTCATTAATTGTCCTAACCAAGCATTTTTTAATGCTCCGTGTATTATTATTCCTGGAAGGTTGTTATTTTTTGCAAATTCTACGTCATAATGAATTTGATAAAAATCTCCAGATGCTCCAGCGTATTTTACTAAAAGTTGGCTACTAGCATTTTTAGGGAGCGGTGTAACTTCAGAAGCTTCTTCAACATCATCCCAGTATAAAGTTTCTTTTGACATAATTATTCTCCTTAATTGTTTTAGTAACTAATACCGTTAGTTTTTTGCGTGGCTACAATTTGACCTAATTGATTTTCATATCTTGTCTCTCTTGTAATGATGATCATCTTTCCTAATCGGCCTTCGCGTTCTACTACATCTGCTAATTTAATAGTGACAGTAATTCTATCACCCGGTCGTATGGGTTCGAAAAATTCCCAGTCGCTACCAGCGTCTAAATTCCGTGTAAATGGACTTTCTGCTGTTTCTGGCAATGATCCAGGCCGAAGGGCACGGTAAAAAGTAGGAGGGGCAATAATGCCACCGTATTTTGAATTTCGTGCCTTTATTTCGTCGCTATATATTGGGTTTTCATCACCTATTGCTTCAGCAAATCTTGCTATGTGACCTTTTTCGATTTCATAAGTTATTGGATCAGATTCTACACCAATAGCGTTGCGTAATGATTCAGGGATTATAGTATTTTCATCTGGCATAATTCTTTCCTTAATTCTTTATGTAAAAGTAGTATCAGTCTATACCTACTCTTGGTCGAAATCAACGATTTCATTACCGTGTTTTTCAACTGATTGCATAATCGATGCTCTATTATTTGTCCAGTTATTTTTTTCTAATTCCATATACATGAAGTCGTATCCATATTTCCGTACGGTTTCTATTATAGTAAAACCACACTTTTGGAAAGACTTTTGGGCTCGTGTATTCCATACAAGAGTATGGAGGTATATTTTATACATACCACGATATGTAAACATATGATCTAATAATCCCACCATGCTATCAAACCCATATCCATGATTCCAGTAATCTCTATCTCCAATCATTATTCCTATTTCACATTCTCCCATTAGAGTATTGATGTCATAACACATCATATTTCCAATATGTTTCCCGTCAGTTGTATCAATGGCGAATCTTATAGAATAGGGATTTGAGTAATTTAATTCATACTTATAACCACGAAGGTATTCTTCAAAGGTTTGTTTTATTGGTCTGGATGCATCTAATCTCGATAACTCTTCATCACATCTCCAAGTATAGTCGTCAAGAGCATCTTCTATAGATTTAGGACGTAAAAGTATTTTTCCAGAATTAATTATGCCTGATTCCATTATGTTATACTTTCGCTTTCTATAATCCTGCTCACTATATCTGATTCACTTTCAAAGGTTAAAATAGATTTTGCATATTGTATTTCTATCCATTGTACTGTATCAAATTCATGATCGTGATTTTCCAAATTACCACCAATAATTTCCATAAGGAAAAATGTAACTTCTTTAGGCAAGTATTTTCCTTCTTGTGGCACCAAATATTCAATAGTTCCAATTGATTTTATTATTTTGCATTGTAACCCAGTTTCTTCTAACACTTCTCTTAAAGCAGTATTTTCTAAATTTTCACCATTTTCACTTTTACCTTTAGGTAGTGCGTAAAGATTTGTTTTAGTCCTATGGCATATGATAATTTCTCCGCCATTGTTTTTTCGATATATAACACCACCTGATGCTATAATCTTTTTATTTTGATTGATATCCATACTAGTATATTAAAAATAATGTATTTATGATTCAAGGTTTTCTAATGCTAATTCTAAAGACTCTTGAATTTCTGGCATGTCGTTTGGTAGGCTTAAAAGCATTTTTTTTGCAATAGGCCCTCCAATTATACCTAATGATTCGATAGCACAATTTTGCACTTGGATATCTTCATCATTTAATAATTCTTTTATGTTTGGTAATACTGCTTCATTACCTAATTTACCTAATGCTATAGCTGATTCATATCGGATTTCAGGTGAGTCATTATAGGTTTCAGTGATCACAGTATTTAGCCAGTCAACATTATCAGTTTCTCCCATAGCATATACTGCACTAGAGGTAAGCATTATATTCTGGGAGTTATAGGCTTTTTTGATATAATGATTTATTGATTGGGTGTTAAAACAAGCGGTGGATTCCAGAGTTCTTCTCCATAATTCTGAGTCCATACTGATATTAGCCAAAACAAAATTTATAGAATTTATGATCTTTTCGGAAATACGACCTGATATTTTTCCGTTTTTTATTAGGTAGCAAAAATTTCTGAGTAATTTAGATGCCTCGACCCTGACTGATTCTTCTTTGTCTTCTAATAAAATTTTGGATGCTGCATCACCGATACGATAGTCTTCACATTCCCATAAACCATTAAGAGATTCTTTTCTAATATTTGGGTTTTTGTCGCTTAAAGTAAAATAGAGTATTTCATAGAATTCCAACTCAAAATTTTCTTCTGCGATTTGATTAATTTTCTGAATGAGGTTTAATTTATGCAACTCATTCAAAGATTCCCACCATTTCTGGAATTTATCCATTTCTATTGGGTTAATTCCTGAAAGTTCTGATAAATCATTTTGATCAAATTCTTGTAAAGAGTCTTTGAGAGTATTTAGTTTTAATAGAGTTTCATCAAGTGACATTATTTTATATATATAATTTTTAGGTAATTCTACAAATACATTGAAGTTGATATATATACTAAACAGTACAAAACCCTTGTTGCAATATGATAATAGCTAATTGAATACATTTGATATGTAATTGTATATATTATTTTATGTTTACAAAGGACTTTCTATTTGGGTAACATGTTTTACATATTATGCAAGTATTACCTTTACAACCGCGAGCAGTGCAATACTCCCGCCCATAATAAATAATTTGTAGATGCAATTTGTTCCATGAATCTTTTGGAAATAATAATTTTAAATCTTTTTCAGTTTGTAATACGTTTTTACCATTTGTTAATCCCCATCTTTGAGCAAGTCTATGAATATGAGTATCAATAGGAAAAGCGGGGTGCCCAAAACCTTGGGACATAATAACGCTGGCTGTCTTATGTCCAACACCTGGCAATGATTCTAAGTCTTCAAAACTTTCAGGGACTTTACTATTGTATTTTTCGACTAAGATAAAAGAAAGATCCCATATAGCTTTGGACTTTTTAGGAGCTAATCCACATGGTCGTATGATGCGATATATCTCCTCAACACTTATATTTATCATAGCATCGGGGGTATTAGCTTTGGAAAAAAGTATAGGAGTAACTTGATTTACTCTTTCGTCTGTGCATTGGGCACTTAATAAAACTGCAATAAGTAGCTCATATTTATTCGAGTGTGATAATGGAATAGGGGTTTTAGGATATAATTTGTCGAGATAATTAGAAATGAAAACTACTCTGTCTTTTTTATTCATAATATATTTTTACTTTAATTAAGATTTGAAACTAATGATAATATCCCATTCTTCTTTTGTGACTGGTTGTACTGATAATCTTTGGTTTTTAAAAAGTACCATATTTTCTAATTCTGGAATTTGTTTTAGTTCTTCAACATGTATAGGAGTAGTGAATTTTTCTTTAACTTGAATATCAACCATGTACCAGCGAGGATTATCGGGTGAGCTTTTTACATCAAAGTGTATATCATTTTGATCCCATGCTGTATGGTCTGGGTAAGCCTCTTTTGCTACAGTAACAATTCCTACAATTATTCTTGGTTTTGAATTTGAATAATAGAACAACAGTTCATCACCTAATTGCATTTTTTGCATATTATTTCGTGCTTGATAATTTCTTACACCATCCCATTCAGCTGTTTGATTGGGTTCATTTTCCAAATCCTCAAATGAGTATTCATTTGGTTCTGATTTAATTAACCAGTAATTTTTCACAACTTACTCCCTTATCAATTATGCTTTGTGTTAAACTAGTTATATTATAACACTTCATTGTGTTTAGTTATTTGCTAAGGTATAATCCTTTTTTAATTTTAGTTTGAGTTTAAGTATAATGAAAATTGGAATATTAAATATAACAGGGTATGGTGGAGTTGAATTAGCGAGATTACTAGCTAATCATCCAGAAGCCGAAATAGTTTCTATTACAGGAAGATCGCTTGCAGGTGAGCATATTTCTGACGTTTTTCCGCAATTAGATTTTATGGATATGACTCTCCAAGATGAACTAAGTGGTAGTGTTGATGTTGTCTTTTCAGCCTTACCACAAGTTGCTAGCGCTCAAGCTTGCATGCCACTAATTAACCAAGGTGTTAGAGTAATAGATTTCAGTGCTGACTTTAGGCTAAAAGATTCAGATATATACAAACAATGGTATGGCGAAAATCATCCATCACCGGAGTCATTAACTAACTCGGTTTATGGTTTGTCTGAAATAAATAATAATCAAATAAAAGGAGCAAACCTAATAGCTAACCCGGGTTGCTATCCAACAAGTGCTTTATTGGGACTAGCTCCTTTAATATATGGGGACATGGTCGATACGAATATTATTATAGATAGTAAATCTGGTGTTTCAGGCGCAGGCAGAACTCTAAGTTTGGGTACTCATTTTTCAGAAGTAAACGAAAGTGTAAATGCTTATGGTTTAGATGGGCATCGTCATCTGCCAGAAATAGTGCAGGAAGTAAATGGGTTTTATCAAAGAAATAATTTCAACCAGTCTTCTAGGATAACTTTTGTCCCCCACTTAATTCCTATGACAAGAGGTATATTGAGTACTTTATATCTTAATCCAAATCCAAGTTTCTTGGATTCTATTGAGAATGATCCAGATTTGATTTCTGAAATATATAAAGAATTCTATAATAATTCCAAATTTGTCAAAGTAGCAAAAAAATCTCCTCAAACAAAGCAAACCCTTGGAAATAATGATTGTATAATTTATCCGACTTTTGATAAACATACCGGTAGAGTAGTTGTAATCAGTGTCATAGACAATCTTGTCAAAGGTGCCGCTGGCCAAGCTATTCAGAATATGAATATTATGTTTGATTTGCCTGAAGATACAGGCCTTCAAAATATAGCAATATTCCCTTAACATTTGCACAGCCTTTTTTAAGGCTGTAAGATATGATCCATGCCCCTATCGTCTAGAGGCCCAGGACACAGCCCTTTCAAGGCTGAGATCGCGGGTTCGAATCCCGCTGGGGGCATTTATACCCTTTTGTATTGATTTATATATTTGAGATAAACTATTTCAGCAGATACTACATTCTCTTTTATATCCAAAATGGCTAAAGTGCCTAGATCATGTTTTTTGTGTCGTATACCTGGATGCGCCGTACTGCCAGGGTTAACAAACAATTTACCTTGATACCATCCAATATACTCTTCGTGAGTATCACTAAAACAAACAACATCTACAGTTTCTCCAAATTTTTGTTCAAGTAAAGAATCTATTGAAGTAGTATTTCTAAATTCGAGGGTGTCTGAAAAAACTACGGATGGCCCTGGCCAATTTATATCATGTATCATTCCTATACGTATATCATCGACTTTTATTACTCTTGTTTGTTCAGCTAACCTTTCTCCGATTTCATGTGGATCCCCATATCCTCTCACAGCCTTTACTGGTGCAATAGTTTCTAAATGGTCCAAAATTCCTAATGTTTCCAAATCTCCACAATGAAGAATTAAATCAACTGTTGATAAGATTTGTAATACCTCAATCGGTTGTCCTTTTCCATCTCCTAATTCATGTGTACATCCAACTACACCAATACGCATAATTCACATCCAAAATAATAGTATAATGCCAAACTATAACAAATATAAACTTCTGCTACAATTACCTTCAAGAATAAACCTAACAAACTTGACAGTGAACCTAGTCAGTGTTATTATTTTTTTTTCACTGCTATGATTGGAAGTAGTAGGGAGATTAAGGCTAAATAGAGAGCTGACGGTAGCTGTAAGTCAGTAGCAAATCCTCCCGAACTCGTCCATGAGCGGCCAACTTGAAACGATAACATATTAGAGTTGGGGGTGAGCTCCTGAAGATTGCTCATAAAGAGTCTATTTCAATGAAGTAGGAAATAGGGTGGTAACGCGGGAATATTTGTCTCGTCCCTTATAAGGGGCGGGATTTTTTATTTTAAAGATAATTTTTTGGAGGTATTATGAAGCTTACAGGCGCTCAGATGGTATGCGAGAGCCTAATCCGAGAGGGTGTTGATACTATGTTTGGCATACCAGGCGGTGCAATATTGCCTTTGTATCAAACTTTTCATCAGTACCCGCAATTAAAACACATACTTGTTCGGCACGAGCAAGGTGCAGCGATGGCTGCAGATGGGTATTATAGAGTAACTGGGAAAGTAGGGGTTGCTATGGCGACCTCAGGCCCTGGAGCAACCAATTTGGTAACTGGATTAGCTACTGCTCAAATGGATTCTACTGCTGTAGTAGCAATAACAGGCCAAGTATCTAGAGGAGCTATAGGTAAAGATGCTTTTCAGGAATGTGATATTACAGGAGTAACGCTACCAGTAACTAAACACAATTATTTAGTTATGGATATAAATGATATACCTCGTGTCATAAAAGAAGCATTTTATTTAGCTAAATCTGGACGTCCAGGTCCTGTTTTAGTTGATATACCTAAAGATTTATTTACTGAAGAGGCAGAATTTATATATCCAGAAACTGTTGAAATTCCTGGTTATAACCCTACTCTTGAAGGAAATATGTCTCAAATAAAAAAAGCTGCGTCCTTGATTAATTCAGCAAAAAAACCAGTTATTTTATCTGGACATGGCGCAGTTTTATCACGAGCATTTGATGAAGTTAAAGATTTAGCAGAACGAGCTCAAATACCTGTTATTACAACTTTGCTAGGTATTAGTTCTTTTCCTGAAACTCACGTCCTTAGTTTAGGTATGCCTGGAATGCATGGTGTTGCCTATGCTAGTATGGCTTTAGATCAGGCTGATTTAATAGTTAGTTTAGGAGCCAGGTTTGATGATCGTGTTACAGGTAAACTTACTTCCTTTGCTCCTAATGCAAAGATCATACATATAGATATAGATCCTTCTGTAATAGGACAAAATGTTAGAACACAAGTTCCATTAGTCGGCGATGTGAAAAATGTTTTACAGACACTTATTCCACAGGTTAAGCAAAATAACCATGAAGAATGGGTACAACATATTGAGGAAATGAGAATTAACCATCCTTCTCTTCGATTAAAAGAAAAAGAAAACCTAACACAGCAATATATAATCAAGAAAATATCAGACATAACTCAAGGTGGCGCAGTAGTTGTAACAGGAGTTGGCCAACATCAAATGTGGACAGCTCAATATTATACTTTTTCACAACCAAATTCATGGGTAACCTCAGGCGGACTTGGAACTATGGGGTTTGAAGTCCCTGCAGCAATGGGGGCTCAGGTTGGAAAACCTGACTCCGTAGTATGGTCTATTTGTGGAGACGGTGGGTTTCAAATGACTTTAAGTGACCTTGCGACTATTGTTGAAAATAAATTACCAATTAAATTTGCGATCATGAATAACCATTTTCTAGGAATGGTTAGACAATGGCAACATTTATTTTACGAAGATACTTTTACAGCAACTGAATATTCCGGCAATCCTGATTTTGTTAAATTAGCAGAAGCGTATGGAATACATTCTTTTAGAGTGACAGAAAAATCTGAAGTTGATAACGCTATAACTGATGCAATGAAACATGATGGACCTGTATTAATAGACTTTATGGTTGATCATGAAGAAAATGTATACCCCATGATTCCACCCGGGGAGAGCGTTCAAGAAATCGTAGAAGAACCTACGGAGGAACCAACGTGGCGATAGGTGAGCATACTTTAGTTGCATTAGTTTTACATCAACCCGGTGTTCTCAATCGAATCTCAGGTATGTTTAGACGTAGGGGGTTTAATATTTCTAGTTTGTCAGTAGGACAAAGTGAATCTGAAGAGTTAGCTCGTATGACCTTTGTTGTTCAAGGAGATGATGCAATTGTTGAACAGGTTACAAAACAATTATATAAACTTGTTGATGTAGTTCGTGTTACGGATTTAGACGAAGATAATTCTATTGTGCGAGAAATGGCTCTCGTTAAGGTTTCTTCAACTAATCAGAACAGATCTGAAATCATACAGATAAGTGAAATATTTAGGTCGAAAATTGTTGACGTTGGTGCAGAAACGGTTGTAATTGAAATTACCGGAGACCAATCTAAGATAAATAGGTTTATTATTTTATTACAACCATTTGGAGTCAGAGAAGTTATGCGTACAGGGGCAGTTGCCATGTCGAGAGGCACTACTGTAACTGCTCAAATAGATAACAATGTTTCTGGTGCTTCAAGAGTTAATATTCGTCCAAAAGATTATGATCAAAATTTATAAAATAGAATTAGAGGTGTATTAGATGGCGGCAAAGGTATATTACGATAAAGATGCGGATAGTTCATATATTGCAGATAAAACTGTTGCAATAATTGGGTATGGTAGCCAAGGACATGCTCATGCTTTAAACATGAAAGACAATGGTGTAAAAGTTATTATTGGGTTGTATGAAGGAAGTTCAAGTTGGTCAAAAGCTGAAGATGATGGGTTTGAGGTTATGACTACCTCTGAAGCTACAGAAAATGCTGATATTATAATGATGCTCTTACCTGATACAAGCCAAGCAGAGGTTTTCAAAAATGAAGTAGAACCAAAGCTAACTTCAGGTAAAAGTATTGCTTTTGCTCATGGCTTTACTATTCATTATCAAACAATAGTTCCTAATTCAAACATTGACGTTTGGATGATAGCCCCTAAAGCTCCAGGGCATCGAGTTAGGGCAGTTTTTCAACAAGGAAATGGTGTGCCTTCTCTTATTGCTGTACATCAAGACTATACTGGTAATGCTAAAAATATAGCTCTTGCGTATGCACAGGCTATTGGTTCTATGAGAGCAGGGGTTTTAGAAACTACTTTCAAAGAAGAAACAGAGACTGACTTATTTGGGGAACAAGCTGTTTTATGCGGTGGAGTTACCTCATTAGTTCAATCTGCATATGAAACTATGGTTGAGGCTGGATATCAACCCGAATCAGCATATTTTGAAGTTATGCATGAATTGAAATTAATAGTAGATCTACTTTATGAAGGCGGTATGGAATATATGTGGTATTCAGTAAGTGATACAGCTGAATATGGTGGTCTTACAAGAGGCCCAAGAGTAGTTGATGAATCTGTTAAAGAAAATATGAAAAAAGTTATGGAAGAAATCCAAAATGGGACGTTTGCTAGAGAATGGATTACTGAAAATGACGAAGGTAGACCAACCTTTCATCGAACAAGAAAAGAAAATGCAAGCCATCCTATTGAATCGATAGGTAAAGATCTAAGGGGTATGATGCCATGGCTAAAGGATACCGTTTAATTTAATTAGGCAAGGTAGAACAGGGGAGATATTATGACAGATAAAGTGCTAATACTAGATACAACACTTCGTGACGGTGAACAAGCAGCTGGTGCAGCAATGACAATTGATGAAAAGTTTGAAGTTGCACAACAACTTGACCGACTGGGTGTAGATATTATCGAAGCTGGTTTCCCCATGAGTTCTCCTGGGGACTTTGCAGCAGTAAAGAAGATTGCAGATGAAATAAGACGACCTATTATAGCTGCTTTATCTCATGCAAATAATAAAGCTGTTGATAGGACATGGGAAGCAATTAAAGGTGCAGCTCATCCAAGAATTCATATATTTTTGTCAAGCTCTGACATTCATATTGCCCACCAACTAAAAAAGAATCGTGAGGAAGTTTTGGCAATGGCAGTAGATAATGTCGCTCGTGCTAAAGGGTATTGCGACGACGTGGAATTTTCTCCTATGGATGCTACTCGAACTGACCCAGAGTATTTATTTGGGATGCTTGAAGCATGCATAAATGCAGGCGCAACTACTTTAAATATTCCAGATACAGTTGGTTATGCAGATCCAAGAGAATTTGCAAGATTACTTGTAGACATACAAGAAAAAGTTCCCAATATAGACAAGGCAAGAATTAGTGTGCATTGCCATAATGATTTAGGTATGGCTGTGGCTAATAGTTTAGCTGCTGTAAAAGTAGGTGCTCGTCAAGTTGAAGGATGCATTAACGGTATTGGGGAAAGAGCAGGGAATGCTGCACTTGAAGAAGTTATTATGGCTCTCCATACTCGTAAAGATTATTATCAAGTCGAACTTAATATAGATCCAACACAGATATATAGGTCTAGTAGATTAGTTAGCGATATAACTGGATTCGCTATTCAGCCTAATAAAGCAGTAACGGGTGGAAATGCATTTCGACATGCATCAGGAATACACCAAGATGGATTACTCAAAGATCGAACTACTTATGAAATCATGGACCCTCAAATGGTAGGGTGGCCAAGTAGTGAATTAGTTTTAGGTAAACTCAGTGGTAGACATGGTTTAAAATCTAGATTAAATGAATTAGGCTACGAACCATCTGATGCAGAATTAAATAGATTATTTGAAGAGTTTAAGTTGCTAGCTGACAAAAAAAGAGAAGTAACTGATAGAGATTTAGAAGCATTAATGAAGGATCAAAGAAGAAGTTTTGATGAAACTTTTACCTTAGATCAAATTCAAGTTACATGCGGCGATCAAGGTATCCCGACAGCAACAATTACAGTTACTGGCCCTGACGGAGCTTCTAAAACTGATGCTGCAACAGGAACTGGCCCTGTAGATGCTGTTTATCAAGCTATAAATAGAGTTATAAATGTAGATAATGAACTAACTGAATTTAGTGTCAAATCTGTTACTGAAGGTATTGATGCTGTGGGTGAAGTAGTTATTAGAATTGTTAGTCAAGAGGCAGAATACGTCGGTAGAGGTGCAGATACTGATATAATTGTTGCTTCTGCTAAAGCTTATATGAACGCTCTTAATCGACTATTAAGTATTGGTGTTACTAACTAGAAAGAATTCTTTGTATTTTCGATAATTTAAGAGAGGGAATCATGGGGAAAACGCTATTTGATAAAATTTGGGATGAACATGTGGTTGTTCAAGATATAGATAAACCGTCATTGTTGTATATTGATTTACATTTAATTCATGAAGTGACATCACCACAAGCATTTGATGGTCTTCGAGAGAACAATCGAAAAGTTAGAAGACCAGAACTTACTATTGCTACAGTAGATCATAACGTACCTACCAAAGATAGACACTTACCGATAGCAGACCAAATTTCAAGAACACAAATTGAGTATTTAGATAGAAATGTTAAAGAATTTGGTATTACCTATTATGGAATGAATAGTGCCGGGCAAGGTATTGTTCATGTGATTGGGCCAGAACAAGGATATACTCAACCAGGCAAAACAATTGTTTGCGGTGACTCTCACACATCTACTCATGGAGCTTTTGGGGCACTAGCCTTTGGTATCGGAACTTCTGAAGTAGAACATGTACTAGCCACACAATGTTTACGTCAAAGCAAACCCAAAACAATGGAAGTTAGAGTAGATGGCACATTGCCTTTTGGGGTTACTGCTAAAGATATAATCTTGGGTGTAATAGGTCAAATAGGCGTCGATGGTGCTGTAGGGCATGTTATTGAGTATACAGGTGAGGCAATTCGTTCTTTATCGATGGAAGGCAGAATGACTGTTTGTAACATGTCAATTGAAGCTGGAGGTCGAGCAGGAATGATTGCCCCGGACGAAACTACTTATGAATATTTAAAAGGACGGCCTCACTGTCCTAAAGGAAGAAACTTTGATAAAGCTATTGAAAAATGGGATCAATACAAAAGTGATCCTGATGCTGAATATGATAAAGTAGTTATAATCAATGCTGAAGATTTAGCTCCTTTTGTAACTTGGGGTACTAACCCAGGGATGGTTGCAAAAGTTACAGACTCTGTACCTGATCCTGATTCTTTTGAATTAGAGAGTCAACAATTAGCAGGGCAAAAAGCTTTGCAATATATGCAACTAGATGCTGGTACGCCAATAACAGATATATCATTAGATAGGGTGTTTATTGGATCATGTACTAATTCCCGTATTGAAGACTTACGTGCAGCAGCAGAAGTTGTTAAAGGGTACACTGTAAGTGAAACAGTTAGTGCAATGGTGGTTCCTGGATCATTTAAAGTTAAAGAGAAAGCTGAAAAAGAAGGATTAGATCGAATATTTAAAGAATCTGGATTTGAATGGCGTGATGCGGGCTGCTCTATGTGTTTAGGAATGAATCCAGATATTTTATCTCCTGGAGAAAGATGCGCTTCTACTTCAAATAGAAATTTTGAAGGTAGGCAAGGACCAGGTGGTCTTACTCATTTAGTAAGCCCACAAATGGCAGCAGCAGCTGCAATTCAAGGCACTTTTGTTGATATTAGAGACTGGTCTTTTAAATAAAATAATAAAGGGATATATTCATGGAAAAATATAATAAAACAAATGGAAAAGTCCTTCCTTTAGATCGAGCTAATGTGGATACTGATCAAATTATACCTGCAAAGTACTTAAAACGAGTGGAAAAAACAGGATTCGGTCAATATTTATTCGATGCTTGGCGAAAATTACCAGATGGATCTTTAAACCCAGATTTCATTTTAAATGATGAGCGTTATACTGGGGCAACTATTTTGGTTGCTGGGCCTAATTTTGGAAGTGGATCTTCGCGAGAACATGCACCGTGGGCTTTAAATGATTATGGCTTTAGAACTATTTTAGCCCCGAGTTTTGCTGATATTTTTAGAAATAACTGCTTTCAGAATGGGATGTTGCCGATAGTTTTAGATCAAGAAATTATTGATAAGATTATCCAAAAATCTTCGAAAAATCCAGACTACTCATTAACAGTAGATCTTGAGAGTGGTGTTATTAGCGATTCTGAAGAATTAACAATTGAATTCACAATTGATTCTTTTAAAAAACACTGCCTGCTCGAAGGATTAGATGATATTGGTTTGACTTTGTCTGAAGAATCAATGATCAAAAACTTTGAATCGAGACACGTGATAAGTTAGATTTAGATTATGTCTTTTTCATTTAATATTGATAGCAATTATGGAAATGCCAGAGCCGGTACGCTGACGGTCGATGGTAATACGATTACAACTCCTGTATTTATGCCTGTTGCTACGAAATCAGCAGTACGTACTTTATCTTCAAAAGATTTAATTGACCTCAATTTTGATATTATTTTAAGTAATACCTATCATTTATATTTAACACCTGGAACTGATGTACTTTCAAAATTTGCAGGCCTGCATAATTTTATGAAATGGCCTAAATCTATTCTCACTGATAGTGGTGGTTATCAAGTATTTAGCTTAAATAAAAATACTAAAATTAGTGAAGATGGAGTTGTTTTTAAATCTCATATCGATGGTTCTGCACATTTATTTACACCTGAATCAGTAATGGAAATTCAACAAATTATAGGATCAAATATTGTTATGCCATTAGATCATTGTATATACTCTGAAGATGATGAATTATCAGTAAGAAACTCAATGCAAAGAACCCATGACTGGTTAGTACGGTCTGTTAAATCACATAATAGTTCTAGTAGTGCGTTGTTTGGAATTGTACAAGGAGGGATATATTCTAATTTGCGCAAAGAGTCCTGCCTTTTTGAGGCAGAACTAGACTTGCCAGGCTATTCTATTGGAGGATTAGCTGTAGGTGAAAATAAATCAACAATGTATAGAATAGTTGAAGAATGCAATGAATATCTTCCTGTAGAAAAACCAAGATATTTAATGGGAGTCGGCTCTCCGGAAGATTTAGTAACCTGTGTAAGTTTGGGTGTAGACATGTTCGATTGCGTACTGCCTACTAGAATTGCCAGAAATGGAGCCATTTTTACTAAAAAGGGCCGAAAGAATATCAAAAAATCCGCGAATAAGTTATTAGATATACCGTTAGAAGATGATTGTATTTGCGAATGTTGCCAAAATTATTCAACTGGGTATATACATCAATTATTTAAAGTTTCTGAAATTCTTGGTTATCGGTTAGCAACGATTCATAATTTGTTTTTTTTAAAAAAACTTATGGGTGATATACGTGAATCTATTTTAAACAATACATTTAATTCTTTTAAAAATGAATTTCTTAGTAATTATCACCCAACAGATGAGATTGCACGAATGGCCCAAAAAAAACAATGGCTAGAGAGTAGAAATATTACTCAATATTAGGGTGTTTCTTGTAGAAAGGATTTTCTTGCTCATATGCCCATGCAGCCTGATAAATCGTAGATTCATCAAAATAAGGTCCAGCAATTTGGAATCCTAATGGAAGTCCGTTTGTTGCTAATCCTGTAGGGATTGCACAAGCAGGATGTCCAGTTATATTGAAAACGGTTCGGGCTTGTCTTGGATAAGTTCTAGCTAATGTTTCAGGTTCATCGATTCGACACGCTGCTTCCATACTAGAAGCAGTCATAATTAAATCGAAATTTTTAAATTGGCTATTGATTTCTTGAGCCAGTTTTATACGGGTTCGCTGTGCACTAACATAATCTTCCCCGTTTATGAAAAGGCCTGGCATCAGTCTTGTACGAGTTGCCTTACTGTAATCACCTGGGCGTTCTTTGTACCATTTGTTATGAATCGATAATGCTTCACAGTACATTATTATCGAGTTACAAGAAGAAAAATGATTTAACGGTGAAACATGAATTTCTTCTACTATAGCACCAAGTTTTTTAAATGTATCGGCTGCATTGTCAATAGCTTTACACATTTCATCGTCAGATTTTAAGTCAGTCGTATAGAAATGGCGGATCAATCCTATGCGTAACCCCTTGACTCCTTTTTGTAGAAATTCTGTAAAATCTGGAAGCTTTTGGTTTTTTTCAGTACTGGGGTCGTTATTATCATAGCCTGCGATAGCATTCAAAAGTATTGCATTATCTTCTACAGTTCTTGTCATCGGGCCAACGTGGTCAAGAGAGAAACTTAATGGCACTACACCTGCTTTACTCACTCTCCCATATGTCGCTTTCATTCCTACTATTCCACAAGAAGTAGCTGGATTTCTGACGGACCCCCCTGTATCGGTGCCTAATGCTGCAGGTATCATTCCACTTGCAACAGCTGAACCAGAGCCACTCGATGAACCTCCTGGGTGATGGTTGATATTCCAGGGGTTTCTGGCAGGCGGAAATGGAAGATCAAAGGCAGGCCCCCCAATAGCAAATTCATGCAAAGCTAATTTCCCCATTAAAATACCGCCAGAAGAATCTAATTTATCACTCACATATGCATTTTTCCGAGGCATATTATCAATTAGTATTTTTGAATGTGCTGTTGTTTCAAATCCGACAACGTCAATAATATCTTTTAGTCCATAAGGTATACCTGTCAAAGTTCCTAGAGATTTATTTTTAGATATTAGATCTTCTGCTCTTTTTGCATCTGAGATAGCTCTTTCAGGTGTGAATTTTATATATGCATTTAATTTAGGATCAAGTTGTTCAGTTCTTGATATTAATGCTTGTGTGTATTCTACAGGAGATAATTCCTTAGCTTGAATTGCTTTAGATGCCTGTTTGATTGTTAACCAGTGTAGATCATTCATTGTTGTATGTATTTATTTTATTTGGAGTAAAGACATTTGATGGTTCGTCATACATATGATGAGTGTTTGGAATAGTATCTATTAGGGTTTCAGCTATTTTTTTTGCAGAAATTATTTCATCTGAAAATTTGTCCACAAGTATTTTAAAACCTGATTCCTTAAATTTATTAAACAATATTTCTGATTCTGTGCTCATACTATATTCCTTTTTATCTCCCACCTGCAACGGCAGGGACGATACTTACCTCATCACCAGATTGGGTTGGTGTTTTCATTCCTTCTATAAATCGAATATCTTCCCCGTTAAGATAAATATTAACAAAATATCTTAATTCACCATCTTCATCGCATAATCTTTCTTTCATTCCGTTGTATTCTTCTTCAAGCAAATCAATTAACTCTCCAATATTTTCAGCAGTTACTTCTACTTGATCTAATTCGTTTGTTAATTTCCTTAATGGGCCAGGGATTCTAACTTTTATACCCATCGATTTCCCCTCCAATTACGTTTATTTTATCCTTCTACTAGTGATTCATTATTTGCATCATCATTTAAGTCATCTACAGTGACTCCAGATGTTTTTGTCCATTCTAGGCATTTGGCTATTTCATTATCAGGACCGTCAATATCAAGAATAACCCAACCCATTTCTGGTCGAACATCAGCCCTTCTTATATTTGTTATTACGTTAAATTTTTTAGTAATGCTATATATAATAGGTTCAGTAACTAAATTAGTAGGGAATGTAAATTTTACGCGTTTTACTGACATTTTTAATATCCTCCCTTAGAATTTTAGCGTATATAGATACAGTGATGCATCAAATAATAACTAATAATTGTTTAGGGATTATAACAAAAACCTTAACAATTTGATAGTGAAGGGAAGGGTTCAGACCATTTAAGGCCTGAAATATAATTCTTTTTTTAACCTGCGTTTATTTTTTAATCT